>ERZ779996.53-NODE-53-length-33417-cov-4.47395_pt1 | contig 33417 bp, 68 predicted proteins | sample MGYA00511933_ERZ779996 | MGnify/ENA primary metagenome ERZ779996 (study PRJEB29588, sample SAMEA2147384) | human gut metagenome | biome: human gut; feature: human-associated habitat; material: faeces | place: Denmark | collected 2008/2010 ...
TCCGGGGCTTTTTGATTAATTGTTTAACTCGTCCCATTTTAACGGGACACTAATGTTGATTTATATAAAAATGGAAAGATCAAGTTTAATAACAAGCTGAAAAATAAATGAGACGCAAGCGTATCAAGCGTGTAGCTAACATTGATTTTGGCTATCGTTCAATTACTGGCGCAAAGCAACATATAAAAGTATTCTTGAAATCGCTTCTTTCGCAAATAGGGCTACAACAAGGAATAGACTATGCAGTAACAGCTAATCATTTGCGAATTAGACATGTGAAAAATATTACAGGAAAAATAACCACTACACTTAAAGAGATATTCCCAGTATTCAATTTTTATTGGAAGACTCCAAGATTATTAGTGTGGTTCTAAAATAAATCATGTATGGAAAATTTAAAATTTAGTGTTGGAGATAATGTGAAAATTGTATCCAATGATCTGCAACCAGAAATGGTTGGAAAAATTGGTCGAATAAAGAAAGTGTACCCGTCATTTTCTGAAGATTCAGATAACAATATTCACCCTTCTTACTTTTATCGTGTTGAAGTAGGAGGAACTGTCTTAAAAGGAATTGCTACAAACGAAGATCTAAAAAGTGTATCACATTAAGGAATCATGGTGCAAGATGTGTGTTTCGGAAAGCAATCGGGAACGGATTAAAGAGAAAGGAGATTGAATATGAAGATATATGGAATAATTAGAACAGTCTGGAACGGAAATAGTTATTCTTCCAATCCAGACGAAGATATATTTCTTTATTTGAGTAAGGAAGAACGGGATAAGAACATGCCCAAATGCGTTAGTAATGCTGATATTGAATACAACACTTTTGAAACAGAAACGGAGGACTAAACTATGAAATCAAAACAAGTATTATCAGTCGAACAGATGAAACATTTGCAGGAGCTTGGGTTGGATACAAGCGATGGAAGCATGTGTTGGTGCTACGCTCTTTCTTATAAAAATGCAAAATGGGAACTTGAAATATATGAAGATGTAATTAATCAAAAACGAGATAGTGCATTTTGGGAAATAATTCCCACTTACACCTTGCAGGACATTTTTGATAAGCTGCCTTGTTTTATTGACACACATGTACTAACCTTACAGAAGCTTGCAAATAGCGGAACATGTTTATATATGGAGCCTTATTCGCGTTCTATATTAAACCTGACAGAGAGTAAGGAGCTTATTAATTCAGCCTACAAGATGCTGTGCTGGTGTATTAAAAACGGATATGTTGAAAAGGAGGGTAAATAATGAAAGCGAGAATAAAAGAGACTGGAGAAATTATCAATATTTCTGATTACGCACGTGTCACACTTGATAAGTGTGATAGTTACGGGAGTCCTATTGAATTAAGTTTTGATGAGGTTGAAATACTTCAAGAGAAGTCTGATAATATTGATTGGGAACAACGTAGATATGAATTGGCAAAATCCGCTATGCAAGGGTATTGTATTGCTTTAGGAATAAACGATGACAGTGAAACTTATGATGATATTGCAATAGGCTCTTTGAGGGTGGCTAATGCACTAATAAAGAAATTGAAAGGGAAATAACCATGGATATAGAAGAAGCAAAAAACAAGAAAGCGAAAGCCGAAATGGAGATAGCTCATATTCTGGAAAAACTTGAAACCGAAACGGGTTTAAAAGTCAGCAACATGTTTTATATATGCAGAGAAAATGATAAATCTGCGTTAGCTGTTTCCCCCATAGAGCATATAAAAACCAATATAATCTTAACGTTGTAATCATGGAAATTTCCGATAGGTTATCAGTTGATATAAGCCTTAAAAAGAAGGAGGAGTAAATATGAAGAATGAAATTTCGTGGAACGAAAATACTTATTATAAGATTTATAATCCATATAGTGATATTTCTCCTTTAGAACCGTGTGATGCACCCAAAATGAAAAAATATCGCCCAAAAGATGATAGGTGTACAAACAAGCAGATTGCGAAACGCAGGAAGAAGAATAAAAACCGTAAAACGCATAGGAGAAAATAATCATGGAAATAAAGAACGGAATAATAATAGACGGAGTGCTGCATAAGTTAGTATCAATACATGACAATGACCCATGTAGTCATTGCAGTCTTCACGAGAAATGTAATTTAAATTTTGACGAAGAACCATCCTTATGTACAATAATTGCCGGACAGTTTAATCCAGAAGAACGTTTTGTCATTTGCGGCAAAGTAACTGTTACACCTTATTATCGTGAAACACCTAAAAACGCTGGAGAAATAATCAAAAATAGATAAGGAGGAATAACTATGGGATTTACAACACCGTGCTTCATACGCAAAAATACTGCTAATATTAGAAATAGATTAGAAGAATTTGGTTACTATTGTAATCCATATGTAGGTTGGCGTAATTTATACTACAATTTATGCACTTGTATATTTGGAGCTAATATGGTTTATTCATTGGACGATGATGATACAGATGATCTTGAAAAAATAGATGGTCTTATTGATTGTGGAATGAATGAGGAACTTTTCCTTGCTATCGCTGCATTGAGGGACGATACAGATAAATACCAATGGTTTACGGATGGGAATAAATGGATTCAGTGTTCAGAAATCAGGTTCTCTACCTACTGGGCTTACAATGATGTTGACATTAACACGGATACCATTCACAAGGCTACCGTAAACGAACTGATTGAACACTTTAAAGAAAAAGAATGAAAGCACATGTAATGAAACTTGAAAACAATTGTGTGATTGTTGACGAGGAATATTTTAATGAGATAAAGAAGGAGTCAGAATTTAACCAGGAAAAGATAAATGAGATTGCCGAAGAAAGGTTTTTGAAATATGTCAAAGAAAGCGGCATCAAACTTTCCTATAAAGTAAACGATATACCTTATCTTTTTCACCACGACTTGTTGTATGAAATAAATTATGATGAGAGAGGTTATCCTGAATCTGTGTTAGAGAAGGTGAAGCATGTTATTGCAGACGATATAACAGAGGCTTTGAACGACAAGTTTAAAGGACTGAAAGACGAGGCTTTGAATTACGCAATAAGCGAGTTTGACAAGCAGAAACACGGTTTGAAGGCTACTGTAAAAATATGGAAATGTTTTGCATTAATCTTTTTCATTATGACTATTGTTTCAATAACCGCATTATTTATATAGTTATGACCGAAGAACTTGTAACATTAGAGACAGCGAAGCTGCTGAAGGAGAAAGGATTTGTTTGGAAGTGTGAACACATAATAGGCTGCAATAAGGTTATTACAAAATATGACCTTCCGCAAAGTATGTCGTGTTGTACGGAAATAGATAACGAATCAGTTGAATTTTTGTGTCCAGTATTGTATATCGCCCAAAAGTGGCTGCGTGAAAACAAAAAACTTCATATCGAAATATCCTATATGTATGGAGACTATTGGATATATGATATACTGACAATTCCGGAACATGATTTAGTAGGATTGTCGGATAGACCTATTATCCATTATAAATCCTACGAGGAAGCACTGGAAGCCGGAATACAAGAAACTTTAAAACTTATATAACTATTATGAGCAAAGGAATTTACACAAAAGAAAATGTAGGTAATGGTGTATTCATCTTTACCGTCAATAAGAATTTTGTAGAACCTAAATTTTGGGGACTGCATGAAGAAAACGAACAGGCGCAATGTGTAGTTATTATCCATGATGGCAATGCTTTATTCTTCTATCCGGAAGATATGGATAATGAAACCCATATTCTTCTTGATTGGGAGAAAGAGCAAACAGGGAAGATATATCCAACCACAGAAGAAGGTATGAAGGATACCGATGGAATAGGCAATACCAAAGCATTAGCTGCATCCGGAAGCGAAATTACTGAGAAAGTCATAGCATTGGACTTATGTGGATTAAGTTGGCACATTCCGACACTACAAGAGAGTGTTTTAGGGTATGAACATAAGGTCATGCTGAATGCAGCCTTAGCTATCTGCGGAAAACAACCAATGAAAGATAACTGGTATTGGTGTTCTACGAGAAAAGAAAACAAATGCAATTTTGTTCTCGTTTGGAGCAATGGTCTTAGGTACAGCAGCAATCAGGACCTTAACTTTTGGGTTCGCCCCGTGTCCGCTCTCTCTCTCTTAATTCACTTAACCTTATAAAAGAAAGATACAATGAAGAAGATAATGTTCAATGATAAATATAGCCTAATCCAGGCTGTATTGGATGGTCGGAAGACTATGACGAGAAGGATGGCTGCCATTCAGCCACCATACAAAAACAGTGAGATATGCTTTCCTACAGTTCTTCTTTTGGAAGATGAACCCGAAAAACACCCTTTGTGGCTTGCTTATTGTTGGAGGAACAAGGATAATCCGGAAGAGTCTACTCCGTGGATAAAACCGAAGTATAAAGAAGGAGAAGTTGTCGCAATAGCGCAGTCCTATAAAGATTTGGGCTATTCTCCCGAAGAGCCATTACAGGAAGAAGCCGGTTATTATCCCCACATTAAAGATGCTTCCGGTTGGACTAACAAAATGTTCGTCCGCGCCGACATCATGCCGCACCGGATACGCATAACCAAGGTGAGGATGCAGCGGTTGCAAGACATTTCCGATGAAGATTGCCTGAAAGAAGGAATTTTTAAATGGGATGCTGGACAAAAGAATATTCCTTTTTATTCATTCCATAATGCAGATATACCCGACTACAATGATCCTCGTGACGCATTCGCAGAACTGATAGATAAAGTCTCCGGCAAAGGTACATGGGTATCCAATCCTTATGTATTTGTTTACGAATTTGAATTAGTTCATTAACCATGAATAGAAAAGAATACCAGGAACACTGCAAGCATTACAGCCCCTACAGTGGGCAATGCTACAAAAAGTCATTCATATCGAGTATGGCAAGTAATGCGCATGTGAACATGCGGTGTGACGGGAAATGCCCCCGTATGAGTAATTACGACAAGAGAAATAAATTAAATAGCCTTGGACGGGCTTTGTAAAATCCATATTGATATGAAAAAGTATATTGGAACAAAACAAATTGAAGCCGAATCTATAACAAGAGGTGACGCGTGGGGAAAACATCTTCTTAGAGAAAAACCGTCAACGGAAAATTTTGACGATGAGGGTTATCATGTTCGTTATGAAGATGGATATGAAAGCTGGTCGCCTAAAGATGTATTTGAAAAGGCATACAAGGTAGCTGATACTCCTCTTGACCGTATGTATATCGAATATAATGAGTTGATGGACAAACATAATAAGTTAGTCCTGTTTCTTGGCCGAAAAGATGCTGTTGAAATAGCTGGTGAAAATCAGGTCACTTTAATGGAGGTTCAAAAAGTACAGATGCACGACTACCTTCTTACTTTGAAAGAGCGCATTGGGTTAATGAAGAAATAAATATTGCCATACGGCGGTTGGACTTCTGCCGTATGGCTCAAAACAGAATAAATATGGATACAATGAATTGAGAGAAAACAAACATGGAAAAAAGTATTAAACGGGCGCCCTTTACTCTTATGGATGACCCGCATTACTGCCCGTTCTGTAAGTTTCCTGAAAAATATTACTGGAAGATGTCTTTATGGAAAGATAGAGACAAAGTTAAATCACGCACATTCTTAGGATGGTGTATGCGAGTAATAGAAAAGGTGTACTTAGCAATGCAAACAGAGCCAACCATTCTACAAACTCCTTCTTCCTTGACAAGCCGGTATGTACCTCCGACACCAGACGATCTGTATTCAATGCAGATAATAATTCCCTCTCAACCTCTTGCCTGTGATGTTCAAGAAGAATTGAGTAGTTGTATAAAGTTATACCAGATGTACTCACACCAATGGTCAACACGACTATCAGACAAAGAAATACCACGCGGATACATAGCGGTTCTTGAACGTTATCATGGAGGGAAACTAATATCCCGCATAGGCTTGAAGACACAATGGTTATGTCACGCCAGAATTCAGATCGTTTCTGAAAGGATTGGATAGATAAATTGCTGATTTCATTATGAATATCTTCATAATATTTCGTAGGTATTTTGTACATGCTTAGAAATATATATAACAAACAATAGCAGTAAATATGGCATTAATTATTACAGTTGGATGCAAATTTAATAATAATTTTAGTATAATATATTGAACATGAAAATTATATTTCTTGATATAGACGGAGTAATTTCCACGGAAAAGTCGCATTATACACTTGATAAGGATGCGTGTGATTTACTTGGAAAGATTATAGATGCTACAGATGCCAATATTGTCATTTCTTCGTCTTGGAGAAGAAACACGGTAGAAGATACAAAAAGGGAATTAACAACCATAAGACATTCAGTCCCGTTTCCATTTCCATACGCTGATAGAATTGTAGGAGTAACTATAAGAGCGTATGCCTACATTATGCAAGGTATTCATCTTAGCATTCCTCGTGGAGTTGAGATAAAACAATGGATCGACACCCATATCCACTCTGAAAATGGAAAAAATTGGAACTATAAAGAGATTGGGGTTGATTTTAATTACGTGATACTGGATGATGATAGCGATATGCTTCTTGAACAAGCTGAACACTTTGTAAAGACTGATACCCTATTGGGATTGTCGAAAGATGATGTTGAGCAAGCTATTAAAATATTGAACCAATGAGAAAGGTAGTTATTTCATAATAATGTATATAAACGAATATAATCAATGAACAAAGAAAGAAAAGGCAGATTCAACGATGTCATAAATTTACTGGAAGATGCCAAAGGGGAGCTGGAGGACATCTTAAACGAGGAACAGGATGCCTATGACTCCTTATCGGATGGGCTTCAAATGTCTTCCAGAGGAGAAAAAATGCAGGAGTATATTGACTTGACCGATGACTGCATAGGGAAGATAAATGTGGTGATTGATTTTGTGGAAAGGAAAATTGTGAAGAAAAAATGATAAGTATTTGAACCGTGCATTAATTATATTATCTTTGTTGAAAAATACAACGATGAATAGAACTGATTTTTTTAATTTATTGGCTATCGCCAAGGAAAAAAGTGGGAAAAGCACTAATACTGTTTCTTTTGATTTAAGAATGCAGTGGAGTACATTACGTAGGTTTGAAAAGGGGAACAATAACTCCAACATGCAAAAAATTTTTGATTATTTGCAAGTAATTAATTCACACATTCAAATAGATAAAGTTGTTATATATAACTATGAAAATCTATTAACTTGGATAATAGATGCAAGAAAAAAACACTCTTTATCTCAACGCACTTTAGCAAAAGAGGCAGGATGCGACCATCTTACAATTGCTAATGTCGAAAGAAAAGCTACAATTATAAGTATAGATACTTTACTTAAAATTGTGGATGTTTTAGGTTATGATATTAAAATAGAAAATAATGACTCCTTCGGTATTTCATCAAAACATTAAAGAAAAAGGAAATAAAAAACATTGGCTGAAAGAGTCCCCCCAAAAAACTAATAAAGGCATTACTGCTTTTCATCAAATAGAAACAAAAAAGCAGTTTAGTCTTATAGTACCTGATGAACAAATATGTGAAAAATTTAGAGAGGGGGGAAATATAAAAGATATTGTAATTTGGTATTCTAATGTTACTGGAAAAGAAATAGAAGAATCAAAAAAGATAATTGTAAGATTCTTACTTGATAGAAAGGATATGGCTGATTATGTAAATGAAATTCTATTTAATACTGATTATTATAACTACATAATGGAAGGGACGCCTTCTACCCCAGAATCCAAATCAGATAGAAACTGGGGGCGGTTGTTTAAAACTACAGGCATTATATTAGCATCATTTGTGCTCTTTGTCATATTTTTAGCTGTCAGTAATGCTGGCATAGCCAATACATTGTTTTTTATTTTTGTATTAGGAACAACATATTCTATTATTGGAGGAATGAGTGAGAGAAATAATGCTCAAACATTTGGTTGTATTATGAGTATAATAATAACTATTATTGCCCTTTGCTTCATTTGGAATGCAGCTTTTAACTGGAAGCCATAACATAGGTATGGTTCTACAAGAAGCAATAATTGAAGTGTTTAAAAGGTTTTAAATCAATTTTGTGAAAAGGGATATATTGTGAAATAGATATTTTATTTTGTAGGTATAAATAAAAATATTTATTTTGTAAATAAAAAACTCATGATGGACAGAAAAGAATTATCGCTTATGATTAAAAATATGAGAGAGAACTTAGGGGTTAGCAAATATCGTGCTTCTAAAGATAGTGGGTTAACCGAAATACAAATAGGATACATGGACGATGCAACCCATTCATATTCAATTGGGAACATGTTCCGTTATTTAAATGCCATAGGCGGGTATCTGCAAATAAGAAGTTCTATATGTAAAAAATCGTTTATCTTAAAAAGTAGAGAAGATTTTGTTGCTGCGTTTAAAGAAATGCGTGCAACTAATCAATTATCCCAAAAGAAAGCTGCATTAAAAATAGGGGTTAATGCAGCTATTATAACCGGAATTGAATCTCGAAATATAGATACATCTGTAGATAAGTTTATTCAATGCGTATATGGCTTAGAATATGAAATTATTGTAAAACATAGAAACTGATGGTTACGTTTATTTGTATTATCATATGGATGGTGGGAGAACTTTGTATTGCTGTTATGTGTGGGTTTTCTTTAGAAAAAGAAAAAGACCAACATGTTTCATGGAAAAGATATTGTATTTGTATATTGTTATCCTGTCTACTTACTTATTTTCTTTTATATATGCACAACGAACACTATGAATTATTATCTGATTTTTTCTTGGCTGTAGGGCTAATTTGTATTATTATTAACGCCATTTCTATGGCCTTTGCTAAGCGATAAAATATCTTAATATTATGTTAGAAATCATAGCCTTTATTTATTGGGTTCTGATTTGCAATCTCATCCTGCATATATTTGATTTAGAAAATCGGAATAATAAATTATGGAAAAACATTGTTGGTGCAACATTGATAGCTGCCATATCAATATTTTTTTATATTGGGTGTGACAGCTACCCTGATTTTATGTCGGATTTTCTTATCGGAATTACTTTAATAGGCATCGTTATGTGGGCGTTAGGGGTACTGTAAAACTATACTATAAACGGATTGTATGTTCTTTCAACTTTTGATTTCCAAGATTTAAAATTGGTGTGCATAATCCTCCAATAAGTATTTCTGGTAAATAAAGGAACATCACTAATATTTCCTTGTATAATAAGTTCTCTTTTATTTACAGCATTTGAAGAAAAGAAGTGATGAATATCTTGAATCACATCTAAGTATTTATATTTTTTAATTTTAAATATTATGCTACTACGTGATTCCAAACTATTTTCATAAATTAAAATTAATGTTTGTGGCGTTTCTTTTATCGTAAAAATAAATGCGTCTTCATCTTTTTCTTGTTGATTTGCGTTAGACCTAACTTCCAAACAATAATATATTTTATAGTTAGATAGTTGTTTTGAACATAGCCAATCTAAATATTTAGATTTGTAAGTATGAATATGGTTTGTGATTTGTTCCTGAGTCATTTTTTTTATTTCGCCCTTAGCTTTGGCTTTTGGGGTCACTACCTTGTCGCGATTTTTGTATTTTTGAATAAGTTTTTGGATACAAAATTCCACGTCTTCAATATTTAAAACTTTTGTTATTTGTCCATTTTTAGCCTGAACGGAAATGGGAGATAGTCTATTTATGAAATAACTTTGAATGCTATTAAATGCACCTATAGAGTCTTTCATTTTGTATTTAAAGGGATGAGAAGAATTTGGATGTAATGGGTGATAAAGATAAATATACCCATTAGTAAACGTTACATACTTCCATGACAATTTAAATTTTCCATTATCCGATATTTTATTTTCATCAGGCATTATATTGTCTTTGATTTTTAATTGTTCACAATAAACATCTACCTTATGTTTTATTTGACACATTATTTGCGATATTTGGATGGATGAAAATGATAGCCGTCTAATCGCTTTTAATGTAGCGTCATAATAAATATTAAGATATTTGTATGAAGCGGATACGTCAGCTTCATACATTACATGAGCAATTATTGCAGAAGTGTGTATGACGAAATCTTCAATAGAATTTCTAATAAAATCATATTCAGAAATAAATATCTTTAATGTGTATGGGTTACATGGTATAACTTTTTTAGTTATATTCTCATGTACTTTAAGCTTTAAACGATAACATATTTCATCGAATAATTCACGTGATTCATTTTCATAGATTTTGCATATACGTAAAATTTTATTTAATTCATTATCAATTGGATGTTGCATCTTCTTTGATTGAAATAATAAAAAATCGTATCCAAATGGAACTATATAATGAAAATAGAAACGCGTAGCAACATACCATTCCAATGAAGTGTAAGTACACTTATTTCCATTTTCATAGTCAGTCCAGCTAATACCGTCATTGTGTTTTATAGTTGAATTAAATTGTTCTTTAATATAAAAGTAATACTTAAAATGATCAAAATTCTTCATGGTGTATGTTGTTTATATGTTGCGCAAACATACATAAAAATATTCGTTTATATATCAATTGCCATCACATTACCGTATGAATAAGAATTCTTTTGGGGTATCACATTTGTGTTAAATATTAACCCATAGGTTTATTTATTGTCTAATATATTTGGATAATACGATTGCCAACACTATTTTTGTAAAAAGTATCGTTTAATTCAAGCATAGAAATATCGTGGAAATAGAAAAAATATACCCTCCATATATTTATAGTATTAAATATGATGACGAAGATGTCAATGAATTTGAACGGCTGTTTGAAAATTGGAGAGATTTGGATGTAGTCGTAGATTTCTTTGAAAAAAACAAAGAACATCTGAAATCAAAAGTTTGGTCTGCCGTTTGCGAACCAGAAGCCGCTGCTTATCAAGTATCTGAGGAAGCAGATGATTTGGAAATCTTGTTTCGCAAGTTATATTTCAACGCAAAAGAAAAAAGCAAACCGGATTTTGATTCTCACTTTAAATTTTTGGATGGGAAATATAAATTTGAATTTGAATACGCACCAATGAAGTCTTACGGTACCGAATCCCCCTCTTTCATCCGGCTATATGCTATAAAAATGGGAACAAACAGATATATTATTGTAGGAGGGGGTATTAAACTGTGTAAAACGATACAAGAATCGCCGTATCTAAAAGACCATATTATCCAAAATATAGACAAGGTTAGGGCATGGTTAAAGTGTTACGGCATATATGAAGAAAATGAATTTACTAATTAAAAGAATAACTATGGCATTTAATTTTGAAAAACTGAATGAGTTGGCAAAGGACCGTTCACAAGAAGTCATAAGGAAATCCGAGGAGCTGGAAAAAAGCAGGGATTGGTTACGGATGTCTCGAATGATAGCGCTTGCAATTCGATACCATCTACGCAAAGAGGGGATTACACAAAGAGCATTTGCTGATATGCTTGATGTGTCCCCTGCTTATATCGGAAAATTACTGAAGGGCAATGAGAACCTCACACTTGAAACGATTTGCCGTGTGCAATCAGCTATAGGCGAAAACCTAATTTCTATTTATCGCCCGTATGAGTGTAAAGTCTCTATTTTATCTTATGATATAAACAGCTTTAGTTTTGGTGGAGAAAAAGATAAATATGAGTCTGTCACTACGGTTACAGAATATTCCTCCATTAAAAATGCCGCATAAAACATTTGAATATTATGAAAGATGTGATGTACAGATACGCTAAAATGGAATTGGAACAGTTTGCCATGTTTGAAGAAAACATGAAGGATGAACATGGTGAAATTCAAGTACAAACAGAGGCGCAGTTTAAGTATGATAAACCCCAACATGTGCTTTGTAGTAAAATTACAGTGACATTTTCCAATGTGGAGTCTCCACTGATGAGGGCTGTCATTGACAGTTATTTCTTGATACACCCAGATTCTATAAGTGGAATTACTGACAGCGAAGGGCATATAATATTCCCGACTAATATTTTAGTACAATTTGCTTCTTTGAATTATGGCTCACTTAGAGGGATAATACATTTAAAAACATTAGGCACAAAGTTGTCTGGTTATATCTTACCGCCTATATTTTTTAATGATATTATTACAAAAGACTATATAGCTGAATAATCATTGATAAAGCAAAAGTGATAATTTCAAATAATAAATCATTATGGCGGAAGAAAGTAAATACGCATATGACGAGGAATCCGTCAAAGCAATCATGCACTGGGCGGAAACAGCACAGTTACCGAAAGAAGTAATATTATCGGAATCCGAACATATCTACGACACATCTTTATATGTCCGGGCGAACATAAACGACATCAAACAGCATTATCCAGATGCGTTTTATAACCCGGCTATTGACCGGTTGTATCGGTTAAAGGAATTTGTAGAAGGGGCGGCTGAATAGCCGCTCTTTTTTATGTCTAAATATATTTTTAAAGAAAAGTATAACCCTCCCCTCTTCCATTTTCCTATTCTATAGAAAACGATAGGAAAATGGAATACCAAAGTGTAGCAATAATAAAAGATGAAAATGATTCATCTCAAATGTTTATTCTCAATATCGAAAAATTAGCAGAAACGATTGTCATTAAAGGAAATGGAACAGAAGACTGCAAAATTAAAGATTTTCTTAAATCAACAATAAAAGAAACTCTTCGCGATATTCTTATAGATTTGTTCCATACAGACAACTCCAAACCAGTAATTGTCAACATTAATACTTTGGTATCTGGAATTGTATCTATTTAATGGTTAGACGATTTTAAGAAGTTCCTTCCGTAGTTAGTGAACGTTATTTATTATAGACTAAAATTTTATTATATGAAAGCTATTATTGAAGCAAAAAAATATAGGGACAGCAATTCTTCGTATATTGTTGTAGAGATACGCTTCTTTTGTGTTCCTATATTTTATTATAAAAAGCAATGGGCCTGTTAATCTATTTTCACGAAAGCATTTATATTTCCTGTTATTGTTAGATATGCTCCTTGGGTATTACTCCAGTACACTGCGGTTAAATACTCGTTGTCCTTTTTGTCTATAACAACCATCTTGATTGGATCAATTGTATTGACAATTTGTACGATGTCTCCAATTTCTATATTCATAATGATAAATGTTTATTAATTGAGAAAGTAAAGGTACTGCTATTTATTGACAATTGAATATAATTGTGTATAATTATTTTTCAAAAAATTACTTGGTTTTCTCAACTACCCCTACCCTATCCCAACTATTACTTAAAAAGGCCGAAGATATGTTCTCCGGTAATGCAGATAAAATTCATCAATTTACAAAGTCTTTTTGACTTCTTTTTGATTAGTTCTGTAAACCTTGCGGTGGCAACTGAAATAATATCATAAATCAAAATAGCATAATTGATCCATGATATTTCAAATGCGTCGACAAGGTTTGCTACTAAAAGGGAACCTGCATGACTAATCTTACCATGTTAGTTGAAAATTACATAAATTGCTGAAAATCGCGTATAATCATTTATAAATATGCCAAAAAACAAATTATCCATTACACCTCCAGACAAGAAGAAGACTTTGGAGGCATTTTTTCGTTATTATGAATTAAGTAGTTTATTGTTCGATCAAAAACAAAGCGAAATATATAATGTCACAGATATTCCAAAAACAAATAAGTTTTATAAACCGGCCAAAGACATAGCCAAACAATTGCAAATTAACTGGAAGACTATGACGCATGAGGAGAGCAACCGTATCATGTTGGCTTTATTGGAAGATTCCTTTAATCTTATACGTGAAATAGAAGATTCTAAAGCTATAACACTTCAAACTAAAATAATAATAGAAAAATGAGTACTGTACAGATTTACGACTTGTATGCTCAAAAGATTGCCGATATAACTAATGTCCCCTACCCTTACATTGTTATATTGAGAGACAAGAATTTATTGAATTTAAAGGAAGCAAGAGACAAACTAATCCGGCACGATTATTGGAAATTGGTAAAAACAAACAAGTTTACACATAATCAGATCCTTGAAAATCTTGCCAGTATATATGATGTAAACAAACGTCAAATTTTATATGCAATTAAATTTAAACCCAAGCGTACATATTATTGTCAGCAATGTGGCTCCCAATTATCTAAAATAAAATTTATCCGGAATAACGGTATATGTGACAGGTGCATTTCTAATCAAATTAAATTATAATTTTATGGACAATCTGTACATTGAAGCGTATAAATTCTATAAAGAAGAATGCGCAAATAGTTTGGTATTATTTCATAACCAATCTTGTTTTGAAGCCTATGAAGAGGATGCTATTCGATTAAGCAATCCCCTTAACCTTCCTGTAAGCTATAGAGCGGGCATAAAATATTGCGCTTTTCCAGAGGATGCTCTTGAAAACTCTCTGCCGCTTCTTGTACACATTGGTATTCCAGTTAAAATTGTAGAATACCGTAATGAAAAAGGAGAATTTTCAATCCCAAAAGTGAAACGTATTTTAGAAGATGAAATCATGGATTATTGAGATTTTCGATATACTAATAAAGATTTTTCCAATTCTCTGAAATATAGTTATTTATATTGATTAAATTATTTAGTTTTCGTTTAATTTAAATATCTGTATTACAATATTTTAAATATAAAATACATTCTAAATTGATTATATTTTCAAAAACAAAATATTACCTTTGCCTCGTCGTCTTATAGTTGGCGAGGCTTTTATATGCAAACTAATATCATAGCAATATGGACAGAATAAAAACAAAGTTGAAATTTACTAAATCAACCGTTTCTGGGTCTTGGGTGGGATTTATCTCTATCAATACTAAGACCGGTAAAATAAAAGGTGTGAGAGAAGATTCCGAAGAACCCAAATGTGTATGTATTGCATCACGTGAACTGGAGGCAGTAATCGAACCAGATGTATTATATGATGTGCAAATGATTCCAATGACAAATAATAGACGCGGATTCATTGTTGTTGCAGCAGAGCCACATGCTTTTGAAGCTAAGATAACTTCTACGGTTGTTAAAAACGCCATATATAAAGTAGAAGTAAAATTTGGGAACAAAACCATAATATATGACCCTATGGACGGTGAAAGGTTTTCTATTCGTACCATTAGCGGTGTTATAAAGCAACTGGCAAAGCGGAAAGACATTAAAAACCTTTTGCTGGTTATTGAAGATTTTCGTAAAGCAGCCAATATTGTGTTAACTGTGTTTCAAAATGATGGCCACTATGTCCCCACAAATAAAGCTTATAAAACAACAAAAGCCTAAATTACCACGAAAGCGGAAAAAAGCATGTATAAAGGCACAGGGACGTAAATCGTATTACAGTACAGTTAATCTTGCTAAAGTGGATGGCGAATACCCTTGCAAATTTTGGATTAATTCGACAGTGGAGATGAGACCAACAATGATAAATGGTACTGTAGCTCTTATTCCCACTCCGTCTCAATATTGGTAGGATATGATAAGAATCCCAATAGAAGGAATAGCTACAGATGCAGCTCATTCTGTAAAAAATAAGACAACAGAGTATCAAGGAATAGATTTGCGAACCGGACAACGGATCTTTTATCAGAACCTGGGAAACAAAACGGTGAATATTGGAGAGTTCTTAGGCGTTGTTGAAGCGGCGAAATACATTATTGAAAACGATTATTCCCCCAGAATTATCTATACAGATAGTATAACAGCAATAACTTGGTTCCAAAACAAGAAAACGGCATCCAAGAAGAAATGTAAAGAACTTCAGAAAGCCGAGATGTTTCTTAAAATTCTTGCATGGGATGTTGATACAATTGAGGTCCGGCACTGGAATAACAAAGAATGGGGAGAAACCCCAGCTGATTTTGGGAATAAATAAAACTGTGTTGCCAATCATAAGCAGCTAATAATTAAATTATTATACAATGAAAGAACAGCTTATAGACGAAAGAGCAAGTATTATTGCCAATTTAAGACAATTGGTTGAGTCCTTGGTAGAATTAAATGCGAGAACCAAAGCACACGTGTCTTCCAATAAGACAGACATTAAGAAATTGAAAAAAGACAATAAAGAGTTGGAAAAGATGAAGAGCCGAAACTCATTTTTTATACGGTTCTTTTCTTTATTCTTTAAGTCTTGATAAGACGATGCCGCAATGGTGGAATAGGTATACACGATGGACTTAAAATCCATTTATCAAAAAAGATAGTGCAGGTTCAACTCCTGTTTGCGGCACAATGACATAAGTCAATAAGAGTTCTTTGAAATATATCAAATTAATATACGATGAAAAAGTATGTAGAACAATTCTTTTTTATGATAGCTATCTTATTCGTTGGCAATAGGATATTCAACCATGTTAACGCTTGGTTGGGAATTGCTATATGTTTTGGGGTTTGCTATCCAGTTATTAACATCATTAAATTAATTATCAAAAAACATGAAGACAAAGATTAAGTGTATGTTGGTTGCTTTTATGGCAGCTGTAATTTTTTCATCCTGTGAACGTGTCGCTCCTAACTATGCCGGAGTTCTAATGGAGAACTATGGTAAAGATGGCAAGGAGGATTTTAAGATTGTGTCTGGGAAGGTATCTACATGGGAATGGGGAACCGAATTGTTTCAAGTGCCGTTGTTTGAACAACGTGGCGGATTTCAGAAATCAGTAACGTTAAAAGCGGCCGATAACACAGAGTTCAACGCTACCCCTCTATATTCATAGAGAGTTATTAAAGACAAAGCGATTGATGTTGTATTTGATAATAAGCATATCGGAAACGGGGATGGATTTATGAGATCTTTAGAGGATAACATTCTTGAACCGCGCATTTATGACCTTATTAAAGAAGAAAGCCGAAAATATAAAACCGATACGCTCATGGCTGATGGCGGCTCTTTAGCTTTTGAAAAGAAACTGGAGGATATTGTTAGAACAGAATTTAGAGACCGTGGCTTGGACTTAAAATCATTTTCAGCTCAATTAGAATTTAGCGATCGAGTAAGAGAAAAAATTGATAATAGAAACGAGGTTAATACTAATATCTCTGTCATAGATCAAAAAATCGAAGAGCAGAAAAAGCAAAACGAATTGGAAAGGTTAAAGACAGAGCAGGCTCTTATTGCCTCAAAGGGGTTGACAAAGGAAATTCTATACAAACAGTTTATTGATAAATGGGATGGGAAAACACCTTTATACGGGGTGACTCCAGAATTTCTTAAAATAACCAATTAACAATATCCGCTTCCTTAAATAACAAATACCAAGGAAGCGGATTTAAAGGACCGGTAGCTCAGTTGGTCAGAGCAGCAAACTCATAATTTGAAGGTCAAGAGTTCAATTCTCTTCCGGTCCACACCACATAGGTTATTTAGTAGTAGTAGTAGTAGTATTCTTCCCCCAATTCGTTGTGAAATGCGTTGGGGTGTTGTTCTGGTAATTCAGCAGGTTAGAATGCGACACTGACACTGTCGAAGTCGGTGGTTCAAGTCCATCCCAGAACACACGGTTTACAACGTTCTTTGACATTTTGAAAAAAAGAGGAAGCAATATGCTATGAAGTTTTCATATAACTTCATGGAAACAACTGTAAACGAACCGGTCACCGTTGCACATTGCCTTTATTCCTCAAATCAAATGTTTCGTTCTTGCAGATTTTCGCTACCTACAATGGTACCAATTTGTGTGACCGGCCACGAAGGTGATGCTGCAAGATACGACCGTTATTTTTGACTGGGTTTAACGGCGACCCTTAACCTCGGCTATAAGGAGCCTTATCTCCTTTATAAGCCACGCCAATGCGCAGATTGGCAAGGTTATATTCAACAACGTTTCCATTGCGGTTGCAAAGTTAAGACTTTTAGTCAAAAGCCGGTGAAAATCCGGCAATTTACTCGGCTCGTCTATCGGAAAGGACATCTGCCTTTCGAGCAGAAAAGAATGGTTCAACTCCATTGCCGAGTGCAACAAGCCCGAAGTACAAGGGAACGAACATGCAGGTTATGCTGAGACAAGTCGATATGCAAGTAAACTAAGCCCTGTCTGGAATCGTTGGTCCAGGAGTGTGATACCGAGCTGTTGGCAGAATCGGTATGTTAGATGTCTTTATGGGAGCGTTCGATTCCTCCACCATCGCCGAAAGGGGATGGGTCGGTCAGGGAGATAAAGACATCATTTGCTCTTATAGCTCAGTGGCAGAGCGGATGACTGTTAATCATCAGGTCGGTGGTTCAAATCCATCTAAGGGCGCATTTGACGAATAGAAGATTGTTATTGGATTAGCTTATTTTTCTTTCCGTGAAGCTGTGAAGTTGTGAAACTTCCAGCTATCTGGTTCATTAGCCAAGTGGTAAGGCAATGGTCTGCAAAACCATGAACGCAGGTTCGATTCCTGCATGAACCTCTAAAAATGGGGAGCTGCAATGACTCCCCCAAAGATAACAACCATAGTGATGTATGGTTGTGAAATCAAAATGACTGCGACTATTCGCAAAGTTGAACCAAAAGAGACATGACAGTTATAGCTGTCTGAAGGACAACGCAGATTGCAACTATGTTATCTCTTCGCTCTTTACTAAAATGATTCGACTTACCAGTAGGTTTAGTCATATTGCCTGCAAAGGTAAGTGAAATTTGCGATAAACTGCCATTTTGAAGAAAAACTGTTTAGGGTTAAGTGGAAGCCGGTCCCTGTGCAATTGCTGGAAACCCCAGTACAAACACTTATCCGGTCATGGTGGTTACAGTTGATCCACCATTATAGTGCATTAGTTCAGGGGTTAGAACGCTACACTGTCACTGTAGAGAACACGAGTTCGATTCTCGTATGCACTGCAAAAATACAACCATGCAGCCAACTACTGCATGGAGGAAGATAAAAAATAAATCTATTTTGATTAAGCATCAGCTACTTTCTAAACTTAATATATAAAATTATGGGTAAAATTACAATGTATGATAATTTAACAAGCGTTGTAGCAAAATTAAGCGAAGGAAACCCTGGGGCAATGAACGCTTGCTGCTTATTAATCAAAGAAGGAGGTTCCATCTATCCATACGGAAACAGTTTTGAATATATTAAAGATCTGGATGATCTTGGTATATATGGAACTGATATATATGTCCTGTGGAGTGACATTTGTCAACGTGATTTAGCAAAGATGATTACCATGTTACGAATCGCAATGAGAGATGCAGGCAAAGCGGATTTGCTCAGAAACGCTTGTGGTCGACAGGATTATTCTGGACGAAAATTATTGCAAGACGATGATATTTTCGGCTCAATTTTCAATTAAAATTTAGAAAAATGAAAAAGTACATTGGAACAAAACAGATTGAAGCAGAACCTATGACATTGGGTGAAGCGTTTGAGAAAAATTTACTGCAAGCAGATGGTTTAGAACCCACTGAAGCCGAAAAAAGCAAAACAGGTTACCATGTGAAGGATAAATATGGTTGTGAAAGCTGGTATCCTGCCGAACCCTTTGAAGAAGTATATAAATGTGCAAATACTTTTCTTGACCTTTTGATGATTGAGTATAAAGAACTCGTGAAACGATTTGAAAAGTGTACTGCATTTGTAGATTCTGAAAAGTTCCGTGAAGTGGTTAAGGAAGATTATCCAGCCTTCTTACTCTATATGCAAGGGAAAGCTATGGAAAACTATCTCGTAGCATTAAGTAATCGTATAGACTATGCAAATGGTGTAAAGAAAGAATTTAATACACGTTATAGCTTCGGTGAAGCAATCCAAGCGTTGAAGTTCGGTTTTGCCATCCGTAGAAATGGATGGAATGGCAAAGGCTTAATGGTATTCAAACAGGTTCCGGCTCATATAGAAAGTGACATTATCCCTAAGATGCAATCTCTTCCGCAATCAGCAAAAGACCTTATTCTGAAAGGCAAGGGATTCATTGACTATACAAGCCAGTGTCTTATCTACAATGAGAATACTGGACGTGCTGATTCATGGGTTCCGTCTATCAGTGATGTATTTGCAGAAGACTGGGAAATTGTTTGTTGATGTATGAAGTATTTAAAGATTCACAAGCTACTATGGTTTATAATCGTAGTAGCTTTTACTCTTTTAGAGGGAGCCGTAATAGTGTTGTACTATATTATTTTCTTGATATGGAACTTTCGCTATCCCAAGGATTTATGGGCTGGATTCCATAGTGCTGAGCATGATTACGAAAACCACTGGGGAGGATATTCATACAAGGACAAAAACATTCTTGAAACGATTATTCGGAGATATAAATGTACATGGTCATGAATGTATTAGAGCATTATGTAACTGAAATTATAGGAAAACCATATTACCATGATTATGGCAGTGGCAATTTCAAATGGTGGCTCAAGGTGAAAGCAGTTTGCTATGGATGTGATTGTGAGACTACACTCATGTTTGACACAAAAGAGGAAGCAGACAGAGTTCAATTGGGCTATATGTTTTTATCATAATCAAATAAAATATGAAATTTATAACCCGAAGTAATTATGCAACAAATTATCGAAGTAGAACATTGTGGAAATGACCATCTTGAACCCATATACTCAATTTGCGAAATTCCAGTTCACGGATTTCCTAAGCCACAAAACGGAGGTTTATGGACGTCACCAATAGATTCGGAATACAGTTGGAGAAAATGGTGTTTAAGTGAAGATTTCAATGTATGGCAGCTTGAAAAGAGTTTTAGATTGAAGGTAGACACAAGTCGATTACTTATCATTGATAGTTTGGATGATTTGATACAAAAAATGGTACATACGCATATCATGGAACTTGGTCAGTATGGACTATTTTGTATCAACTGGGGGCGATTGGTAAAAATGTATGATGGCATTTGGCTTACAGTTCGTGGAATGATGGAGACATGCTGCTCTTATCCATATTCTTTACATTGCTGGGATTGTGAAACCGTATTTCTTTTCAATGAAAAGCCAATCATCGAAGTATTAACAAGCATAAATTAGAAAAATGACACAAAAAGAATTACAAGACACTGTTATTGTGACCGGCTGGAAGTCTGCTTATATAGCTAAAAGAAACAACAGTAAAACTCTGATGAGTTCAGTCAGACGAGAAATCAAAGAAAATGAAATACTTGGTCTGATAGTGTGGTATTCGCAGCAAAAGTTTGAGAATGATAAGTGTGAGGAATATACTGTCACTAATGGAAACGGCACTGTTGAGCTAACTATCAAAAAAGGAGGTTAGTATGAATATAATTGAATTACGTAAGAAGTTACGTTACGATATTGAACATCCTAAATGTAAACGATGCGGTAAAGAATTGCACATACCTCAGCCGCCTAAAGAAATACAACAAGCTTGGGGTATTTTTGCATGGACGGCTTTTGTCAAGCAATATGCTAAGCATCATGGCTGGCATGAGCTTGATAATCTCAATAAAAATATAGTATGTGGCGATTGCTTACTGCCGACCGATACCCCAAATACCATAATGCTGAAAAATTATGATGACTGGGAACGTAAATACAATGAATGGAAAACAAACGAATCAAAATGAAAGTATCTGAAGTAATTAAAACTATTAAATCACAACTTACTGTAGATGAGCAACAACTGCTCAAAGACACCATCAATCATGGTTTCTGGGGTGATTGTGATATGGAGTTCCGCAATGAAGCGGGCGAGGTTGAAACCGTTAGCGCATGGGGCTATTGTACCAATGATGCAAAGAACGCCGGGCATTTCAGTGGGCGCAAAGTAGCTGTGATGTTTAAGTCTATATACAAGAAATTGTGTTCAGACAATCACATGGGGCGTTTCCTCAGTCAATGTAACGATTGGTGGGGTGACGGAAGTGGCGATATGCTTTTTATCAGAAGCGAGTTATCTAACGGTTTGGAAGAATGGTCAAAACAATAAAATTGCAGCAAATATGAAAACAGGAGTTATATTGGCTCGGTTCCAACCAATTCACAATGGACACCTTGCATTAATAAAACAGGCAGTTGCTGAAAATGAACAAGTATTGATTATTATAGGTTCGATAGATAAACTCTCTCAGCGTAATCCTATTCCGTGGACTATACGTAAAGAAATGGTAGAACAAACAATTGATGACAATTTTCTTGTGCCTGGAAACAAAGAGAAAATCAAAGTTGTTGAGCTTCCTGATTTGACCGATGAGTCTGACAACAGCCATGACTGGGGATTCTATCTTTACTCGTTCATCGTAACCCAAACGAAGGAACCAGGATTCACCATCTACTATTCTGATGGCTACGAAACTATTACATCTTGGTTTCCAGGATTCCTTCTGAGAAACTGTGTGTCATTATCTCTTATGGCTCGTAATATGTGTGTTGAGGGGATTTCTGCCACACAGGTTCGAGAGAAAATTCTTAATGGTACGCTTACCGCTGAAGATGTGCCAGAGTGTGTATATGAGAAAAGAGAAATGTTGAAAGCGTTTATCAAAGTCTTTGAATAATATGAAGTTAAGACAAATAATTGCTAAATGGTTTGTAAAATTAGCACGCAATCTTGATCCAATGAGTGTGTCTATTTTACGTCCACGCCCAATTATAAACTTCCTGTCATCTGAACGTTTCAAACTTGTTCAGTTAGACAGGAAGTTTTGTAAAACAGATGTGTTTCGTTTCACTCGTGATAATGACCCAAAATACATGATACAATGCGTTAAACGTGATTTGGCTGATGGGATTGCCAACTCAGACATAATATCTTGGTCAATCTCAGATGATGAGCATGATTATATTAGAGTAAAAGCTCGTCTTTGGGTTGCAAACCACTCTCAGATAAACGAGGAAGAAATGAAAGATTTTGTAAAAGGAAACGAATAAAAATCAAATTGATATGGTGGCTTATGCCACAATCATAACTTCTAAATCATTTGTAAGTATTATAAATCATTTATAAAATCAGCAATGGAAAATAACAATGATATAAAACAGTCTCTTTATGATATACAGCCTGGAGACAAGGTATATTTTAGGAGCAATTATTTTTCTACAATATATACTGTAGACCGTGTGACCCCAACTTTGATTATATGTAATAACACAAAGTTTCGTAAAAGCGATGGTAATAAAACGCCTGCTGAAAGATATAATTATAGCAGTATAGAAGTGCTTACTCCCGAATTATTAAATCAGCATCAGCAAAAAGTGATGCGGGCGAATTTAGTACGACAATTCAAAGAAATTCAGCCTGACAGATTGACTAACGAGCAATTGCAACAAATCATTCAAATAACTCAATTACTCAATTCAGATGAAAATATTTAAAAAACTGAGAAAATGGTGTTACAGCACATTGGAGTTTGCCAGACATACATATTCTGATATTCATGGGCCGTATAAAAACAGGTCAGCACGAAGGGCCGCAAATAAAAAGAGATAAAATTCCATAAAAGCGCGGATTTATTCTTATCTTTGCGACATAAACAAGTGAGTCTATCCTACATTTATTAACTTATGATTGAAAATGTAGATAAATTGGAATTTTGGAATGTGCTACCAAAATGATACCAAGTGTATAATATACTGAATATCAATATCGTGCACGACCCTGAGGGTGTACGAAGCAAAAGTAAATTGAAGAAAAGCTCCAAAAATCAATGATTTTTGGAGCTTTTTCTTTTATGAATCCCTACAAAATATAGAACTCACTGAAAACTTTTTATCTTTCATGATATTTTATAAATTCCGACTAAACAAAATGTAATTTTACTATATTATAAAAACAGCTTTGCTTATCAGTTTCACGTTAGTTCACTTATAACATGCAGTGAAAATGTTCTGGAACAACATGGTTGAGCATCACAGAGTATTTCTGGATCAGGAAATCATGAAAGTAATCCGATAGGAATATACTTATAAAGAATGAGCAGTTTTACGGAAAATTAAACAGAAAACGTAAAAGCACAAATAAAAAAATCCCTAACTTTGAAAAATAACAGTACCCGAATTGCTGCTATATCGAAAAACAGACTATCTTTGTAGAGTCGTGCAAACGACAGACATATATAGTTGATGTGTTTCGCTAACACCTTGTATTAGAAATCTGGTAAATTTAGTTATATCTCAAAATTTCACATCTTAATATCTTATAAATTAACAATTTATATTGTGATGTGTTTTTATCAAGGAACAAATTAGGAACAGAAACACGAATTATCATATTTTCTTGTTTTTTTATTTGCACTACCTTTCTTTCTCTTCACTTGTTCGTACTTTGAGTATTTTTCCAAGTCATTTCACACGATTTTCATCCTCTCGCCAAGAGTGATTGTTGCAGTCATCTATGGATGAATAACCACAGCCAAAAGAAAAAAGGACAAATCTCTGTTTCTTTCAAGGAACATTGTTTTTTGCAAAGGTAACCATTTCCCTCAAAACACCTATACAGGCAGTCCAATATATCTGCCTATATTTAGTTTACTTTAGTTTAGCATATATATAAGCTAATAGACTAAACTAAACCTTTACCGAAGTTCTCCCCCTTACTTTTATATTCACAGTCAAAAGAGAAGATAATCGCACCGATATTTTCTTTTTTCGCTGCATCCCAATTTTACGGAAGTTCCTTTTATCGTAACTTCTGCCATAGGCATTTTATCCTCGCATCCCAACTTTCGGTCTGCCTGATGAGAATTGTGTCGCAAAGGTACTTGTCATGTCTTTCTTGTATTCAAGGTCACAGCCTGACGGTTCCCGACAAAATCTCCACGCTCCGCTTTGCAGAGGTCGTATTTGGTCGTGAAACCCTGCATAAAGAGCCATAACACCTTTTGAGGCGACATAATTTTCAATCAAGCCCGAAAGTAGCTGAAATGCTAAAAGAGGGAAAATAAAAAACTTAAAACTTAGGATTATGGCAAACTATGCAACAAACATTTTCTACGCAAGGACGGAAAACAAAGCAGACCTCGACAAGATAGAGGCATTCTTGGATGACACTTTTGACGGCTTTGTCAATAGACACAGCGATAGCGTGGATGCGGAGTTTACCTCTCGTTGGGTTTATCCGGAAGAAGAAATCGACAGGCTGATAGCTTCGTTGGAAGCCAAAGACAAAACTTATATCAAAATTCTGTCCTACGAATTTGCAGACGAATACGTGAGCTTCAGAATCTTCTCACAGGGTAAATGGGATATCAAGTTGTAACCCTAAAATGACAAGACTATGTACGAATACGAAAAAGATAGCGAAATTATAGGTGCGCACTGCACCCTGCTTACCCCCTATAAAGGCTACTCCGAGGGAACAGTTGTCGGCGACTTCGGCAATAAAATAGTGGTACGTCTTAGCAGTGGCAAAGAGGTGGTCGAGTACCGTGATGAAGTGATTATTTACGATTAAATCCAAGAGCGATGCAACAGGTAGCAATGAAATTCGTCCAATGGGACGTACCCGAATTAGAAAAGCTGAAAGGCTGCAGGGTTTACCAGTTACGGGAACAACTTGATAACGGAGACAAGTTGAGCCGTGAAGACAAGAACTGGATTACCCGAAACGTGAAAGAGTGCATCCATTTCAAAAGAGGTATCGCATTGATGGGCTACTTCTTTGATTTCTCCGATGTTCTCAAACGATATTTCGTGAAACAGCACGGACATATCACCGAGTATTGCGCCATTGACAAGACTGCGTTGCGCTCTGTCTTGTATGGTCGAATAGAAGACGTAGTAGAAGTATAATTAAAATCAAAGAAACATGAAAGCAACGATTGAGCATAGCTTTTGTCCTTATTGTGACGAGGTAACAGAACTCTACTTCCGTATCATCAACACGATTCTTTTCTCAACCGATGAAACGGAACTGCGTACCGGCATGGAACGCCTACAAGAAAAAACACGTCTTGATGATTATTTCGTCTTCGGCTATGGCAAGCATCACCTATGGGTCTGCCAAAGACGTCCCAGTAATCAAAAAAAGATTTTCGAGCATCGGGTAATCATGGCAGAATTTTGATGATACAGGCAGGAACGGGATAATCTTCCATTCCTGCCACGCCGCATTCCCTTTTTTACATCTATCTCTCTCTTTTGGCTGCGCCATATCCTTTTGTAAAAACCAGCCATTCGTGAAAAGCTGCCGTCCGCTTTTCCGAAAAGCAGGGTTCTTTCCTTTTTCCCTTTTGTCCCCTATTCTTTCTGCCGGACGGGAACATGGCAGCACCCCGATACCCCGTTCCGCCTTTTGTCGCCACTTCGTTGATATTCCCTTCTGCGGTATCGCCACCTGTTGTCAGTTCAGTGTTCTGTTTGTAGCCACCTCTATTCAGTCCGACCGAATTACACGAAAATCCCTGCCGATTCTGCGGACTTACAGCCGAAACGCGCACCATTGTGCCGGTGGACGGATTGCTCTTTCACTTCCCCTGCAACTACGGCTTTCCGCTCATTTTCAGAATAGTTTTCCGCCGAAGTCATCATCATTTTCCGATGCAAAGATAGTATGCAGACGGGAACGACTTTGGAAGTCTTGACCAATGGCACAGCCGTACAATCTTCCTTTATCGAGCCTTCTGGTTTTGCCTACGGACAAAAATAAAGAGTATTGATGCGTCCGGCCTTGGTGCATTCCCTTAACTGCACCTACTTTTTGAGGCAGCGTAAAATTGATTTAATAACTTCTAAAAACAATTCATTATGAAAAAGATTGAAAACAATTTCGTAGTAACCGGTTTCGTAGGAAAGGATGCAGAAATCCGTCAGTTCACCAACGCAAGTGTAGCACGTTTCCCTCTGGCAGTAAGCCGACTGGAGAATAATGGCGAGGAATCCAAACGCGTTTCCGCCTTTATGAATTTTGAGGCGTGGCGTAAAAACGAGAACACCGGGTCGTTCGACCAACTGACCAAGGGTACGATGCTGACCGTCGAGGGGTATTTCAAGCCCGAAGAATGGAGCGACCAAAGCGGTGTGAAACACAACCGTATCGTGATAGTCGCCGTCAAGTTCTATCCGCCCGTCGAGAAGGAGGAGACTCCTGAAAAGCCGGCCAAACCAGCGAAAAAAGGCAAGAAATAATCCTTGCCTTATCACGACAAAAGCGGCCTTTGGGTCGCTTTTGTTTTACTCATTACGGTGTTGTTGCACCATCTGTACTTTTATACTCTACTTGTTCTCTTTTACCGCATTCAGAAATGCTTTGGCAGGTTTGAATGCAGGGATGTTGTGAGCGGGAATTTTAATTGTCGTATTCTTCGAAATGTTCCGGGCCGTCTTTTCAGCTCTCCGTTTTATAACAAAGCTGCCGAAGCCGCGCAAGAACACCTCGTTTCCCGCAACCATCGACTCTTTTACATTTTCCATGAATGATTCCACCACAGTCATCACAACCGTTTTCTCAATTCCGCTCTGCCGTGAGATCTGAGCGACAATTTCCGCTTTTGTCATATTGTTCTTGATTTTAATGAATACGGTGCAAAATTAACAAATATCCGCCTGTTATAACAATCCAAACTTATTTGTCATCCCGAAAACTGCTTTTACTGAATCCGCCGAAGACGCCCCTCAAGAGCCTGCCCACTACCAAAAATACCAACAATAAAATTATAATATCTCCCATAGGTCTTATTTTTTATAGTTATATCCAACTTAAAGATACGAAAAAATAATGAATTACGCAAGTAATCTACTGATTTTCAATATCCATATTTGATTTATAAGTTCTATTTCCGGATGCCCGGCACGCGTCCCGGTGTTCGGTTAAGCTGAACCTTGTATTTATTGAGAATGCTGTACACGGTGCTTTTACTCCGGACACCGCTCTCTTTCCAAATATCACGGATTGAATACCCATTGTTATACATATCCACGATTTTTTTGTCCCGTTCAGTTTTACTCATACTTTTTTTGGTAATCGGAATACTGATACTCTGCTGCAGGCGTATAATCTTATCTGACGACTTCCGCAAAACAGCCACTTCCTCCGGTAATGCCCCGAACATGGCCAATACTTCCGCCGGTGTCGTGTCCGGAAACAATTTGTTGTCGGTGTCAATTTTATCGTGAATGGAGATAATACGCACGACCTTGATGCGGCATAGCTCGATCAATGCCGATAGTTCCCGTAAACCACGCACGGCATTGCTGAATTTTGACACCACCAATTCGTCGCCTCTTTCAAGATTCGACATCAGTTGTTTCCATCTCGGTCTGAGCGTCTCGTGTCCGACCGATTCTTCAACCACTTGTACACACCCGTACTGGCGCATCCATTCCTTATCCGCATCAAACGCATCGTAGGAATTCGCCTCGAATATATAACCGACTTTTGCCATATCAATATACAATATTCATGATAACAAGTGCAAATATACAAGTTTTATTCGAGTATCTGAATCATACTATATTAAAAAACGAAAATCGTACATTTTTCATGTTTTTATCTTCACTTGTTTTCATTGGTAATCATACTATTAAGTACGATATTAAAAAATGCGCAAAATACGGTTTTTCGGATGCGAAGTATCAAAAATAATATATAGTTTTGCACTAAATAGTACGAAATAATATAGTATGAAAACATCAAAATCGAACTTAAAACAGCCGATAATCTTTGCCAAAATAATTGCCGTTTCGATTGCCGTATTCCTATGCGCGTCATGCGACAACGGCAATGGCAAACGATTGGCGAAAGCCAAGAATGACCCTGCCGGAACATACAGGGAATACCTGTCTGACATACGCAGGCAGAAAAGACTCTCCATTAAAGAATTGACCGGACACCTCAAGCAATGGCAAACATTGAGGGATTCCGTATTCCTGTATCTCGAATGTGATACGCTTGGCCGGCTTCATTCCACTGTAAGAGAAGAGTGTGAACAGATACATGATTCCATCCGCATGGAATTTTCACGGATGGTGCTGTCTCAAACACGCACTTATAAGGATATACTGTGGGTAAAAGAACAAATCTCGCCGCATCTTGAAGACAAAGAGTTGCATCGTGTGGCTGAAACAATCCGGCCGTTCTTTGCCTCATTGGATAACCAGCCCGTCAGTCAGAGAAACCGACAACATATTCTTGCCACTTATCGAGCTACCCTTGCTGAAACGATTGATTACGGTATTCATTGTATGGCAGACCTGACGACCTTTATCGAAAAGGAGGATGCTGTGTACCGGGCATTCCTTTCACGTCTGCCTGATTTCGACGGCGAGAATCTTTCCGACATCACGCATGACACGGAACGATGCTGCGCACAGGTATTTCTTGCCGCCGAACGGAACGACATCACCTATCGCAATGCCATGATTTATTTGGCCATGCGCACCAACCGCAGGCTGATTCAGAATGTCCGAACCTGTATCGACGACATCTGCAATCAAAAAGTCAAGACACCGGCACAGGCACAAGCCTACATCTGGATGCTTCTCCAGCCTTATTCGTCGTTGGACGGTTTCTGCTTGGCGTTGCTTTCAGCCGAAGAAAGAGAGCAACTCGATATGCTTGCCTCGCAGACACCCGACGCTTTCAGAGAGTTGGGCAGGATGCTGCACCCAGGAGACAACCGCTTGGACGAGCTGCCCGGAATGCTGATGGAAGCATTCATACACACGCTGTAAAATATGACAACAGAAAAATATATGAATATGTTACGACATTTTTATAATGACTTCATGGCATTCGTCCCCCTGCAACTTCCGCAGTTGCTCGATGTGACGACGATGGAAGAACCGCAGTTCTACGGCGACTATGTGCTGCTTACGTTTCCGTTGCGCACCCCTTACGAACTGGACGAAGTAATGGATATGTTCGAGGACGACATGGAGTTGATCACGCTTTACCACCATATCCCGATGCGGACGGAAAAATTCGGTCATAGCACTTGTGCATACTCGAATCCCGCTTTCGGACAGATGTTCAAGATGAACGCCAAGACTGATACGGAGGGTAATGTAAACAGCATCCTTGTTACCATCTATGATTCTTTGGAGCAGATGTACGGGGACCTATGCCTCGATTTGGAACTTCACTCCAAAAGCGGGTTCCTGAAATACAAGAAAGACAAGTCCGACGTGCTGATGAATTTCATATGAGAGAAAGTTTATACCGACAGATGGTCTATTGCATCAACACCTACCGGACGTGGATAGAGGTTGCCGATGACAATCTCTACAAGGAGCATATCATCTCAAGAACCGACCGCACCGATTACCTCGTTTCCCGTACATTGGTGCTGCGTGCCTTCAAGACGAACGGCATACACGCCGAGGGTACGACATGGACTATTCCCGAACACGAACTGGACAAGGCTTTGGCCATCTACCGAAAGCAAGACAGTACATTCAAGCAGCGCATCAAGAAAGCGGCCATGTACTTTTCGCCCAAGGATGCCGAAACCCTTATCCGACTGGCGACATACGGTATTGTCCAGTTGGAACTCATTGTGCGCCCCACTCCCATACCCGAAAAGCCCTATTACTTATGTTACTGAATATCCTGCTACTCATTTTCTGCGCGATACCTTTCGGGGTATCAATGTCATTGTACAAGAACAACAAGCGGTTCATGACACCCTTTTACATGGCAATGGCACGAAGCGGCAACGCCCGTAAACTGTATGTGCAAGTATGGCTGATATGCCTGCTTCTTTTCCATTATGTATATGCCTGTGGACATATGGGTGAGTTTGGAATCCTACTCTCTACCGGTGTCTGTGCCGCAATGTTCTCGTTCCGATGGACGGACAACTGGTTACGCAGGTTGCTTGACCGCCCCGGTGCATTTGTCACACTCGCATCGGTCGCACTGGTCATCGGCTTTGTGCCGCATCTGTACACCTTGGCGATAACCATTACCTATCTTCTTCTGGCAGCCCTGTTCTATCCCTCCGTTCGGGTCATGTCCGAATGCAAGGACACGGGGACACTTTCCGGATGGGCAAAGCATCCCGGAATGCTGTCAGAATCCTATCACGACAATCATCACGCAAATCTGCCGCATGAAGCGGACAGCGGCAACACTGACATATCCGCACAATATGAATCATTAAAACCGAATGAAAATGAAAAATAACCAAAAGATACCTGTTTCCATATTGGCAGACAGGGAGGTATTCGAATATCTCAAGGAGAAAGGGGATGAACGCAAGACACGCACCGAAGCGTACTGTGACCTGTTGGACAAATCACTGGCAGGTTTCGTTTCCCCGTTTTTAAGAAAGAAGGACTACGTGCTGCAACCCAACCAGTGCTACCTGACCGTTTCCGACCTCGCATCGGAGTGGCATTGGCACAGGGCTACCGTCCGTTCTTTTTTGAGTGCAATGGAGGCATTCGGCTTGCTGACCCGCATCCAGCTTCCCAAAAGCGTGGTCATTACCATGACCGTACAATCCGGTCAGGCAGCACAGCCCCGCGATGCACAGGAGCAGCCGGACTTTGCCGGACAGCTCCGTGAGGTATTGTCCGATTGGGTAATCGGCAAAACGACCGCTGCCGAAACTGGCGTAATGTGTGGACAACTCGTAAGTCTGGCAAAGGCTGAAATTGCCGACCGTGACGCCGGACACTGTTCGGACACCCATTCCATCACGACCTCCGCACATTCCGGCACTTTGGTCACGGAACATCGTGAAACAGCCCTGTGCTGCATCGCCCACGCCGCCCTGCAAAAAATCCTGCACAAGTCGAGATTCGATGACAGTTCGCCGCTTGTGGATTTCTGCCGGCTTGACCTCGGCGAAGAATGGGCAGCTTTCATCGAGTCCGCCAAAGACCTCGCCGGGCTGATTCTCGACACCGAGGCATCAGTGACGGACTTCGACATGGACGAAGACCAAGAACGCCTCAAATCGCTTCGCAAACCCTTTTTATCGCTTCTGGCGAAGGCACAGGCGATGGTGGATTGAACCGGGAGTCGAAAACAGATTGTATAACGCGAACAATCCGCCTCCATCCCTTAACGGTCATCCTGCCGGTTATAGGAGGCATCCGGGATTGCCCGCCTGCCACGAACAAAGGGAAGGGGGAGCCTAATACCCCGACCGTCTATCGACCGTCGGGAGGCTGTCCGGGCAAGCAGCAAGCTGGGACAGGACGGATTGTCCGAAACAACACGAAAAGAGTATGGCAGATCAAAAACAGGTACTTGATGTGAAGGTGTCGAAAGGCATCACCACAGCCCAAAGTAACGAACACTTGCGTGATCGCAGTGAAAGGGCGGAAAAGTACGCTATGAATAAGGGGAATTACGACCCCACACGCAAACACCTGAACTTCGAGATTGCACCCGGAGGCAAGGTACGTCCCATCGACACGAGCCGCAACATTCCCGAACGGCGGACATATTGGAGAGGCGTGGAATCAAAGACCCCAACGAAGGACTGGCAGAACCGAAGTACCGCACGGTGGTGAACTTCATTTTCGGCGGTTCCCGTAAGCGGATGCACGAACTCGCATTCGGCACGCAGAAAGTGGATTTCGAGAAAGATGCGGACAATATCCATATCAAAAGAGAAAGCGATATTGAACGCTGGGCGAAAGACGTCTATTCATTCGTGAGTGGCAAATATGGCGAGCAGAACATCGCCGCATTCATCGTACACCTTGACGAATTGAATCCGCACGTCCACTGTACGCTCCTGCCAATCAAAGACGGTCGCTTTGCGTACAAGGAAATATTCGCCGGTAAGGACAAGTTTGAATACAGCGCAAGGATGAAACAGCTTCATACCGACTTTTTCACCGAAGTCAATACAAGGTGGGGAATGTCGAGAGGAACAAGCATATCCGAAACAGGCGCACGGCACAGGACTACCGAAGAATACCGCCGTATGCTATCGGAAGAATGTACGACCATCGAGGAAAATATCAGCCGTCATCAAAAAGTTCTGGCTGACCTCCAATCGGACATCCGTCTGGCAGAGCGCAGGGTCAAGGGGCTTACGACAATGGTCGATAACCTTGAGAAGTCGAAAGCCGAAAAAGAGGCCCTGCTATCGGCAGCCGAACAGGATTTGAAAGCGAACAAGGGTGATGCTGAACAATTAGCCGCACAAGTGAAAAGTCTGGAAAAAGAACTGGCCGGAATCAACAGGCAACTGGCAGATAAGCAGGAGAAGTTACAGACGGCTGACCGGCAGCTTGCCGAGCTGAAAGAGAACATGGATGCCATTGAGGAACGTACCGGGGAACTCAAGGAGGAAGCCTACAAATACTCCCATGATGTACATTCCAAAGTGGACACGTTGCTCAAGGATGTCCTGCTGGAAAATGTGGTCGGCGAGTATAGGAACGTATCGGCACAGATGGACGTGGCGGAACGGCAACTGTTCGACGGCTCGCTCGTCCAGTCCATAGCGGAACAAGGTACAGACGTGATGCACTGCGCGACGATGCTGTTTCTCGGTATGGTCGATGATGCCACCACTTTTGCCGAAACTCGCGGCGGCGG
>ERZ779996.106-NODE-106-length-22872-cov-5.71065_pt1 | contig 22872 bp, 10 predicted proteins | sample MGYA00511933_ERZ779996 | MGnify/ENA primary metagenome ERZ779996 (study PRJEB29588, sample SAMEA2147384) | human gut metagenome | biome: human gut; feature: human-associated habitat; material: faeces | place: Denmark | collected 2008/2010 ...
ACGACCAACGGTACCATTACCGATTTTGACGGTAAATATACGCTGAAGGTAAAAAGTGCCCAGTCCGTTTTGACAATATCTTATATTGGCTATAAGACCCAGGAAATTCCAGTCGGAAATGGTGGTAAGAAAGATATTACCCTGCAAGACGATTCCGAACTGATGGATGAAGTGGTTGTAATCGGTTATGGTACGCAGCGCAAGGGAGATGTAACCAGTGCGGTGGCTTCTGTGAAGGCCGAAGACTTTACAGCAGGTAAGATTGGAGATGCAGCCGAACTGATTAAAGGTAAAGTGGCAGGATTGACCATTGCGAAAGGCTCCGGTGATCCGAATGCGGAATCTACAATTCGTTTGCGTGGTGTGATTTCATTGCAGGGAGGCTCTACTCCATTGGTATTGGTGGACGGAATAGAAGGTGGTTTAGGAACGGTTTCCCCCGAAAACATAGCTTCTATTGATGTGTTGAAGGATGCTTCTGCGGCAGCTATTTATGGTACACGAGGTGCTAATGGCGTTATTTTGATTACTACAAAAAACGGCCAGCGCGAGTCGCGTACGGCTGCCAATTATTCCGGGTATATGTCTCTTTCCAAGTTTGGCAAGACGCTTGATTTCTATGGAGCAGAGGAAATCCGTCAGGGATTGACAAACTATGCTGATAAAGGGTATGATACGGATTGGTTGGATGCGGTATCCCGTACTGCATTTACTCATAACCATAATTTTAATATTTCCGGAGGATCAAAAAATACCACTTATTCTGCGGATTTTACGTATCGCAAAGAGGAAGGTGTGTTGCTTGAGACCTATAATGAAGAGATGAGAATGAGGTTTGATGTTTCTCACTGGATGTTAAATGATATGTTGAAAGTGAATTTCAATATGGTAAAGACATTCCATAAGAATGGTCCGATTGATGCGGCAGGTCTGGGTATTTACCGACAGGCTATTATGCGTAACCCTACTGAACCCATCTGGAATGAGGATGGAACTTTTTACGAGAATTTTGCCGTAAATTATTATTATAATCCGGTAGGTATCATCCGTGAACAGGATGGTAAATACAATAGTGAGAATACCCGGATGACGGGGAATATCACCTTTGAACCGATTAAAAACTGGCAGACCAACCTCATGTTAAGCCGTAGGGTTACTAGTGATCATAATCGTGGATATTATACTTCCGAATATTTTTCACAGAAGAGCGAGAATCACACAGGATATGCTTATCATTCTCAGAATGAATATACCACAGATAATCTGGAAGTTACTTCTAAATATAATCATACTTGGAATAAACATCGTTTTGATGCATTGGTGGGCTATAATTACCAGTATAATGTAAATGAAGGTTTTGGAGCTAATAACTATGATTATCCAACAGATTTTTATCTTTGGAATAACTTGGGATTAGGTACAGCTTTGAAAGATGGAAAAGCCGGCATGAGCAGTTACAAGAATGACAATACCTTGATTGGTTTCTTCGGACGTGTGAGCTATGGTTACGATAATAAATATAATGTTCTGCTGAGTGTACGCCGTGAAGGCTCTTCCAAATTTGGTGAGAACAATAAATGGGCTACTTTCCCTTCTGTTTCTTTGGGATGGACTATCAGTAACGAAAAATTCATGGAAGGCCTTACGTGGCTGAATAACTTAAAGTTACGTGCCGGTTATGGTGTGACAGGTGTCATTGTAGGTGACTCTTATAATTCATTAACCCGGTATGAGTATGGTTCTCCTTATTTCTATGATAATGGCGTCTGGCATCAGGGGTTAAGCGTAAAATCCAATCCTAATCCTGATTTGAAATGGGAAACCTCCAAGGAATTTAATATTGGTCTGGACTGGGCTGTATTGGATGAACGCCTGAGTGGTTCTATTGATGTATATCAGAAGAAGACTTCGGATATGCTGTATGATTTTACGGTACCGACTCCTCCCAATTTGTATAACAAGACTTTGGCTAATGCCGGCAAGATGCGTAACCAAGGTATTGAAATTGCTGTCAATGCTATTCCTGTACGGACAAAGGATTTTGAATGGAAAACCACAGTTACCGCCTCTCATAATGCGAACAAATTATTGAGTCTTTCAAATGACTTGTATGAGACTTCAAATCAGATAGATCATGCTTATTTGGGTGAACCTATCAATCTTTCTACCCAGCGGATGGAAGTGGGGAGATCTATGGGACAATTTTATGGCATGAAGTCCGTTGGTGTTTCAGAGAATGGCTTATGGCTGATTGAAAATGCAAAGACTGGTGAGATTGAAGAGTTTACAGACAATATGCTGTCTAATGATGACTACCGTCAATATTTAGGGAATGCTCTTCCTAAATTGTATTTGGGATGGAACAACTCGTTCAGATATAAAAATTTTGATTTATCTTTCCAGATGACAGGCCAGTTTGGTTTTAAGATTCTGAACGAGCCTCGTGCTTATTATGAGAACAACTCGATCGCTTATAATCGCTTGAAATCTGTGCAAAAGGCTCCTTATGGTGGACAATATACCTTATCAACAGCCCAAAAACAGACTTTTGTAAGCTATTATTTGGAGGATGGTGATTTTTTGAAAATGACTAACATTACGTTGGGCTATAACATTCCATTGAAAAGCAGTAAGTTTGTGAAAAATATCCGGGCTTATGTTTCTGCCGATAATTTATTCTGCATTACCGGATATGATGGATTGGATCCTGAAATGTCAAATGGTGATATTTGGTCTTTGGGTATTGACTGGCGCGATAAATATCCTTCTACCCGTTCATTCACTTTCGGTCTGAATGTATCTTTCTAACTTTTAAATGAAGAACTAACATGAAAACAATATTCAATAAAGCACTTTGGGCTTCAGCGATAGGAGCTTGTACCTTGTCTTTGGGCAGTTGTACAGATTTGAGCGAAACGATTTATGATACGATTGCTTCCGAGAAGTATGAGTTTACAGAAAAAGACCGGGCGGCCATGTTTGCTCCGGTATACAGCAGTCTTCGTGATGTGTATTGGGGATGGTATAGTTATGCCGATATGATGGACCAGTCGTCCGATTCATGGTGTATTCCTTATCGGATCAGTATCGGCTGGGGGGATTTGTACGTGTCTATGCACAAACATCAGTTCCATTCACAGATAGCCCATTTCAATGATACATGGAACCGTAACTATGCCGGTATCAATGCCTGTAACAAACTGTTGGCAGATGAAGTCATTGCTGCTGATATAACCACTTCTTCGCAATTAAGGGCTTATCGCGCTCTTTATTATTATATTTTATTCGATTTGTTCCGCAACATCCCATTGGATACGCAATATGAACATGAAGACGGATGGTTGCCCGAACAGGCAACTCCCCAACAGATGTGGGATTTCCTGATCAGTGAGTTGACGGATGTAAAGGGGAAATGTGGAACAAAAGTAGAAATGGGTAAGCTGAACGACTATGCCATCAATATGCTTCTGGCAAAAATGTATTTGAACCACAATGCATGGTTCAATGATTACTCTGATAATTCTTATTACGGAAAGGCTATTGATGAGGTAAATGAAGTGATTAACAGTGGCAAGTTCTCTTTGGCTCCGAATTATTCGGATAATTTTAGAGAAGATATTTCCGGTTCGCCTGAAATTATCTTTGGTATTCCGTTTGAGTTTAAATACGCCGGAGGTAACTATATGGCAAATATGTGGATGCATGTAGCCGGACGTGCAACGTGGCAGTTTAACGGATGGGCTACCGGTGGAGCGGCTGTTCTTCCTCAATTTCTGGAAACATACGATGAAAAAGACAGTCGCTATAAAGACTGTTGGATATCAGGACAGCAATATGACTATGCCGGTGCTCCCATTTATGTGGACAGTGAACCGTTGGTATATACTCGGGAATTACACAGTATAGACAACCCCGGTTGCTATCCCTTTGAAAGTGAACGCTTGGTGAAATATGAAATACTTTCAGGCGACTATGGAACTTCTTATGATGATGTGCCTTTCTTCCGTTTGGCTGATGCTTATTTTATTAAAGCGGAGTGCTTGCTTCGTTTAGGTGGTTACAATGGAGAAAGCGAGCAAGTGGCGGCCGATTTGGTAACAGCTGTACGCCAACGTGCCTTCAAGTCCGATCCCGGTAAAGCAACGGTTACTGTAGCTCAATTGAAGGGTGGCAGCCGTTATAACTACGGACATCGGGAGAATCAGGGAATCATGGGAGAAGCCGATAACTGGATTATCACAGAAGAAGGGGGCGATGATATTGAACTGGGTGGTTTGTTGGACGAACTGGCCTGGGAGTTTGTGGCAGAGCATCACCGTCGTCAGGACTTGATCCGTTTCCGTATAAACGGAACCAATCAGAATGTATATAATGGCAAGTCATGGTTTTGCAAAGATGCGAAGACGGATAAGACAGACAGGCATTGTGATATTTTTCCGTTACCTAAGTCTGCATTGGATGGCAACATTAAGTTGAAGCAGAATCCGGGATATGGTGGTGCTGAATAATGAATTCATTAATTAAAAAAAGAAAAGTACGATGAAAAAGAATTTTATATATGCTTTAATTGCTTGTTTCACTCTGTCACTGGCTGCATGCAGTACGGATCCGGAGGATGCTACCAGCAAGCATGTGTACGGGGAGAATGAAAATCCCTATCTGAAGACGAATGCGGATGCTGTGGTTTCTACCAAAGCAGAGTTTCCCATCAGCCGTTTGGAAGCGAAGACGGTTAAACTGACTGATTATGCAGAAAAGTTTCATACGTATTTGGGAATGACGGTAGATGAGACGTTGGCTGCATTGTCTAATGGGAGTGTGGTGTTTTATCCTATCAATATATCGAAAAACTGTTGGAATAGAACAGCTCCTACCAAGGGTACCAACGGTTGGTACTATAATACGGCAGGCGGTGTTTGTGATGCAGCTTCTGGTATAGCTAGTATTGAGTTGGATGCAACAAAGAAGGAGCTGGTTCTTAATGTGCTCGAAACCGCTTCTGTAGGTACAATTATGTCGATTAATGTCGGATTTGCTATAAACAATGGTGCCGACTTTGATGATTATATTCGTTTTTCTTTTGATGTAACTGTTACTGACCCCTCTAAAATTGTAATAAGTGGTACATTGGCAGCAGGAGATTATGCGGGATTTTCAATCAACTTTGCAGATTATGCCGATGCTATAGAACCATGTATCGGATTATCCGTAGACGAATTTTCAAAACAAGTAAAGAACAGCGGAGATGCTAGAGGTGACTCTTCCATAACTCCTACAATTGCTATGTACCCCGTTAAGGAAGACGGGACTTGGGATGAAACTAGCGAGTATACAGCCAATGGTCTTGGTTATTGGTTTGACGGAAAATCGAATGTTTCATCGTATGGAGATAATTGTGTCTACTTTATTGAATCTGGTGAAGGAAGTGTTTTTGTGGGACGCTATGTTAATATTGCCTCAGGAACCACTATAAAGGCGCATTTTGTATATGCGATGATAGAGGATCATAGCCGATATGTTGAATTTATTGTCTCGGGAACAATGGAATAATATACTTGGTAAACAATGGAATCTGTTCTTCATTGGAACAGGTTCCATTAATAGTATTAAGTCAGGAGGACTTTGGATAATATGGTACCGGATATTTAGGGTAGACACTGAAAATAGGTATTCCTATTCGCTCTTCCACCCGATAAAAAAATAGTCTAAACGAATGGAAGAATAGTACAACCGCCTAACTGTCAAATCCATAAAATGAGATTTATTGGACGATTCTGCCATTACATTATATTATATATTCCCTTTCTTGTAATTTTTTTATTTTACTTTGCAAGTGAACAATGTATACAACCGATAGATTATGAAAAACAACAAGAAACTCTATCTTGCAATTTTATCTTTGCTTTTATTGATTGGAAATGCTTCATTTGCAGCCAAGGAAAAGAAATATGTACTCTCTTCACCCGATGGAACATTGAAAGTGGAAATCAGCGCCGGAAACGAACTGGCCTACCAAGTGATGCATGGAAATGATACAATTCTCTCACACTCTAATATAGGTTTGGTTCTGGAAAACGGAACTATAGTAGGTAAAACTCCCCGTATCACAGGGGAAAGAAGGAGAAAGATAAAGGATAACATAGAATCACCTTTTTACCGTTTCAAGGAGTTCGTTGCAACAGGCAACGAACTCGACTTGAAGCTGAAAGGCGGGTTCGGAATCATCTTCCGTGCATACAATGAGGGAGTCGCCTATCGATTCTATACCACACAATCTTCGGATATCATTATAAAGGAGGAACAGGCCGAGTTTAATTTTAAGGAAGATTATACGGCTTATCTTCCTTATACCACCAATGATAAAAAACCGATGGCGATGGCTTATCAGAATGTATATGACATCATTCCTCTGTCAAAAGCACAGCCTAAACTGGCTTTTCTTCCGGTTACCGTGGATTGCGGCAGCGTAAAACTGACCCTGTTGGAGTCCGACCTCGAAGCTTATCCGGGCATGTTTGTGCAGTCACAGCAGGGAAAGTATGGATTGAAAGGTGTCTTTGCTCCTTATCCGGCTAAAACAGACTTTTATCCTTGGCGGAAGCAGGAATATGTAACTGAAACTACCGATTTTATATCCCGTAGCCGTGGCTCCCGTTCCTATCCGTGGCGTGTGTTGGCCATTACGGAGAAGGATACGGATATGCCGGTCAACAACCTGGTCTATGCTCTGGCTTCTCCCAACCGTATCGGTGATACCTCATGGATAAAGACAGGCAAAGTGGCATGGGATTGGTGGAATGACTGGAATCTGAAAGGAGTGCCGTTTAAAGCCGGTATCAACATGGATACGTATAAATATTATATCGATTTCGCCAGCCGGAACGGATTGGAGTTTATTGTGTTGGATGAAGGATGGTATGATCCGAAGAGCGGGGATATGCTGACCGTTATTCCCGAACTTGATTTGACGGAGCTGATAGCATACGGCAAATCCAAAGGGGTGGAAATAGTGCTTTGGACGGTGTTTAATGTACTCGACAGCCAATTGGAAGCAGCTTGTAAGAAATATGCGGATATGGGAATCAAAGGTTTTAAGGTGGATTTCCTGGATCGTGATGATCAGACTGCCGTCGAAATGGTGTATCGCATCGCTGAGATGACGGCCCGGTATAAATTAACCCTTGATCTGCACGGCATTTACAAACCGACAGGTATCAACCGTACCTACCCCCATATTATCAATTTTGAAAGCGTGTTCGGCATGGAAGAGGTGAAATGGACGGATATCAAGAATAATATGCCTCTTTATGATGTTACTTTCCCCTATATCCGTATGATGGCGGGACCGGTGGATTATACGCCGGGAGCTATGCGCAATGCCACGAAGGCAGATTGGCGCGCCATGTATTACACACCGGCCAGCATGGGAACCCGGTGTCATCAGCTGGCTGCCTATATTGTACACGATTCTCCTTTTACCATGTTGTGTGATGCGCCTACCAACTATCTGAATGAGCAGGAATGTGTGGATTTCATAGCTTCTCTGCCTGTGGAGGTGGATTCTACTTTTATTGCTTCGGGCGAGTTGGGAAAATATATTGTAACGGTGCGTAAGAAGGATGTGAACTGGTATATCGGCGGTATGACCAATTGGGATGAACGTGATGTGCAGCTCGATTTCTCTTTCCTTCCCGAAGGAATGTCTTATACGGCTGTTTTGTTTAAAGACGGTGTGAATGCCAATAAGCAGGCCGAGGACTATCGCAAGGAAACCATCCGGATTGATAAGGACAGCCGGTTGACTTTGCATCTGGCATCGGGAGGCGGATTTGCCATGAAGTTGGAGCTTTGCCCTGTTCACGGACAGGTTACCAGTATCCCTGAAGGGAAAAATATTCCTTCTTTCTATCAGAAATACATAGAAACAGAAGGTCTGTATGTCACCTCTTCCGGGAAGGTGAGCGATGAGGCCTTATTGAAAGCCTGTGATATCATCAGTTTGATGTTGGCAAAACGTCCGGATGTGAAGGCGCACATGGTGAAGAAAGGTTGCCACGTCATGGTTATCGGTAAGGATGAGGAAACTTGCGATTTGCCGGAGTTTGCCCATATCTGCAATTGTGAGGACAGCATTAAATATTGGAACTGGCGTGCCCGTGGTTTTGGCGGAGCACCGGAAGATGAATTTTCATCCAGTTGCGGAGAAGAGAATCTGCTGGCATTGCCGCAGGATAAATATGTAGGTGAGAATATCCTGATTCATGAGTTCGCTCACCTTATTCATACGGTAGGTATAGTGGGAGTGGAGCCAGACTTTAATGAGCGTTTGGAGGCACTTCGTCAGAATGCAATCCGGAAAGGGCTGTGGGAAAAGACGTATGCAGTGAGCAATAAAGAGGAATACTTTGCCGAGTGCGTACAGTCTTTCTTTAACTGTAACCGCTATGCCGAACCTGCAAACGGAGTTCATAACTGGGTGAACCGCCGCACGAAACTGAAGACGTATGATCCGGATATGTACCGGTTGTTGCAGGAATATTTTTATGAGATAGAAATTCCCATTCATAATGTGGTGCATGAATAAGCGTCGCAGGGACAAATAGAATTTTGCTATATAGAGATGAATAAGATACGATTGGTTGTTGCTTCCTTATTGTTGGGAGCTGCTACAGGTTTTGCTCAGAAGCCTTTTAATGCTTCGGGTACGGGGAATCCCATTATTCCCGGATATTTTGCCGATCCCACGGTGAAGAAGTTTGGCGATACGTATTATATGTATGCCACTACGGATGGCAGTGGGGCCGGTTTCGGTCCTGCACAGGTGTGGACCAGCAAGGATTTTGTAAACTGGACGTTAATGCCCATGAACTGGCCGGACAGTCATTGGATATGGGCTCCCGATGTGATGAAACATACGGATGGGAATTATTATTATTTTTATTGTCAGCCCTGTATGATTCATTGCGGGGTCAGTGAAACGCCGCGTGGTCCTTGGAAAAATATATTGGGCGAAAGTGAGGCTGTTCTTGTACCCGACCGTTTTGTGACGAATGCCATTACATTGGACGGGCAGACCTTTGTGGATGATGATGGTTCTGTATATTTGTATTGGGGGACTTGGGGAATTTATAAAGGTTTCGGTTGCGGAGCCGGAAAACTGGCTTCCGATATGAAGAGTTTTACTGAAACGCGTCTGATTCCAAATACGGAAGCCACGGATTTTTTTGAAGCGCCCTTTGTGATGAAACGAAAGGGGATCTATTATTTTATGTATTCTTCGGGTTCCTGTCACGACCACACCTATCGGGTGCAGTATGCCACTTCGGACAAGCCTATGGGGCCGTACACCTATCGGGGATGTATTCTTGAAACCAATACCGACGGAACAATTCATGGGCCGGGACATCATAGCGTTTTGAAAGAAGGCAATGAATATTATATGGTCTATCACCGTCATGATAATCCGCATTCCAACCGCGGATTTCATCGTCAGCTTTGTGTGGACCGTATGGAGTTTGCCGAAGATGGAAGTATTAAACCCCTTATTCCCACTCATGACGGAATAGGTGCATTGGCATCTTCTGTAGTGAAATCAAAAAATCTGGCATTGGGTGCTAAGGTGAGGGCTTCTTCTTTTTATGATGCCGATTTCCGTCCCGAATATGCTGTAGATGATAATAACGGAACTTTATGGCGTCCTCGTGGAATGGGACAGGAGTGGATAGAAATGGATTTGGGTGTTGCCCGGCAGATACAAACTATCTGGACTCAATTTGAGTATGGCACACAATTTTATCAATATTTAATTGAAACTTCTGTCGATGGCAAGCATTGGTCTGTTTTCGCTGATAAGCGGAATAATCGTCTGGCAGGCAGCCCGATGGTCGATTTTGGCAAGGTGAAGGCTCGTTATGTCCGCCTTACCTTTACCGGAGGACAGAAGAACGGATTTGGCGGGGCGGTCTGGAACTTGAAAATCTTTGATGGGGTGGAAGCATCGGCTCCGCAACAATGGCTGGGACTTACCGCTGCCGATTGGAATGGTCGTGAATGGCAGAACAATGAAGGGATGCTGGGAGGGGCTTTTACTTTGAAGGAAGGTTCGGCACGCATACAGCGCATCGGTGGGCGTGATGCGTTGGTACTGGAACCGGGAACTACATTGGAGTATAGTCATCCGTTACTCTCCTCGTCCAAAGAGCATACCGTTAGTGGGTTGGTTTACAGGTCAGGTAAATGGCAGAGTTATGAAGCGGGGTCGTGTCTTTCATCAGGAGCGATTACGCTGCATAGTTCCACCGAACCTTTGGTCATTACCAATTTCCGTTACTACAATTGGAAACAGGAAGCGGCGGAAAAGGCATACGATGCGGAAACGGATATCGTGCGTCTGCCTGTAGCTGATCAGCAGAAACATGGGCTGGTGGTCAGTCTTTCTGCCGATGATTTTGTAGTGAACGATACGGTTCCTTATCTGGAAAACCGAGGAGTAAAAGGGTATTTTGAAGCCCGGAAATTACCTCTCGTTGTGAAAGAAGTGAAAGGGAAAAAGGCATTTCATTTTGAGGGTACTCAGGTCTATACTTCCAGTTTTATGCTTCCTGCCACTTTGCAGGATAATGCTCCTTATACCTTGGAGGCGTGGGTACTGAATGATTCCATTAGTGAAAATGAATGTGTGGCCGATTTTACTACCTCGCATGATGAATTGGAGAAAATCATGTTGGTCAACGGCACGGAGCCTCGTTGTGGAGTAATCAATCACTATGGCTGGTATGAAGATGCAGGATATAAGGACATGAAGGAATTGGCAGGAAAGTGGCAGCACATCTATATCTGCTTTGATGGGCGGATGGAACAGGTTTATATCAATGGAAAATTAGTCAGTGAGAAAGATATCCAGTTGCTGGTGAAACCGTCACAATTCATCACATTGGGACGCAATGCCGAAGGAGACTGGCCCTTTACCGGTTATCTGCACTCATTGAAATTATGGGATGAATATCTACCATTGAAAGAGTGATTCACCCTTTTCCTATGACCGGAATATGTATTTTTGCAAAAACTATGATAAACAATTAAATGATAGAACCATGAAGAAACTTTTAGTCACTGCTCTGTTGACTGCTACCGTAGCAGGCGGAACAGCGCAAGTAAAAAATCAGTCGCACGGCTATCCTATCGACCCCGTACCTTTCACTTCGGTGAAAGTAACCGATTCATTCTGGGGGCAACGGCTGAATGCCAGCCGTGAAGTAACGATTCCTCTGGCGTTCAGTAAATGTGAGGAAACAGGACGTTATACTAACTTTGTCAATGCCGCCCATCCCAGTGATACCATTAAAGTAGGCGGTCTGGCTTTTGACGATACTGATGTGTACAAAACGATAGAAGGTGCCAGTTATCTGTTACAGACCTATCCGGACAAAAAACTGGCTAAGTATATTGATAGTGTGCTGGTTATTGTCGCTGCGGCACAGGAACCGGATGGTTATCTCTATACTTCGCGTACCATGAATCCCAAACATCCGCATGAGTGGGCAGGAAGCAAACGGTGGGAGAAGGTGGAGGAACTGAGTCATGAGTTTTATAATTTGGGACACATGGTAGAAGGTGCTATTGCGCATTACCAGGCTACCGGAAAACGTAATTTCCTTGATATCGCTATCCGTTATGCCGACTGTGTATGCCGGGAGATAGGTACGGGCGAAGGGCAACAAATCCGTGTGCCGGGACATCAGATTGCCGAAATGGCCCTTGCCAAACTGTGCTTGGTAACAGGGCAACAGAAATATTTGGATCAAGCCAAATTCTTTTTGGACCAGCGCGGACATACTACCCGTACGGATGAATACAGTCAGGCGCACCAGCCGGTAGTGGAGCAGGATGAGGCCGTGGGACATGCTGTCCGTGCCGCTTATATGTATGCAGGCATGGCAGATGTGGCCGCACTGACAGGGGATACGGCTTATATCCATGCCATAGACCGTATTTGGGACAACATTGTGGGCAAGAAATATTATATTACCGGCGGCATCGGCGCCACCAGCAATGGGGAGGCTTTTGGCAAGAACTATGAACTGCCCAATATGTCAGCTTATTGCGAGACTTGCGCGGCTATCGGTAATGTGTATGTCAACTACCGCTTGTTCCTGCTTCATGGTGAGGCAAAATATTATGATGTGCTGGAACGTACTTTATATAATGGTCTTATTTCGGGCGTGTCCCTGGATGGTGGCGGGTTCTTCTATCCTAATCCGTTGGAAAGCATCGGGCAGCACCAGCGCCAGCCTTGGTTCGGCTGTGCCTGTTGTCCGTCCAATATCTGTCGTTTCATTCCTTCCTTGCCGGGATATGTGTATGCGGTGAAAGGTAAGGACGTGTATGTTAATCTGTTCATGTCCAATACTTCGAACTTGAAGGTAGAGGGCAAGGCTGTTTCTTTGGAGCAGGCTACTCATTATCCTTGGAACGGTGATGTCACTATCGGTGTCAACAAGAACAATGCCGGACAGTTTACAATGAAAATCCGTATTCCGGGATGGGTGCGTAATCAGGTAGTTCCCAGTGACCTGTACACTTATTCGGATGGAAAGCGTTTGAGCTATACAGTGAAAGTAAATGGAGAACCGGTACAGAGTGAACTGAAGGACGGTTATTTCTGCATAGACCGCCGTTGGAAAAAAGGAGATAAAGTAGCCGTTCATTTCGATATGGAGCCTCGTACGGTGAAAGCCAATAATAAAGTGGAGGCAGATCGTGGACGTATAGCCGTGGAGCGTGGTCCGATCGTTTATTGTGCGGAATGGCCGGATAATGATTTTGATGTGCTGAGCGTGTTTATGAACCGCACTCCTCAATTCGAGGTGGTTGAAAAACCGGATTTGCTCTATGGCATTAACCAGTTGAAGACGGATGCGCAGATTCTGGGCTATGACGACAGAGGTCGTCTGACGGCTACTGATGTAAAGCTGACGTTGATCCCTTACTATGCTTGGGCACACCGCGGTGCAGGTGCTATGGCAGTGTGGTTGCCTCAGGAATTAAGTGCTTCCCGTCCGACTATGCCTGCTACGCTGGCATCGGAAAGCAAAGTGGATGCTTCGCATAAGGTGAAATCCATCTCCGCCATTAATGACCGTCTGGTGCCGAAAGATGAGAATGACCGTTCCGTACCCTATTACCATTGGTGGCCCAAACAGGGAACTACTGAATGGATATCCTACGAGTTCCCGTCCGAAGCGACTGTTTCCAGTGCTACCGTATATTGGTATGATGATGCTCCTTGGGGAGGATGCCGCATACCGCAAAGTTGGAAGATGTACTATAAAGATGCACAAGGCCAGTGGCAACCGGTGAGTGGAGCGGATAAGTATGGAGTGGAAAAAGGTACGGGGAATACAGTCAATTTTGACCCGGTAAAGACAAAAGCGGTAAAACTGGAGATTGTTCAGCCGGCCGATAATTCATCGGGTTTGTTTGAATGGGAAGTGAAATAGAATAATTCAAAATGAAGGTTGGTAAGTTAGGTTGGCTGGTAGCCATGTTCCTTAGTGGGGGCATGGCTGTCGCTCAAGGTACGGCTGATGATTATCGGCGTGCTTATGCATTGAAAGAGAAGTTCAGTGCGGATAAAGTTTTCTATTCCAATGTCAATCCGCAATGGATAGAGGGTACGCATCAATTCTGGTATGTGCGGAATACGCCGGACGGCCGCCTGTATGTATCTGTAGATGCGGATAAGAAAGCTAGAAAAGAATTGTTTGATTCTCATCGTTTGGCAAAGGCGTTGGGTGCTGCATCCGGAAAAGAGGTCAAGCCGGAAGCTCTTGCATTGGGGCATTTGTCGGTCAGTAAGGGATTGGATACGCTGCGCTTTGTGTTTAATAATCAACGTTGGATGTATGCGTCCCGGAAAAATCAGCTGGTCAATGAAGGTGCGGTTCCCCTCCTTATCAGGCAAAAGCATTGGATGGAGGTGGATGATGAGAAGACGGCATCACCGGTTCCGTCTCCTGATGGTAAATGGATCGCATTTATTAAAAATCAGAATATCTATGTAAAGGAGGTGGCTACCGGAAAAGAAAAGCAACTGAGCTTGGACGGGACACTGGGTAATTATTATTCAGCCTACATCCGCTGGTCACCGGACAGTAAGAAGGTGGCTTCCTGCAAGATCCGTCCGGTGGAAAAGCGCTATGTTTATTATGTGGAATCTTCTCCGGCTGACCAGCTTCAGCCCAAGCTTCACAAACAGGAGTATGCGAAGCCGGGAGACGAACTTCCTTTTAAAGTGCCCTGCATCTATGAAGTGGAAAGCGGACGAAGCATTATTCCTTCTACCGAATTGTTCGACCGGCAATATGAAGTATATGGTCCCGAATGGAATCCCGACAGCCGTGCCGTGACTTTTGAATATAACCAGCGCGGACATCAGGTGTACAGAGTACTTGAACTTTCTGCCGAAACGGGAAAAGTGCGCCCGTTGGTAGAAGAAACCAGCGATACATATGTGAATTATACCCGTCATTTCCGTCATGACTTAAAAGACGGCAAGCAGATGATATGGATGAGTGAGCGTGACAATTGGAATCATCTTTATATGTACAACCGTATTACCGCACAGCCCGATTATCAAATTACTAAAGGAGAGTGGTATGTACGCGAAGTGCTTCGGGTAGATGAGGATAACCGTCAGATCTATTTCTCGGCAAATGGTATGGAAGCCGGTGAAGACCCCTATCTCATCCGTTATTACCGCATCGGTTTTGATGGCAAAGGTCTTACCTGTCTTACTCCCGAAGAAGGGATGCACCGTGCCTGGTTTTCGGGAGATATGAAGTATTTGGTAGATGTTTATTCTATGGTGGACAAGGTTCCCGTCGCTGTGTTACGTAGTGCCAGGGATGGCAAAGTGGTGATGCCGTTGGAAACAGCCGATATAACTCTTTTGGAGGCCGAAGGCTGGAAAGCTCCGGAGGTGTTTGTTGCCAAAGGGCGGGACGGCAAGACGGATATGTGGGGATTGATTGCCCGCCCCACCAACTTTGACCCGAACAAGAAATATCCGGTTATCGAATACATTTATCAGGGTCCCGGAGACCAGTATGTTCCGAAGACTTTCCGTCCTTATGACTGGAATATGACTTCCTTGGCCGAACTTGGTTTTATCGTCGTAATGGTCGATGGAATGGGAACTTCTTTCCGTTCGCGTGCTTTTGAGAATGTATGTTATAAGAATTTGAAAGATGCCGGTCTGCCGGACCATATTGCTTGGATTAAGGCGGCTGCACGGAAATATCCTTATATGGATGTGGACAGGGTAGGTATTTACGGTTGTTCTGCCGGTGGTCAGGAATCTACAAATGCAGTTTTGCTTTATCCTGATTTCTATAAAGCGGCTTATTCGGCTTGTGGTTGTCATGATAACCGTATGGATAAGATTTGGTGGAATGAACTTTGGTTGGGCTATCCGGTAGGAGATCAATATAAGGAAGGGTCTAATGTGGAAAATGCACATCTGTTGAGTCGTCCTTTGATGTTAGTGGTGGGAGAACTGGATGATAATGTAGATCCTGCCTCTACCATGCAGGTGGTCAATGCATTGATAAAGGCGAATAAAGATTTTGAATTGGTCGTGATTCCCGGAGCGCATCATACAATGGGGGAAGATTTTGGCGAACATAAGCGGTATGATTTCTTTGTCCGTCATTTGATGCAGGTGAATCCACCGAAGTGGGATGAGATAAAATAGGAGGAGTGAGGTTTGTAGCTGTAGGAGTTTGTCAGTTATGATAAATAGAGGTGGCAGTGTTATGGAGGACAAGTCCATAGCACTGCTTTTTTATGTAATTCCGTGTTTTCATTGATGAATGTGTCTTTTTTGTTCATTATGTTGTAATTATTGGTTGAACTAATTTTTTTCAATACAAAAATTAGGTTCAGTCAACAATATTATTTTTATTTGTGGCGTATATAGTATAAAAATAAACCAATTTTCTAATACTAACATTAAATTATAATGGAAAACATTACTGTTAATGTATTTGATGATGTGCTTTATTTAGCATGGGAATTTGTATATCTAATATTTTTCACTCGTTTTGTGTGCGTACACGGAAATTATAAGAATGCGTGTGCTATTTTAATAAGTATCTATTATTCTCATAAAAATTATAATTGTTTCCTTTTAGAATAGAATATAAATAACAATAGTGATTTATATTATTTCACATTCACGGAAAAAATGGACTTTAAATTTTTGTTTAACTTAATATTTTATTATGAAATTTACAAATGAATTAAGAGGAGTGAAAAGCAGACTTCTTCTGTTTTCAGTGCTGTTACTGATACCGGTGATGATGTTTGCTCAGAGCATTACCGTAAAAGGTACTGTACTTGATTCGGCAGGGGGAGCCCCTATTGGAGCTTCCGTTGTGGAGAAGGGAAATCCTTCCAACGGAACCATAACTGATTTTGACGGAAAGTTTACTTTGGCCGTGTCTAAAGGAAAAAGAATTGTTATTTCTTTTGTAGGTTACGAAACGCAAGAAGTGGATGCGGTTACCGGAAAAGAACTGACAATTACGCTGCAAGATGATTCACAAGCGCTTGAAGAGGTAGTAGTGCTGGGTTACAGTAGCAGAGCTCGTAAAGATCTGACTGGCTCAGTAGGTTCCGTGTCTGGTGTGAAGATTGCTGCTGTACCAGTTACTTCAGCCGCTGTGGCTTTGCAGGGAAAAATAGCTGGTGTGCAAGTAACTACGGTCGATGGTGCTCCAGGGGCAGATATTAACATTCGTGTTCGTGGAGGTACGTCTGTGACCCAGAGCAATGATCCTCTTTACATTGTCGATGGTTTTCAGGTGGATAACATCAATGATATTCCTCCTACAGACATTGCTTCTATTGATGTATTGAAAGATGCTTCTATCACGGCAATCTATGGAGCTAAGGGCGGTAATGGTGTAGTGGTTGTTACTACTAAATCGGCCAAAGCTGGAAAAATACAGGTAAGTTTCAATGCCCATTTGTCTACTAGTCATTTGTCTAAAAAATTAGATTTAATGAATTCAGCAGAGTTTGCACGTTATCAATATGAATGGTCGGCGTGTAATGGTAGGCGTTCTAGCAATGCCAAATTTTTCCGTGCTAATTTTGGCAATCCGCAAGATTTGGATATGTATTATTCTTTGCCTACTCATGACTGGCAGGATGAGGTAATGGGAGAGAATCCTATCAATTATTCTACTAATGTAACTATTGGTGGAGGTACAGATAAGATGCGCTTCACTGCTTCTCTTACTCAAAGCGAAGATAAAGGTATTATTATGGGGTCGGGTGTGCGCCGTACCAATTTGAATATCAAGACAGCTATTGATATAACTAAAAATTTGACATTGCATATCAATCCTAAATTTACGTTTCGCCGTGATCAAGGAGCTGGAGGTGATAATATTGGTACAGGCGGTATTATTGATGTACTCCGTTATAGACCCACTAACGGATTACGTGAATTCGGATATATAGATCCTTCTTATGCTGACCCTGATGAAGAAGCATTGTTTACTTATACTAATCCGAAAAGTGATATTGCCATTAATCAACAGAATAAGTATGCTTATAACTATACTAATGCTATTTCATTGGAATGGAAGCCTGTTAAAGGATTGGTGCTTCGTACAGAAGCCACTCTTAGTTTAAACTGGAAAGATCAATATCGTTTTTGGGGTGCCTTGACAGGTGAAGGTACAAAAAATAATTCGTTGCCTGTAGCAAGTATTCAGAAAGATCAGTCTTTTAAATATATTTGGACTAACACGGCATCTTATGGCTTTTCTATTAAAGATAAGCATAATTTTTCCATGTTATTGGGGCAAGAAATTTATCATAGCCAAAATAAGAAGAACTTCCAAAAGAATCGTTATTTCCCACGTGCATTTGAGGCTGGACAGGCTTGGGATAATATGGGATTCGGTACACCGCAGGAGTCAACTTCATCACTTTCGACTCCAGATCGCACTGCTTCTTTCTTTGGGCAGGCAAGTTATAACTATAACCACAAATACTTACTCTCTGTAACTATGCGTGCTGATGGTTCCACTAAATTTGCTCCAGGTAATCAATGGGGATATTTCCCTTCAGTATCAGGTGCTTGGGTGCTTTCAGAAGAAAAGTTTATGGAAGATATAAAATGGATTGATCAGTTAAAACTTCGTGCAGCTATAGGGTTGGCAGGAAATAATCGTATCAGTGATGATATGTGGCGTTATTTATATACTGTTAATTCTACCGGCGGACCTGGATTTGGAGAAGCAACTCAGTTTGGAGAGCAATGGTATGGTAATCAAGGGGGTACTACTTTTGCCAATAAAAATATTAAATGGGAAACTACATTAACTCGTAATCTTGCTGCTGATATCACGCTTTTTAATGGTCGTCTCACTGTTACTCCGGAGATTTATTGGAATACGACGAAAGATTTACTTTATAAATCGGACATTCCTTCAGCAACTGGTTATGTAAGTCAGATGCAAAATATTGGACAAGTAACTAATAAAGGGGTTGAATTAACTATATCAGGAGATATTCTCAGTGGCAGGGATTATGTGCTTTCCGCAAATCTTTCTTTAGGTATGAATAAAATGAAAGTTGATAAATTAAATGGTACAGACAATGTGATTTGGGATCAGAATAACCGTTGGAAATCAAGTTACAATGATTATTGTTTGAAGGTGGGTGACCAAGTAGGACTTATTTATGGTTTTGTATATGATGGTTTATATTCAATGGATGAATTCTATTTTGATCCCACTAATAACTTGCAAGCAGTACCTTGGGGATCAACGGCCGCTGAAAACGGAACTTCGAAAGATGCACCTATTATGGATGCAGACGGTGTGGAACATCCAAAAACAATAATCAATCAGATTTCAGGAGATTCTAATTCAGGCATAGCTACTCTGCCGGGCAAAGTCAAGTTCAAGGATTTGAATGGTGACGGATATATCACAGAAGATGACCGTACTGTTATAGGTAATACCAATCCAAAAGTGCAGGGAGGTTTTGGATTAAGCGGACAATGGAAGGGTTTTGATTTTGCCATGAACTTCAACTTTATGCTTGATTTTGATGTGAATAATGCGACAGCTTACCAGCTTTCCTCATCCGAAAGCAATAAGAATAAGTTCTACAATGTGCTTTCCACATTTGCCGACAAAGGTTGGCGTTATACCCGTGATGGTGATGGCGAATGCTTGTACAAATGTTACTATATTGATGGTTCGTTGGATATGTACCGTGAATTAAACGAAGGTAGGACACTTTGGAATCCGACGGATGTGACAAAAAAAATAACTCATTCCTATTTTATCGAGGATGGATCGTTTCTGCGTTGTCAGGATTTGACTGTTGGCTATACGTTACCTGGAAATCTGACTTCTAAATGGGGGATTTCGAAAGCTCGTTTTTATGTGTCAGCCTCTAATTTGTTTATTATTACTGGGTATTCGGGTTATGATCCTGAAGTGGATATTCAGACAGGATTAACTTGTGGTATGGACTATAACCGTTACCCACGTAGTCGCAGTTTTGTACTAGGTACTAATATTACATTCTAAATTTGAAAGCACATGAAATTAAAAAATACTTTAATAATAGGATTAGCAACTTTGACTCTAATATCATGCAATGATTTCCTTGACGTGGATTCTCCATCAAGTTACAATGAGGACTTTGTGTTCAGCCAAGAAACAGAAATTAGCCGTGCGTTGAACGGTGTTTATGCTTCTATCTTGGTAGGTGATCTTTATGGCAGTGCCTATCAGAAAACTTTTAATTTGAACAGTGATGTTGATATGCAGATGTATACAGGTAATGTAGCAACCCATAATAGCTATGCACGTTTTGATTGTGACGATCAAGGTGGCGAAATTGATAAATATTGGAGAGCTTCTTATAAAGCTATTGAAGATGCTAACCGTTTTATCCGGGGTGTAGAAACTGGTCCGCTTTATAATGAAGAGAATACCGCTGTTATGCAGATGTTGGGCGAAGCCAAGTGTCTTCGTGCTATGGTTTATCATGATCTGGTAGTGATGTTCGGGGATATTCCTTTCACTTTCCTGCCAGCCTCACAATTAGGTGATAATTATGTGATTCCTGTAATGAATCGCGAAGAAATCCAAAATAAACTTATTGAAGATTTGCAGGATATTGCTCCTAAGATGTCTTCTACTACAACAACAACAGTAGAACGTGCGTCTAAGGAGTTTGCTTGGGCATTAATTGCACGTATTGCATTGACTGCCGGAGGTTATTCACTTCATCCGGATAAAAATAATGCAAATAGTTATGGTGTGATGAAACGTCCGGAAGATTATCAGAAGTATTATCAAATCGTAAAAGAATATACTAGCCTGGTTATTGCTTCGGGGACACACTCTGTAGGCACTTCTTATCAAGATATTTTTACCAAGGAAAGCAATTTTGAAATTATTGCTAAAGGTGATCCTATTTTTGAGATTCCTTTTGCTAAGGAGTCTACAGGTAATACAGGGTATTCCCAAGGACCTACATCAACCGTTAATGAAGGAAAGACATTGGGTAAGAATGTATGGGGAGAATCTAAAGGTGATATACGTTTGAGTGCTTTTTACCGTTATTCATTCGATGAGAATGATAAGCGTCGAGATTTTATTAATGGACTTTGGTATTATGGTAACAGTGCTAATAATGCTACTCAGGATTCTTGTATGATTCGTGCGGATTATACTGTCCATAATAATAAATGGTCTAAATTATGGGCGAATGCGGGACAGTTTACCAATTTGAGTGCCAGTAATACAGGTATTAACTTCCCTTATATGCGTTATACGGATGTTTTGTTGATGAATGCCGAAGCTGTTAATGAGTTGGAAGGACCTACTGCCACTGCTCAGGAGTCACTTCGTCAAGTCCATGCACGGGCATTCGATGACCAAAGTGTTGTTTCTGCCTATATTGCTCAGGTGGCTTCTTCTAAAGAAACTTTTTTGAAAGCCGTGCTTGATGAACGTAAATGGGAGTTTGCGGGTGAGAATATGCGCTGGAGAGATCTTGTCCGTAATAATCTTTATGGACAGGAAATTGTTTATAGTTTTTTGCGCTATCTTTCTGTAGGAATGTCTAATGCCGGTTCTTCTACTGGCTTCGAAGATGATATAGCTGAACATGATGGTAGTGCTTATTTGGATGATCTTCCCGAATCTATGTATTACCATGTTCTTCCACAAACGGTTGAATGGCGTGTGGATGTAAATCAAGTTTATGGCTATCCTTATCCCAATAAGATATTGGATATGCTCTATATTTATAATCCTTACAAATCAGCTAATCAACCAGCGACAGCTTTGGTAGCTGTTGATGGAGCAACTTGGAAGATGGCGGAATTTTATCAGTGGAGCAATGATTCGGAGCCTACTAACCAATGTAAATATTCATTCTATGGATATATTCGTCATACAGAACAAGGAATGATTGTGTTGGTCAAAGATGGAACAGAATCACCACTGGATGGTAATTCTGTTCCTGAGGTGAATGATTTACCTCCTGTACGTTATATTTTACCTTATCCTAATGCGGCTATCCAACGCTCAGCAGGTGTATACAAGAACTATTATGGCTATAAATAATTTATAAAAGGACAGAATGATGAAAAAAATATTTTTATATGCATTAATGTTATTTTCAGGTTTCTCATGTATTTCGTGTTCTGATGATGAGAAAGGAATGGCAAATATAGATAGAGAATGGATGACTATGTTCATTTGTGATAATAATAGAGGAAAAGGGGATGACTATGCTTATAATTGTAAAGCAGAGGGACCGAATGGCAATGATATTCATCTTTATTGGTATGGAGTGAATAACTGTGCGGGCTACCAGATTCGTCAGGCACTACAGCCAAATGTTTCGGGTGGTGCAGATGCTTGGGGTACATCTGCCGAAAACGGTCTTTTGTTACTAGATACCATTGTAGGACCGGAGGTCCTTGATTTAGTTATTAAAGATCAACAGTATTCCACTGATTATCGTTTTGCTATTCGCGTGTTATCAACAAAAGATGATAATGTGACTGATTTTTCACATGCATCCAAATGGTATGGACATGGTGATGGCAGACAGTGGGCAGAATGGATGGGCATTACCACTTCTGATCGATATGCAACTCCATTCTGTGTCTATGTAGATGCTTCTAAGACTACACAGACTACTATGCGTGTGATGTTGAATCGTGCTTTCAAAACTGTAACAGAAGGGGTATCAGACGATGATAAGGCTATTTATCGTGAAAAATTTCAGCTTGATGCTAACGATAATTTTGTTTATCAGTGGTTGGAAGTAGATCCGTCTCCTAATAATCCTGAATCAACAGTGAATGAAAAATGGAGAAAATATAAATTAACCGATGAGGATTTTGAAAAGGGATATGTAGATATTGACGGACTTCAGAAAAACTCTGTTTATGTGATTAATGTTCGCAACGAGAATGTGAAGGTAAAATGGGATGCATATTACAATACTTGTTCTGCCCGCTCAGACGGAGAACCGGGAGAGCCTATTTTAGTAACTCATGACTTAAGTGCTCCAAGTCGTGACCGGTTTGATTCAGATGAAGCTTATCAAAATGCTTTGATACAGCACGAGGCTGCTCTGAAATACAATGCAATGCGTATTGATTTCCTTTTAACAGACTTCATTTCCGATGTAAATTTAGCCGAAGGACAGACTTATTATTTGGAAGGTGGAAAGACTTATTGTATGTTTGATAATTTAACTAACGTGAGTTCGAAATAAAATCAAAAAATAGCAAGTTGTCCGTCATTGACAAAC
>ERZ779996.109-NODE-109-length-22517-cov-3.35331_pt1 | contig 22517 bp, 15 predicted proteins | sample MGYA00511933_ERZ779996 | MGnify/ENA primary metagenome ERZ779996 (study PRJEB29588, sample SAMEA2147384) | human gut metagenome | biome: human gut; feature: human-associated habitat; material: faeces | place: Denmark | collected 2008/2010 ...
TCCGGGGCTTTTTGATTAATTGTTTAACTCGTCCCATTTTAACGGGACACTAATGATATGAAATAAATAAGAAGTGCATCCAGGATGATGTAGCAACCGAGCAAGACTGCTTGTACCATGAGAGGGAGTGTATAGTAATCCATTATCCAGAAGAACAGTATGGTGAAGATAACGGTCCAGGCAGCTACTGCCCATATTTCGTAACGGGTCCAGTTACGGAATCTGGTCATGCGTCGGCTCACTTCGGCTACGGACATTTCGTCTATGTGGGTGTTCTTGTTCCAAAGGTAGGTTTTCCAGTCCCACCACATACCGCTGAGAATAGTTACGGTAATGAAAATCAGAAATAGAATTATCTTGTTCTGCAAATGCTCGTTGAAACCGAAGGTAGGCAGTAAGAACCACACCAGCAGGATGACAGCCAATCCTACCGCACCTGTTCCAAGCGAGAAGCGTTGCAGGATAACGAGTCGTCCCAAACTGTGCCGGGTATTTGTTTTATAATTTGCAATCAGTTCTTTTATCTGTTTCTCATCGGCAATAGGTTCCTTTTGCAACTGTGCATCCAGGGCATTCCATGATTTTTTCAGTTCGTCCAGTTCCATATATTAATCCTCCTTATTCATCTTTTTTAGTTTGTCTTTAATACGGTTGAGTTTGGTGGCCACGTTGGTTACGGTCAGTCCGGTAATCTCGGAAATATCTTCATAGCTTTTTTCTTCCAGATAAAGCAGGATGATAGACTTCTCCAACTGTCCCAGCCGGTTTATCATCCGGTAGAGTTGCTGTAACATGGCTTGCGTTTCGTCGTCCTCTTCGCTGCGGTCGGCTTCCTGGGTGAGGGTGACAATCTCCGGAATGTTCTTTTCTTTCCGTATGAAGCTGATACAGGTATTCAAGGCGATACGGTAAATCCACGTCGAGATTTTACATTCCCTTCTGAATTTAGGAAACGCTTTCCATATATTGAGCACTACTTCCTGATACAGGTCATTAAGAGTCGCGTTCGGAGTGGTGTACAGGTAACACACCTTATAGATGACGCGCTCATATTCCCGTATGACGGACAGAAACTCTTGTTCTACATTTTCCATTGTGTATGCTTGCTCGAATCGCTTTTATTCTGTTTGTCGTAAGAGAAACCGGAAAATCACACTTGCAACATTTAACTCTTTAAATTTGCTGCCAGGAACTTTCGCATTTCCTCAATCGGTTTACCGCGCCGGCAGGCATAATCTTCCAACTGGTCTTCACCAATCTTGCCTACGGCGAAATAGCGTGACTGGGGATGTGAAAACATAAGACCACAGACAGAAGCATGCGGATACATGGCTCCGTTTTCGGTGAGCGTAATGCCTATCTGTTTCATATCCAGCAATTCGTCCAATATAAAGTTTACGGATTGGTCAGGTAGGGAAGGATAGCCTACTGCTGGACGGATGCCCTGATATTTCTCAACCAGCAAATCCGGAATGGAAAGCGATTCATCGGGAGCATATCCCCAGACTGTCTTGCGCACATATTCGTGCATCTTTTCTGTTGCGGCTTCGGCAAGCCGGTCTGTCAGGGTCTGTACGAGAAGATGCTTATAAGGATCGTCTTTATAACATCCTTCGCTCTCCGCACTGACGGAAGATGCAAAAAGCCCTATCGTATCCGGCACTCCGGATGAAAGAGGCCGTATGAAATCGCTCAGGCAGAGAAACGGACTTCCGTCCGGATGAGGTGTCTGCTGGCGGAGCAGAGGGAACACCGTATCTTCGATGATGAGATTGTCTCCCTCTGCATTGGCACTGCATAGCCTGTAAATACATTGCACCGAAATTTTCTCATCCAACCGGTTGAGTACTCTGCCGGCTTCCTTAAACAATTGCATAGCCTCGGCGGCTTTGGAGCGTTCTTCTTGCGGAAAAGCCGCAAGCCACATGGCGCGGCAGGAATCGCAACCGTGAATGTTGGCGATTGCTGCAAACTTAGGTTGAAAGCCCCAGGCATGGAAAAAATAAATCCAGTTGATATAGGGGCTTACTTCATGGATTTTATAATTGATAGTTGGCAATTGATAATCTCTATATAAGGTTATGCTCTGAATAGATAATACTATATTATGCTCCTGCTGACGGATAATCAAACCGCAGCTCTTCACCGCGGTAAGAATCGTTCACAGTATTGCCGTTGTAAATAAGATGTCCGTTGGCAAACGTTTTTTCTACTTTCCAGTTGAACGTATGCCCTTCCAAAGGACTCCAGCCGCATTTGCTCAGAATCTTGTCGGTAGTGACTTCCCAGGGAGAGTTAGGGCGTACCAGCACTAAATCCGCCTGATAGCCTTCACGGATATATCCACGCTGGCAAATACCGTATATCCGGGCAGGTGCATGACACATTTTCTGAACAACCGTTTCCAGTGAGAACACTCCTTCGTCTACCAGTTCTAACATACTGACAAGGGAGAATTGTATCATAGGCATACCGGACATTGCTTTCAAAGCCCCGCCCTCTTTCTCGCTCAACAAGTGAGGGGCGTGGTCGGTGGCGATAACGTCAATCAGTCCTGAGTTGACAGCGGTCCGCAGTGCTTCCCGGTCTGTTTTTCGTTTAACGGCAGGATTACACTTTATGCGTGCGCCCAAACTGTTGTAGTGCGTCAGCGTAAAAAGTAAATGCGCTACACATGCTTCAGCGGTGATGTTCTTGTTTGCCAAAGGTTCGTCACTGAACAGTTGCAGTTCTTTGGCTGTGGAAACATGCAGGATGTGCAGGCGCGCTCCGGCAATCTTTGCCAGACGGACAGCCAGTTCGGAAGAGGCATAACATGCCGGAACGGAACGGATACTGGGGTGGGCACTGACGGGAATGTCATCCGCTCCTTTATATTTTTGCTTGTATTTCTCGATATTGTTTTTTATTGTTTCCTGATCTTCGCAATGGGCGGCAATCAGCATATCCGTACCGTTGAATATATTCAGCAGGCTGTTCATTTTATCCACCAGCATATTACCGGTACTGGAGCCCATGAACAGCTTGATGCCGCAAACGCGGTGCTTGTCCAGCTTGTCAAATTCCGTATAGTTGTTGTTGGTTGCTCCGAAGTAGCAGGAATGGTTGACGATACACTTCTCATTCAGCAAGTCGAGTTTGGCATTCAAGGCATCCAACGTTACGGTCAGCGGATTGGTATTGGGCATGTCCATAATGGAAGTCACCCCGCCGGCAGCCGCTGCACGGCTTTCCGTCAGAATATCTGCCTTATGGGTAAGACCCGGATCACGAAAATGCACATGGTCATCGATAATGCCGGGCAGCAGGTAGCAGCCTGTTGCATCAATCACTTCTTCACAAGGGGCGGAAAGAGGCTTCCAGTTGGTAAGTACTTCGGCGATGCGCCCGTTTTCTATCACTACCGAGCCTTGTACGCTTTGTCCTTCGTTGACAATCGTAGCGTTGTGTATCAGTGTTCTTTTCATATCTTTAGTTTTTTAAGTCTGGATATTTATGGAACAGGCTGTTCCATTTCAGCCGGATAACTCCGAACACGGCTTCTCCGAAAATACTGCTGTTCATCTTGGATGTTCCCAGTTCGCGGTTGATGAAGATAACCGGCACTTCCTTTACATTCGCTCCGCATTTGTAAGCGGTGAATTTCATTTCTATCTGGAAAGCATACCCTTTGAAGCGGATGCCGTCCAGATTGATGGTTTGCAATACCTTGCGGCGGTAGCATACAAAGCCGGCGGTAGTGTCATGTATGGGCAATCCCGTGATAAACCGTACATATTTGGAAGCGAAATAAGACATCAGCACACGTCCCATAGGCCAGTTTACCACATTCACGCCGCTGACGTAGCGCGAGCCGCTGGCCACATCCCTCTTCGGTACAAGCCCGGTAGAGGCGGGGTAGGTCTTTGGGGTTATGGCTGAAATCGGCATCCATTTCGAATATATATTGGTAGTCGCGTTGCAGAGCCCATTTGAATCCGGCTATGTAGGCCGTACCCAGTCCCAGTTTTCCCTTACGCTCCACCATAAACAGGCGGTGGGGAAATTCGCGTTGCAAGTCTTTTACGATGGCGGCTGTGCCGTCGGGAGAACCGTCTTCGATGACAAGTATGTGGAATCCGTGTTCCAGGGCAAAAACGGCACGGATGATATTCTCGATATTTTCCCGTTCATTGTAGGTGGGGATGATGACAATACTGTCTGATGTCTGCATATTCATTGAAAATAGATGGAGCTTGTTATTGGGAACAAAAGTAGTGCTTTTCTATTACTTACAGATAAAACTAAGGATTATTTATGTATTTTTGCAACGGAAATTCGTTATGGAACATTTATGAGTTTACACAGATTATCGGATTCTCTTAATCTGTGTGACTTTGTGTAATCTACGGTGAACTAAAAAAGACAGCAATGATTATTACCGAACTACAACAATTATACGCCACCCACCCCAATGTAGAAGGCATGTGCAAGTTGCTAAAGGACAATTCCGTCCGTCATCTCTATTGCAGTGGTTTGTGCGCCTCTGCCGCTTCACTGTTTTCATCCGTGCTGGTGCAGCAGGCGGAATGTCCGTTTGTCTTTATCCTCGGCGATTTGGAAGAGGCGGGATATTTCTACCACGACCTGACACAGATTTTGGGAACCGGACAGGTGTTGTTTTTTCCTTCTTCTTTCCGCCGTGCCATAAAGTACGGCCAGAAAGATGCGGCTAACGAGATTCTCCGTACGGAAGTGCTGAGCCGTTTGCAAAAGGGAGAAGAAGGGCTTTGTGTAGTTACCTATCCGGATGCGTTGGCGGAAAAAGTTGTATCCCGTAAGGAACTGGGAGATAAAACCTTGAAGCTTCATGCCGGCGAAAAGGTGGATATGGACTTTGTTACGGAAGTGCTGCGCAGCTATGGGTTCGAGTATGTGGATTATGTGTACGAGCCGGGGCAGTATGCTGTGCGCGGCAGTATTATCGACGTCTTTTCCTTTTCGTCCGAGTTTCCTTTCCGTATCGACTTTTTTGGAGATGAGGTGGAGAGTATTCGTACTTTTGAAGTGGAGAGCCAGCTTTCCAAAGAGAAGAAAGAGGAGATTGTCATTGTTCCCGATTTAAGCCGTAGCTTGGAGCAAGGGGGGGATGGCGGCATGGTTTCTTTCTTGGATTTTCTGCGGCCGGATACCTTGCTGGCGATGCGTGATTTCCTTTGGTTGCGGGAGCGTATTCAGGTCGTCCACGATGAATCGCTTACTGCACAGGCTATTGCAGCCTGCGAAGCCGAAGAAAACGGTGCAATCTCTCTGGAAGGTAAGTTGATTGATGGAGGAGAGTTTACTTTGCGTGCCCTCGATTTCCGCCGCATGGAATTCGGTACGAAGCCCACCGGAACGCCGGATGCGACAGTTGCATTCAGTACCGTTGCACAGCCTATCTTCCATAAGAATTTCGACTTGGTGGCAGAAAGTTTCCGCGACTATCTTTCCCGCAACTATACCCTCTATATATGCAGCGACAGTCTGAAGCAGACCGACCGTATCCGCGCTATCTTTGAAGACCGGGGAGATAATATCTCCTTCACACCCGTTGAACGTACCCTGCACGAGGGTTTTGCCGACGATACGTTGCGTCTCTGCATCTTTACCGACCACCAGCTTTTCGACCGTTTCCATAAATACAACCTGAAAAGCGATAAAGCCCGCAGTGGCAAGGTGGCCCTGAGCCTGAAGGAGCTGAACCAGTTTACCCCTGGAGATTACGTGGTACATACCGACCACGGCGTGGGGCGTTTTACGGGATTGGTACGTATTCCCAACGGAGACACTACGCAAGAAGTAATGCGCCTGGTCTATCAGAATGACGATGTGGTCTTTGTCTCCATCCACTCTTTGCACAAGGTTTCCAAGTACAAAGGCAAAGAAGGCGAAGCTCCCCGTCTCAACAAATTGGGAACCGGTGCGTGGGAGAAACTGAAGGACCGTACCAAGACCAAGATTAAGGATATAGCCCGCGACCTGATAAAGCTCTATTCGCAACGGCGCGAAGAGAAAGCCTGCCAATACAGTCCCGACAGTTTCCTGCAACGGGAGCTGGAAGCGTCTTTTATTTACGAGGATACCCCCGACCAGAGCAAGGCGACTGCCGACGTAAAGGCAGATATGGAAAGTGCCCGTCCCATGGACCGGCTGGTATGTGGCGATGTAGGATTCGGCAAGACCGAGGTTGCCATACGTGCCGCTTTCAAGGCGGTGGCGGACAACAAGCAGGTTGCCGTTCTCGTTCCCACCACTGTCCTTGCCTACCAGCATTTCCAGACTTTCAAGGAGCGTCTGAAAGGTTTGCCTTGCCGTGTGGAATATTTGAGTCGTGCCCGGACGGCGGCACAGACTAAATCCGTTGTCAAAGGTCTTGCGGGGGGAGAGGTGAATATCCTTATCGGTACGCACCGCATCTTGGGTAAGGATGTTAAGTTTAAAGACCTCGGCCTGCTGATTATCGATGAGGAACAGAAGTTCGGCGTTTCCGTCAAGGAGAAACTCCGCCAGTTGAAAGTAAACGTGGATACCCTGACCCTGACAGCCACTCCCATTCCCCGCACTTTGCAGTTCTCCCTGATGGGTGCGCGCGATTTAAGCGTTATTCAGACGCCGCCTCCCAACCGTTACCCCATTCAGACGGAGGTGCATACTTTCGGTGATGAGATTATCACTGATGCCATTAACTTCGAAATGAGCCGCAACGGACAGGTGTTCTTTGTAAACAACCGTATCTCCAATCTTTCGGAACTGAAAGCGATGATAGAGCGCAACATTCCCGATTGCCGTGTCTGTATCGGTCACGGACAGATGGAACCTGCCGAACTGGAGAAGATTATTCTCGATTTTGTCAACTATGATTATGACGTCTTGCTCGCCACCACCATTATCGAGAGCGGTATCGACATACCGAACGCCAATACCATCATCATCAACCAGGCACAGAATTTCGGTTTGAGCGACCTGCACCAGATGCGCGGCCGTGTGGGGCGCAGCAACAAAAAGGCTTTCTGCTACTTGCTTGCTCCCCCCTTGTCCTCGCTTACTCCTGAAGCCAAACGCCGCCTGCAGGCCATCGAGAACTTCTCCGATTTAGGTAGCGGTATCCACATTGCCATGCAGGACCTCGACATCCGCGGTGCGGGTAATATGCTCGGCGCGGAGCAAAGCGGTTTTATTGCCGATCTGGGCTACGAAACTTATCAGAAGATATTGTCCGAAGCCGTACGTGAGCTTAAGACCGACGAATTTGCCGACCTCTATGCTGATGAATTGAAAGGCGACGGTACTATCAGCGGCGAGCAGTTTGTTGACGAATGCCAGGTGGAAAGCGATCTCGAACTGTTGCTGCCCCCCGCCTACGTCACCGGTAGCAGCGAACGTATGCTGCTCTATCGCGAATTGGACGGATTGACGCTGGACAGAGACGTAGATGCTTTCCGTGCCCGTCTCGAAGACCGTTTCGGACCTGTTCCGCCCGAAACGGAGGAACTGCTCCGCATCGTTCCCCTACGCCGTCTTGCAGCGCGTCTGGGAACGGAAAAGGTGTTCCTTAAAGGCGGTCGCATGACGCTGTTCTTTGTTTCCAATCCGGACAGCCCTTACTATCAGAGCCTGGCTTTCGGCAAAGTCATCGCCTACATGATGAAATATACCCGCCGTTGCGACCTGCGTGAGCAGAACGGCAAGCGGAGCATGGTGGTGAAGGACGTCACTACCGTGGAAGAGGCTGTGTCGGTGTTACAGGAGATTGTGGCGATGCAGGCGGAAGAATGATTCTATTGGCTTACGACTTTATTCTAAATTCCGGAACATGAGTTGGCATCGGCCATACGGGCAAAGGAGCAATATGCTCGTGGAGAATATATCTTTGTTTATTATTGATATAATGAGAGAAGTCTTCAAAAACGGATTCGATATGCTCCGTTTTTGAGGACTTCTCTGTATATAAGCGGTAACCGGATATCCTCAACTATTTGAGTGCATCCGTAAAATGGTCTCCGTACTGAGCGGTATTGTAAATGATTGCCCACAATGAAGCCCATAGTATTCCGCGGCCGTAGTATTTATTGTCGGTGGTACTTGCCAGCGCACTATAAGTCGGTGTCCAGGTATTGGTATGCTGGCTGTCGCCGATAACTATAATTCGCCTTTGCAGGTCGACAGACAAGGAACATCCGTAACCGGGCACTTCCAGTACATGGGTTACTCCGGTAGGCGTGTCAAAGCTTCCGCTTATCCCGTCTCTATAAAACAAGGCGGTGAAGTCAATGGATTGCGACGGCTTGTAATTGCTGAACGGTCCGTTTTTGACAATATAATCCCATACAGGATCGTTGGAATGAGTTCCGACCCAAGTTGCAGATATGCTACTGTTGCTCTTGTAGGTATATCCCAATGAGGCGATCTTGGTGAACAAGGCCTGATTATCCGCGACACTGTTGTCAAGAGTGATTACGGTAATTCTGTTCTTGCCGGGACTGCTCTTGAGCCAAGTAAGCAGATTGTCATAATAATTTGCAATTCTGCTTGTGTATGTTCCCGAGAAGAGAATGTTCACATTGTCCGGAATGTCTGCGCCTACTCCCGCATTGTTATTGTCGCTGTTCGGCAAAGTCGGTACTGCCGGAGTATAGACTATTCCTTGAGGACCGAAGAATGTGCCGTAATTGCCGTATTCGCGGAATGTGCTGAAAATGCCGTTGCCGAGTGAACCGTAGCCACCGGAAAGATTGGCGGTGTTAATCGCTATGGGCTGAAGCACCGTTCTTACGATAGCCAGACGGATTGTTACTGCCGTTCCGGCCAAAGTAAGTTTTACATTATAGGTGATGTTCCGGTTGGCGTCCTTGTACAGTGTTTTGGGAAAATTGACCTTGAATTTGGTACTCATGGTGTATTCGCTTCCCCAAGACATCTCCGTACCGTTTTCGCCGGTCATTTTTATATTGTACGCATGAGCCGTTGCCGGTTCGGGTTGTTCCAGTTCGGCAATCCATCGCATCCCGCTACCGCCTTGCAGAGTTATAAGTTGGGTCTCGTCCGCATTTTCGGATATGTAAAGCGTGTTGCCCGGAACTCCTGTACCGAATGACATTGGTTGCTGGCTGATGTCGATTACATGAGACTTCACTCCGGGAGAGGCTTTCAAAGCCAGATAGAGCCGGGCTTTCAGGATACCGTTGCCTTCATTATGACTTTTGGCCTTTACGGTGATACGGTTGAGCTTGGGATCGGACGCATCGTGCGTGTCCTTTACTTCAAAGACTGCCGCATCGTTGCCTTCAAGCACGTATTCCCATTCGTTGACGGTTGAGCCGTCTGCCGTCAATCCGGGGTTGACAAGGAACGAATTGGTATTGTTGCCGGTGATTGTCAGTTCACCGTCGTATTCAAAGTCGATGGAAGCAATATCCGGTGTCAGCGTAAATCCGGGCACACCGTCCTGAATCAGTAACATGGTGCCTTGTACCGAAGGGTCTTCTTTCAAGCTGACTACCATAAAACCATAACGCGGACTGATACCTGTGTTGCCGGTATGGGTATAGACGGGAATAATGTTGTTTACAGCTTTACTGCTGTCGTAATCGGTTACGGCGGCGGAACCCGTTTGGGCAAAAGAGAAGAAAGCACCGGCTCCCGGGGGATAGATGCTTGCGCTCCACTCTCCCGAACTCTTTACTGCAATGGGAGATGCAGCCACACCGGCGGTATTGCCAAAATGGGAAATGGTTTTCGGGTTCAGTTCTAGATAGAGGTCTCCGCCTTCCAACTGTACCACGTCTATGGTCGCTTTCAGATTGCCGAAAGAGAGTTCGACGATTCCGCTGCGCCGGTCTTTTACATTGTCCAGTGCAGTGGCCGATACGGTCAGTGTTTTGCCGTTCAGAGTGGCGGACAGACCGTTGTCCAGCACCTTTTTGCTGACGGATAACGTCCCTTCGCCAAAAGTGAATATGCCCAAATCATAACTGCCGCCATTGGGGGTGAACAGAACTTTTTTGGAAGGTATGGCCAGAATGTTGTCACCATCGAATTGCACCGTGCCGTGGCTGTCCATATCCCAGTAGTTGATGGAGTAACTTAAAGAAGTCAGTGCGCCTTTATAGGCTTCCAGTTCGGTGGCATATCCTTCTTTCTTTACGGAATTGACGGTAAGTTTGTACACATTATTGCGTTTGAGCGACTGTCCCGATTCCAGCGGGTGTACATTGACGCGGTGATACGATGCCGTACCGCTCTGCTTGTTTCTTACTTTGATGATGAGGCAGGTAGTCACCTGGTCGTTCTGTTTGGGGGCGGGTACATAGTTTTCGTATGCGTATAGTTTTCCTACAATGTCGGCACCGGCTTCGCTCTCCACTCCGTAGAGTCTTGCAATTCGTTTCGCCGCTTTGTCGAAAGCAGTAGGCTCTCCGTTCCACACAAAGAGGGAAGGGTATCCGTTCCATACGGAAACGGATTCAAGCGTATATCCTGCCGCCGAGTTATACACGTCGAAACGGGCAACGGAACGTTGCAATACTATGCTGATTTTAGTATCTTCCGATTCTTTTCTAAGCGAAGCGCTCATAAGCAATGCTTCGCTCACTATCGGTTTTGTAATATATTCGGGGATATCTGCGGATGTACCTGCCATAAAAGCCTGTACTTCCGCCCGGGCTGTTTTGAAGTTGCTGTTCTTAATGGCGTTTTTCCAGTCGTCCATACTTTGCGAACCGTCTGTGGGCAGATAGTTGCTTCCCATATTGGCTACAGCTAAAATATCATAAGCATCTGTCGTTTTTAGTCCTATATCCGAAAAGTCGAACACAATGTCGGTATTCATCTCCAAGGGAGAGCCGGATGCAGAGGTCAGTTCTTTCCAGCCTTTGAATGTGCCGGTACCGTTACCGTTTGATTCGAAGAAAATCAAATCGAGCGTTTTTATATTTTCTTCCCCGGCTTCCGGTGCGATGGCCGCACGTGTAGCCAATCCGCTGGCAGGGTCTTGTACACTGAAGCTGATAGTCAGTTTTCTGTTTTCTTGTGGAATGAGCCCGCTATCGTCTTCCAAATTGCAAGACGTGAAAACGGCCGGTATCAGAAGAAAAGCATACCATAATATTTTTCTCATTATGTTGATTGTTTTTATTGTAATGATGTTATATAATTATTCTCCTAAATCGGTGCTGATGTCGCCATCCAGTTCCCAGTCGTTCTGCCCTTGATTATACAGGTGTATTTGTATTTCCAGTCTGATTCGTCCGGAAAGCAGCACGATTGTATCGGAGTTGGTACCGGCGGAGTTTTTATCGTAGTCTCCCAAAGCCGTTATTTTCAGTCCGGCAGGATAGCCGTCGGCATCGTTCACAAACAGGGCTTCGAAGCGGTTGTTGCGGATGCCGTTTGCGATGTTTGTGGCAGGCCCGTTTAGGTCCGTTTTAAAAGCCATGGTAATAGCTTCTGACAGGATGTTGCTTTTCATGCCGATAGTAACAGCAGAGTTTGCCTTGCGGTATAATACCGCTTCACGCTTTTCCGTCCACAAGTAGTAATTGCCGCTTGCTCCCATCTGTCCTTCCGTCATGTCCCATTCTATGATGTTGACATTGATATGGACGGAAGGCTGGCTGGCGGCTGTTGCCTTATCCGCATATCCCGGACCGTCGGCAGAATTGATATTGAATACGTACTTCTTGTTCCGTATGATTTTGATGAGCTTGTCTGCATCGGTATCTTCAAAATCAACGGGGTAATAGCCTTTCGTTCCTTTGTATTCGGCTCCGATGATGAGGCGGGTATGCTTCTTGTCTGCAGTTTCGTTCTCCGTATCGTTGTCGTACAGATAAAGCTTGTTGGCAATGGAACGGTTGGTGCTGTTGTAGCTGTCCGATTCCAAAGTCAGGCCGGTCTGCATATCTGCGGGTGAGGAGGCTTCCAGAGCCTGCCCATCTGTAACATTAGCAGGGACGTTGCCTAAGAAGCCCTTGTCGGGCACATGAAACAGGGTGATGTCTTTTAATGTAAAATAGTCGATGCCATTGGCTACATACACATCTACTGATGCGACCGAACGGGTTAGGCTCAGTAGCGGCCAATAATTGATTACACGGTCGTTTACATCCTGCTTCTTCAGCATTCCCCACATGGGCAGGCTGGTAAAAGCTGTATTTTCCTGAAGCAGCCTTTGAGGGTTTGCATCAACCAAGGTTTTTCGAAAGACTTCCCAATCCGCCTGCTGCCTGTATTGTTTTTCCGTGGCTTTATCGGGAAGCATTTCCCCGATGAAGCTACGGCAATTGGCCAAGAAATAGGCATTGTAGTCTTTGCCTACGGGAAGAGTCGTCCGCAACTTTCCGTTTATCTTGAAAGTCGCCCGCCAACATATAAACTTTCCGTTGGAATCGAAAAGCAATATATCCAGATTATCGATGATGTTTTCGTCCGGAGTGGCTGACGGGACATTGCGGGGCGTTCTGTCCGCTGCAACAGTAATTTCCACTTCGGATTCGTCCGAAGCGTACGTAATGGGAGTTTCGTCTTCAATCCTTGACTGACACGACCAAAGTCCCGCCAATGCGCATATTGTTAATAGTATAAATGATTTTCTCATATTTTTACCGTTTTTTTATTAAAGTACAGTCACTGCCTTACGAATCTGCCATGAGCCGACTGTAATAATCGCTTCCATTTTCGTCGGTCTGATTACAACATTGATTTGTGCGCCTCGTAGCGCTTGAGTCTCCGTATCTACGCTCAGGCAGGCTGCTCCGTCTTCAAGAATCGTGACAACAATGTTGTCTCTCTGCCCGGTTGCCGAATCGACGGAAGCAGGCATGACCTTGTTCTCCGCAACGTATTCATTGCTGCTTTCTATATAGGCGAAGCTGTCTTCTATCACAATCCTGCTGCCGTTTTGTTTGTCTTCAGCAATATTGTATGAATGGGATGAACCGTAAATGGCCATGCTGAGTGTTCCGGAGTATCGGGTTGCGAAATTGCTTCCTTCTTCTATGGTGACGGAAATGCTGCATAACTGTTTTTGGACATCGACACTGAGAATACGGTTTTCCTGTCGGTTGTGGGTAAACGCCATACTTCTCAGGAAGAGTTCCTGCATGGAACCGTTATAGGCAGATGACAGCTTCGTGGCATGTTCGCCCATACTGAACCTGGCGGTGGAATAGCTTTCATCGTCATGCAATGCGGGGGAAGTCTTTTTGATATCCTCGTTGCCTGTCAATGTCCATGCCACAAGATAGGCATTTCCCGAATAGGACAACTCAAGAGGGTAAGGCTTACCCCCTTTGATGTTTTCATAGGGGATATGCCTTTCATTCATCTTTTTTCCCTGGTCGTCATACAGATATAATTCTATGTCTTCGGCTATGGTTTGGTCAAAGCCGGCCGTGTTGCCGTCATATGTGAAGAGCAGATTCAATGAGCCCTCGTCACAACCTGTGTGAGGACCTTCATGGGTACATCCGGTGAGGGATAATGCCATTGATATTATTAGAATTACTTTCTTCACGATATTTGTACGTTTATAGGTCTACATCTTGGGTTCTGACATCCCACTTGGCTACTTCAATGTCTATTGTAATGCTGCTTTCGGAAGGGTCGATAACAGGTCCTTCTTCTTCGGCTTCTTTCGGAGTACCCCATCCTACGGTAGTGATGTCCTGCATCGTGATGCGGTAAATGCTGTTACGGAATATTTTCCAAGCGTCGTCTTTCAGAAGATTGACTCTCCAGTAGCGGGTCACATCTGAAACTCCTGTGCCAGAGAATGTTCCCTTGATGATGAAAGCCACAACTTCATCTTTGTCGAATACCGTTGCCGCCTGTCCGTTGCCGCCTTGCAGCATGGTAGGAATGTTTTCGTATACATAGACCGGTTTGTCGTAGCCAGCCGGCAGGAAGCCGTTTGATGTTTCGCTGTTATCATCGCTTTTTACGGAATATACGGTCTCTACAGTTGCACCGTCGGGGCTGAATGTAGTTTTGAAGTTGGATGCAGTGGCAAAACGTTCCCAGTTTGTCAGGTTCTCGTATTCAAAAGCCAGTGATTGGTTGATGCCGTTGATTACCATATAACCCTTGAATGTCCATTTCAAATCGTTTGGAACGGTTTCGGAAGTGCCGAGTCCCAATATTTTAAGCAACTCGGCATCGGGTATTTTTATTTCGTTGGTAGGGGCTACCCTGGGGCTTTCAACCTTACTCAGCAAACGGCGTATGGAAAGGCTTAATTTGTTTGTCTCGCCTTCCACTACATTGGCCGTCCCTTCTGCCGCCATGGCAAACCCGAGGGAAGTACTGATGTCCGAACGGGAGTTTGTGCCATCCAAAGAAAGCTCTTTGTATGAGCTGCTCTTTTTGAAATCTGCCAAAGAGGCAGGGGCGGGTGAGGGTTCACCTAAGTTTTGGTTGGCAGCAGTAAGGATGGTCAGACTGCCGGCGTTGACAAGGAATGTGTATTGATTGTCGGATGCCACGCTTGCCGGTTTATAATACTTCTGGAAAGAACCGTCGCTGTTGAAAACAAAGAACTCCAATGAGTTGATGTCGTTTTCGTTGGTTGCGCCCGTTTCTTCTCCTGTCAGTGCACGGGTGTCGGCATTTCCTTTTATATTGACGGTAATGGGGGTTAACTCACCTTTGCCGGGAGTCGGATGATTGTCTGAATCATTGCATGACAGCAATGTGAATGCAGTTGCGGAAACTGCCAAAAGATTTCTTAATTTCATAATTAAAGTTTTGTTAAGTTATTAGAAAAGTGAATTGCATACTCCCTGTCGGGAGTCTTTTTATTTTATATTCTTATTTTTTTTCGTAAAATACCTTGATACAGGTGCTTGAACGGAGTGCCGGAAAGAAGTTCTTCAGCATATAACGGTAAGGGACTCCGGCTTTCAGGTACATAAGTTCGTTCTTTCTGCCACGTTTGCCCGAGCTTCCCTCGACGGGAGTGACACTGAGAATATTGAGTACCGTTTCCTTATCCGGCATATCGGATTTACCGACCATCTGGGACAAACCGTACCAGTCTATCTTGCCGTTAATTACCTCGAATGTACCGGAGTCGAGCCGGGTGTGCCGCATCAGATACTTTTTCAATGCAGCGGCGCGAAGCATTGCAAGGTCGGAGTTTATGCGGATATCGCCATCGGGAGACGCATAACCTGCAATCAGGATATGACTGATGCGACTGTCGGGAGACTGGTTAATCTTCAGGATAATATCGACCAGTAAATCCAGATTCCGACTGTTGTTCCGGTATTCGGGAAGCAGGGTTGCCGAACCAGTTTTAAATAAAATGGAAACAGCATTGCTCCGGTTTTCTTCATCAAATTCGCTTCTCGTGGACTCGTCAGCCAGAAAATCGTAGTCTTGAGCCAGCTTTTCGGCAGTAGTAAGAACAGGTATGACAGTTTCGGCGGTATCGGTAAATTGTACGATTTCCACATCCGGGTCCTGAAGTATTCTGTTGTTGACAACGGCTGTTGTCAGTATGGCTTGTTTGGCGCATAATTTAATGTTGCTTTCAAAGGTAAGTATGCTTCCTCGCATCCAGTCTTCGTATTTCATGGTTGCATTGTACTGTAATGCAGGGGACATCCTCTTCCTTTTGCCAATTATTGCAAAAGAGGGGAACCGTGCTTGATGAACGCCATCGGAAATTACCGGAGTAACCGTAATGCGTTCCGGCTTTCGGGTATTGAACCGGGCGGAAGCACAACTGAAGCTGAGCTCTATACTGTCACCTGTATTCCGCACTTGAATTTGAGTGATGGACAGGTGTCTTCCCTGAGACCCGCTTTCTGTTGATGCCCGGGCATAGGCAGGTATCAGTAGTGAAATGAATGAAATGATGATAATAATAGGATTCATTAGGTTTATATTTCTCCGGATTATTTAATGTTGTAGATTAATGAAATGCCTATTTGGGTGGGCCCGAAATAGGTCTTTTCAGCATGTTCGGACTTGTTACAGCACCAGTCCCTGTTATCTGTCTTGTCGAATGTGAATTGCACGACTCCTATTCCAAGGTAAGCCTCTATGCCCCATCTTTTGGAGAATGCCCAACTGTATCCGTAATTGATTCCGACTCCTGCTCCCCAACCTTCGTAGCGATAGTTCTTATCGAGCATGCTGAATAGGCTATACCCGGCGATATTGTATTTTGTGACAATGCCATGAATGCCGATAAAATGTCCGTTTGATGCTTCACAAAGCCAGTATCTCACTTCGGGTTGCACTAACCAATGTACCAGCTTGTCATTATCGCCTTTTTTCCCTTCACGGTTCCATGGATTATAGCTGCCGACTATGTTGAGGCTTATCTGTGGGGTTATTCCTATTTCCAAACCCAGATTGGGAGTTAAGGTAGCAGCGTACAGGAGATTTGTTTTGAGAGCCAGATGTGTCTTTTTCTTTTTTATTTTTTCCCATGAGGCGGTTGTGTCGATGTCGATCATCACTTCATTGGTCGGCGGACTGTTTTGCGCTTGTGTCCAAGAGTGTGCCGATAATACCCCTATGAGCATAAGCAGAAGTTTATATTTAGAGTATCGGATTCTGTTTTTAATTGTACGCTGTATCATTGCTACTGACTTTTTGTTACCAACCGATTGCTTTTAAGAGAGTGTTGGAGTCCGGAAAGCCGGATACGATGTCCGGTTTTCGTACTTTTATTATTACTAAGTTCAAGAGAATTTTAATTGGTCGGATGGTATTATTGCAAACGGAACAATTAGCTTCTAATGATATGCCTGTATACTAATTTTTACAAATAGTTATCAGGCAATGTCATCTATCAACATCGATAACTATTCATTTGTTTTATGAAAGTAAGTTTATTTTAATAGAAAAGAATGTTTTAACTTATTGAAAGTTGCCTGTCACAGGATATGGATGGTCCGGTTGTCGGTGCTGTTATTTCCCGTACAGCTTGTCAATCAAATCTTTTCGTCCTATCCGTCGCAGTTCATTGATAATATTTCTCCGTTCTTCGGGTTTGTACCAGAAGAAGAACTGACGTTGTGCCAATTTCTCGCGCTGGGTCTTGGCACTGAATACGGGTTCCAGTGTATAGGGGTGGAAACCAGTGTACCATGCTTCGGTAGCAACGGTCATGGGGGTAGGAGTAAAGTCCTGTACCTGTTCCAGATGAAAGTCCAGACGCTTGGTGATGACAGCAAGTTCCGCCATGTCTTCTTCCTTGCAGCCGGGGTGGCTGGAGATAAAGTAGGGGATGAGCTGTTGTCGCAGACCTTCTTCGCGGTTGATACGGTCGAATATCTTTTTGAACTCTCCGAACTGGCTGAATGGCGGTTTGCGCATGATGCTGAGTACCCGTTCCGAGGTATGCTCCGGCGCAACTTTAAGGCGGCCGCTGACATGGCGGACTATGAGTTCGCGGGTGTATTCCTGCGTGCTTTTGTTGGTTTTGGGGTCTTTGCTTTGGTGCAGCAGCAGGTCATAGCGTACACCGCTGCCGATAAATGATTTTTTGATGCCGGGCAGACTGTCTACCGCATGATAAATATCGAGTAGCGGACTATGGTCTGTATTCAGGTTAGGACATACTTTGGGGTGGATGCACGACGGGCGTTTGCACTTCTTACATATGGCTTCATCACGTCCCCGCATCTTGTACATATTGGCAGAAGGACCGCCCAAGTCGCTAAGATACCCTTTGAAATCCGGCAATTCCATTACTGCCTTTACTTCTTTCAATATGCTTTCCTTGCTGCGGCTGACGATAAACTTGCCCTGATGTGCCGAGATGGTACAGAAAGCACAACCGCCGAAACATCCGCGATGAATGTTGACGGAGAACTTAATCATATCGTATGCGGGTATGCGTTTGCCCTTATATTTGGGATGCGGGAGACGCGTGTAAGGCAGGTCGAAAGAACGGTCGAGTTCCGCTTCCGTCAAGGGCGTATAAGGCGGGTTGACAACGACTGTTTGCCTGCCTACGGCCTGCAAGATACGCGAAGCAGCATATTTATTACTCTCTTCTTCGATATGGCGGAAGTTGGAAGCCTGTTTCTTCTTGTCTTTCAGACATTCTTCATGTGTGAATAGGGTGATATCTCCTTCTTGCGGCAGCACTTCTTTCGTAAGATAAGCCAATTGGGGGATGTCAAGAATCGGTTGTTGCTGTTTCAGTTTTCGTACAAGTTCCATAATGGGTTTTTCACCCATGCCGTATATCAGTGCATCGGCACCGCTGTCCACGAGGATGCTTGGGCGCACACGGTCTTGCCAATAGTCGTAATGTGTCAACCGGCGCATGCTTGCTTCGATGCCGCCCAGTATGACAGGTACATCGGGATATAGCTTTTTCAGTATTTGGGTATAGACAATCGAAGGATATTCGGGACGCATGTCCGGACGTGCGTCGGGAGTATAGGCATCATCGCTGCGCAGACGTTTGTTGGCAGTGTATTTGTTGACCATGCTGTCCATACAGCCTGCACTGACACCGAAGAAGAGACGGGGACGTCCCAGTTTCTTGAAATCCCGTAAGTCATCTCGCCAGTTGGGTTGGGGTATAATCGCCACACGCAAACCTTCCGCTTCGAGGATGCGCCCGATGACGGCTGCCCCGAATGACGGATGATCCACATACGCATCACCGCTGAACAAAATAACGTCCAGCTCATCCCACCCGCGAAGTTCCACTTCTTTCCTGGTTGTAGGCAACCAATCAGTCAGTCTGTACTCTTTCATGGGTGCAAAGATACGGAAAGTTTTAATTACTTACAGAATTGTACCAGCATTTCCTCTCCGTCATAAATCTCCCGGAAGCCGATTCCCTGTTCGGCAAGATACTCTTTGAGGTCATTAAAGGCGGTTGCATCGTCCATAATGATTTCCAGTTTCTCGCCTTTTCCGGCTTCGCACATGGCCTTTATGGCCGGAATAAGAGGACTGTACAGGTTCTGTCCGCGTGTGTCGATGGTTCTCATTTATTTTCTTCCTCTTCTATGGTTGTTTGTTGGGAAAGCCATTGCAGGTAGAGCTTGATAAGCTGCTGTAATCCGAAGGCTTTCATATTGTTGTGGTAGATAACATCGATGCAGAGGTCGAGCAGGTCTTTGCTGTCCTCTTCCTGGGCGGCGATGAGGGAACGGATATTCAGTTTGAGTTTGTCGAGCACGGTTTCGTCCACGATGCCGTTACTGTCGATGAGATGACGGAAGAGACCGTATTTTTCGATAGTGGCAAGGTTTTCTTCCGATATTTCCAAGTTGCGGGTTCCGCTGGGATTGGCTTGTATAGTGTACATGGCGTTAATGTTTTAATGGTTAATATTCAGTGATTCATATTTTCTGTAAAAGCAAAGATAAGTTTTTCACCACAGATTATACCTATTTCACCGGATTATTTATCAAGATTGCCGTTATTCTCTGTGTACACCTGCATTATCGGCGGAAAAGAAATGCAGAATGGATGCCATAACCGCTGTTCTGCCGGCTTCTTCCCGGATACTTTCAAAGGGAAATGACATGATGAATGTGCGGTAGTCGTTACCTTTATAAGCTACGGCAGCAGGAAGATTTCTCCCGGTATAGGTCATTACGGGAAAGGCGGTTGCCATAGGGCGGATACAATCGGGGGTCGTCACGGGATAAGCCCGTTCATTGGGCAGGCGGGGAATGCTGAGGATGCGCCCCAAACCTTGTATGCCGATATGTTCGCCGGATACCTGTAAGCTGCTGTCGAAACGGTATTTCAGGATGTTTTGGGTGAATTCCCGATTGCCTTGCGAGTCGTTCATGTCGCTGCCTATGTATGCACCGCTGACCAGTAGATTGCCGCCCGACCGGCAGTAAGCTGTCAAGGCACGCTGCATGGACGAAGAGAAAGTTTTGTAATAGGTTGCCCGTGACAGATTGCCGTCCGTCTTTTCCAGTCCCAGAATATAGTCTGCTATTGGATATTCTTCCAATGCTACACTACCGTTTTCTACGGCGTCGTCGCTGCATGAAGTAAAGCTGTAGCTGCCGACGGCCTGTATGGCTTTACCGTGTATAAAGGGATAGTCGAATGTGTTTCCGGTTATTTTTATCCCTTCGTATTCATTGCCGCTTTCTCCCAAACGTTTTCCGGCTTCTTTGCGGTCGAAATTCAGCTGGCTGCCGCAGAGTGATATATCATATAGATAAGGTACTCCGGGGTCTTTCGTCAAATCAAAGCCGGCTTCGTCGGGTGTGTTTATCACAGCAGGGCTACTGATACGGTCGAAACCGTTGATGATGAGAACGCGTGCTTTTTCGTGCTTGGACTTGTATGCGGCAAGGATTTCGGACGGGAAGCTTTCACCACCCCGGTTCACTGCCGTTACTTTGAAGGAATAGACGATGCCCGGTTCTATCTTCAGAGTGTGGAAAGGATTGCTTACGCGTACACCATTGTCAAATCCGCCTCGCCCGATGCGTGTATAGACAATGTATTCGCGGGGTGTGGCAGTCGGTTCCAACGGGTCATCCACTCCTTGCCAGGAAAGTTCCAGGGTATTTTTCTTCTTACCGAAGCGGACGGAGAAATTGTTGACAGGTAAGGGCTGTACGACGTATTCTTTATTATGCTGGGTACAGATATATTGCAGGATGGATTTGTATAGGGCACGACTTGCCGTGAACTTGAATTTGGGGTCGTGTCCCAAGCGCATGTCGGCAAAATTCTGGTGCGACAGAAGTTCTACGATTGTGGAAGGAACAGCAGGCAGGCGGGTCTCGCTGTAGTTACGGTTCCACATGCTGCGGCGCGTCCAGTCTGCATTGAAAGTGGAACGGATGTCCTGTTGCAGACGAGTGAGGAACAGGTCGGCAAGGTCGCGCGAAGCGTAGCGGTTTGTTCCTGCCGCTAACTTGCCATCGTTGAAATGGGTAGTGTAGATGCCGAGTGTACCTACAATCCGGTCGTCTGTCCTGAAACCCGCATCACTGTGCAGTGCCATACTCATCTCAAGAGGAACTCCCAATCCCGGTTCTTTGGGGTTGAATACAGAACCGCCCGACAGGTAGTTGATTGTACGCGAACGTACATTGATATCATCCGAAAGGTCGTTCTGTCCTTTGTATCCGGCATATACGGGGTAGGGCATACCGGCCCATTGGGCGGAATAACGCGCGCCTTCCAGATAACGGGGCAGACCGCTGACTTGGCCGCCGCGCGCAATGTTGCCCATACCACCGCCGAAGCGCACGGCATCGGCGCATACCACTCCTTTTTCCCGGCTTTCATTGCTTAATACTACCATGCCGTAGTCGTTGCTTCCTTTGTCGAAAGTAAAAGTGCCGAGATATACCCATGTGCCGCCGCCTATACGTTGGTTTACTTTAAACTCAGCGACACCGCCGTTATGGAATACAAGGTATTTGGCATCGCTCACGCTGTTGGGCAGGCTTTGATAGGAAACATATACAGCATATTCTCCGGTTTCCGGGATGTCGGGAACCCACTCGGCAAAGGCTTTGTTTTTCTTCTTTTCAGTTTGTGCAAAGCGGGCTGTACCGTCATGAAAAGGATTTTCTCCTTCCGTGTAGATACGCTTCTGTTGTGCAAATCCAGGCAGAGCGGTTTTTTCCCACTGTGCTTTTCTGCTCTTTACCTCAAGATAGAGGGAGTTTGTGGTGTTCCGGTTGTCATCGTTATCTACAATGATTTCCTGTTTTTGCGTGTCCCGTTCGCGAGGGGTGAATACGTTGGCTCCCGCATTTTCCAGCATCGGGATGAGGTAAGGCAGGATGAACGATTGTGTGAATTGGTCTTCGGAGGTACAGAACAAGCGCGGACGCTGCCAACCCCATTTGTCTTTGTTATTAATGTAGTATTTTCCGTGACTTTGCCACAGAGCGATATGGCGTCCCTCCAGTCCGCGGGTTATTTCAAAAGGACGGGATGTACGGGTCACCCAGGGAGCGTCTTTATAGTGTATATCGGTAAACAGGCGGCTCTTGTCTTTTTTTCCGTTTCTGTATGTGTTGGGAATAAGTTCGTTGATGGAATGTCCGTCTGTAAAGACAGTAATGTCAAAGTAAGTTACGGGACCCGGAAGAATTTCTTTGATGTCCCGGTAAATTCTGTTCACCGTTTCCGGCCGGAAGGGCTGGTAGGAGAATGTATTATCGGCATAGATGCGGATTGTTTTTCGGTGGAAATCGATAAGTACACTGTCGAGTCGGCATGTACCGATATTGACATTGACAGGGATATACGTTTGGAAAAAGGCCTGCAGCCGTTCCCGAACGGCCTGTTCTACGTCTTGTGAAAAGACGGAACCAACTCCTGCAAGCAGGAACAATATGGATAAATATAGTTTTTTCATGTCCGATGGTTAAGTACCGTACAAAAATACATAAAAAAGAGGTTGTGTCAAAACGTTGGCACAACCTCATTTATATTTTAAGTTCTGCTATATTTTCTTTTGGCTATGCTACTTTTTCCTCATGCATTTGGCAACAAGTTGCTATATTCCAATTATATCGGGTTAT
>ERZ779996.128-NODE-128-length-20854-cov-3.88403_pt1 | contig 20854 bp, 18 predicted proteins | sample MGYA00511933_ERZ779996 | MGnify/ENA primary metagenome ERZ779996 (study PRJEB29588, sample SAMEA2147384) | human gut metagenome | biome: human gut; feature: human-associated habitat; material: faeces | place: Denmark | collected 2008/2010 ...
TAATTTGTTAGGAGTGTTAATTAGGGAGTGTTAATTTTGTGACTATGAAAAAGTCGACAATATGGATATTAGGCGTCGTTATGGGCCTTTCCTTCATCAGTTTGCTGTATCTGCAGATCAGCTATATTGAGGAAATGGTGAAGATGCGTAACGAGCAATTCGATGAATCGGTGAAGCGTGCTTTGATGGCTGCTTCAAAAGATGTGGAGTCTGCGGAGGTCGACCGCTGGTTGCGGGAGGATATCTCCGAGGCTGAGAAGAAAGCGTGGGAGCAAAGCTCACAAGGTAAGGGAGTGGTGCAGACGCAGCGTTTTACGGTTACATCGCCGGACGGTACAAGGTATTCGGCTATCGAACTGAAGACATTTACCAACGAAGCATCAGAACTGCCCAGGGCAATGATTTCGCGTAAACACGGAACGAAAACGATACCCCAGACATCGCGTTCGCTGGCGGATGCCATAAAGAACCGTTATCTGTATCAACGCGCCTTGCTGGATGAGGTGGCCTGGCAGATGATTTACCGTGCCAGTAGCCGGCCGATAGAAGAACGGGTGAATTTTAAGAATCTGGACCAGTATCTGAAATCGGGGTTGATTGACAACGGTATCGAGTTGAACTATCACTTTAAGGTGATAGACCGGGACGGCAGGGAAGTGTATCGCTGTTCGGATTACAGCGATGAAGGCAGTGAGAGTTCCTACTCGCAGCCCTTGTTCCTGAACGACCCGCCTGCCCGTATGAGTATCGTCAAGATACATTTTCCCGGCAAGAGGGATTATATCTTCGATTCGGTCAGCTTTATGATTCCATCGATGATATTCACCTTTGTGCTGTTGATAACGTTCATCTTCACGATTTACATCGTGTTCCGCCAGAAGAAGCTGACGGAGATGAAGAATGACTTTATCAATAATATGACGCACGAATTCAAGACGCCGATTTCAACCATTTCGTTGGCGGCGCAGATGCTGAAAGACCCGGCGGTAGGCAAATCTCCGGCAATGTTCCAGCACATATCGGGTGTCATTAATGATGAGACGAAGCGGTTGAGGTTCCAGGTAGAGAAGGTTCTCCAGATGTCGATGTTCGACCGGCAGAAGGCGACATTGAAAATGAAGGAATTGGATACCAATGAACTGATTACCGGCGTAATCAATACGTTTGCCTTGAAAGTGGAACGGTACAACGGGAAGATTGAGTCGGACTTGAAAGCAACCGATCCGATAATCTTTGCAGATGAAATGCACATCACGAATGTGATTTTCAATCTCATGGATAATGCGGTGAAGTATAAAAGACCGGATGTGGACTTGCAGTTGATGGTGAAGACCTGGAATGAACCGGGTAAAGTGATGATTTCGGTGCAAGACAACGGTATAGGTATTAAGAAAGAAAACTTGAAAAAGATATTTGATAAGTTCTATCGCGTGCATACAGGTAATCTGCACGATGTTAAGGGGTTCGGACTCGGACTGGCTTATGTAAGGAAGATTATTCAAGACCATAAGGGGACCATCCGTGCGGAAAGCGAACTGAATGTTGGAACTAAATTTATTATTGCATTACCTCTATTAAAAAATTGATTGATATGGATGAGAAACTGCGTATTTTATTGTGCGAAGATGATGAGAATCTTGGCATGCTTTTAAGAGAATATTTACAGGCAAAAGGTTACGCTGCCGAGTTATATCCCGATGGAGAAGCAGGATACAAGGCTTTCCTGAAGAATAAATATGACCTGTGTGTGTTTGACGTGATGATGCCGAAGAAGGATGGCTTTACTTTGGCACAGGAGGTTCGCGCAGCAAATGCGGAAATTCCTATTATCTTCTTGACGGCCAAAACCTTGAAAGAAGATATTCTGGAAGGTTTCAAAATCGGTGCGGACGATTATATCACCAAACCGTTCAGTATGGAAGAGCTGACTTTCAGAATTGAAGCTATCTTGAGACGTGTCCGTGGCAAGAAGAACAAAGAAAGCAGCATTTACAAGATTGGTAAGTTTACGTTTGATACCCAGAAACAGATTTTGTCAACGCCTGAAAAGCAGACCAAACTGACTACAAAAGAATCCGAATTGCTGGGCTTGCTTTGTGCACACGCCAACGAAATCCTGCAACGTGACTTTGCATTGAAGACTATCTGGATTGACGATAACTACTTCAATGCGCGTAGTATGGACGTATATATCACCAAATTGCGTAAGCACCTGAAAGAAGATGAATCTATCGAGATTATCAATATTCACGGAAAGGGATATAAACTGATAACTCCGGAAGCCGAGTCCTGATGGGAATCCGGCTTCGGACAATGGAAAATAAAAAAAGGCGGTTGCAGTGCAATCGCCTTTTTTTATTTCTTTTTCTCGGTATTAATCCGCAATTCTCTTGTTGATAAGAATGTAAGAAATCAATCCTATTACAATTAAAACAGCGCTGGTGCCCAGAATCGCGTTGTTGTTTACATTGCCGGTAAAAGAACATGCAACCAGGATTACAGCTCCTACCAAGATTAATATCAATCCCAGATTTTTTAATAAGCCTTTCATGTGTGTGTATTTTAATAGATTATTATTTTCGTATTCTTGTCACAAAGAAAAGCATAATTCTTTAACAAGCGAAATTATTTTTGCAAAAAAACTATTATTCGCTTAATTTAGTTGGTTTTCAGCTCTTCCCTATGGATTTACGGTTAGTCTTTCGTATTGAAAAATATTTTTCTCAGCACTTCCTGGCTCACGCTCAGCTCCTCAATGGTGATGCCTTGCAATGCTTCCTTTAACGTCTGGTTGGCTATGACGCGGGCGCGCTCTTCCAGTTCCTTTCCGTCTTTAGTAAGGTGTATCAGATTGGTGCGGCGGTCTTTTTTATCGGAAATGCGTACTACAAGATGCTGGCGCTCCATATTATCTATAAGGCGGGTCATGCTGGGTTTGTCTTTAAAGGTTGCATTGCACAACTCTTGCTGCGTAACTCCGTCTTTTTCCCATAAAAAGATGAGGACAGTCCACTGCTCCGGAGTGATTTCCAAACCATTCTGCCTGAAGTTGCGTGATAATTTACGGTTAATCGCGGCAGATACCTTACCATTCAGAATAGCGAATATCAGCTGGATGTCAAAGTTAAATTGCTCTATCATGAAATTATTGTTTAAACAACTTTGCAAATATAGTACAACTTGGATACAATACAAAATAAGTCCGCTTATTTTTGCAGTTCAAAATAAAATGCCTACCTTTGCACCCGCATTTAATAAACAAATAATTTATTTATTTAATTAAACGAGTATGAATCAATACGAAACCGTTTTCATTTTGACTCCCGTTTTGTCTGATGTTCAGATGAAGGAAGCGGTAGAAAAATTCAAAGGCATCCTTACTGCTGAAGGTGCTGAGATTGTAAATGAAGAAAACTGGGGACTGAAAAAGCTGGCTTATCCTATCCAGAAGAAGTCAACCGGTTTCTATCAGCTGATTGAGTTCAATGCAGAACCTACTGTAATTGAGAAATTGGAAATCAACTTCCGTCGTGACGAGCGCGTAATCCGTTTCTTGACTTTCAAGCAAGACAAGTACGCTGCAGAGTACGCTGCGAAGAGAAGAAGTGTTAAATCAACTAAAAAGGAGGATTAATCATGGCACAACAAGTTCAATCAGAAATCAGATATTTAACTCCGCCCTCAGTAGACGTTAAGAAGAAAAAATACTGCCGTTTCAAAAAGAGCGGTATTAAGTACATCGACTACAAAGACCCTGAATTCTTGAAGAAATTCTTGAATGAGCAAGGTAAAATCCTTCCGCGTCGTATTACCGGTACTTCTTTGAAGTTCCAACGTCGTGTAGCTCAAGCTGTGAAGAGAGCACGTCACTTGGCGTTGCTGCCTTATGTAACTGACATGATGAAATAATAGGAGGAGGAAAGTATGGAAATTATATTGAAAGAAGACATCGTAAACTTGGGTTATAAGAACGACATCGTAACCGTTAAATCCGGTTATGGTCGTAACTACCTCATCCCGACAGGAAAAGCTGTCATCGCTTCTCCTTCTGCAAAGAAAATGCTGGCTGAAGAGCTGAAACAACGCGCTCACAAGTTGGAGAAAATCAAAAAGGATGCTGAAGAACTGGCTGCTAAGCTGGAAGGCGTATCCTTGAAGATTGCTACTAAGGTTAGTGCTACAGGTACTATCTTCGGTTCTGTAGGCAACATCCAGATTGCTGACGAGCTGGCTAAACTGGGTCACAACATCGACCGTAAGATTATCGTTGTTAAGGATGCAGTGAAAGAAGTTGGTAACTACAAGGCTATCGTTAAGCTGCACAAGGAAGTTTCTGTGGAAATTCCTTTTGAAGTAGTTGCTGAGGAAGCATAAATATAGAATTCTATATAAAAGGAAAAGTCCGGTTTCTGAAAAGAAGCCGGACTTTTTTGATTTTCTCCCTTTCCCGGTTATTTATTTGGGATGGAGTGATGTTTCATGATAAGACAGATGTTTAAATGGCAAGATGTCTTCTTGTGCTGATTGGATATAAAAAAAGTCTGTCCGTACTTTCGTACGTCAGACTTTCAATTCTCTCTAATTGTTGTTCTGAAATTATTCAGCTACAACTGCTGCGCTATCTGTTGCAGTAGTATCAGCTACTGATGCTGCTGCTGCTTCTACAGCTGCGATTGAGTCAGCGATACGGATTGAATCAGCTGTTGCTTGTTCAGCGTTAGCTGCTTTGTTACCACAAGATGCGAAAGATACTGCTACGATAGCTACGGCCATCAAAACTAATTTTTTCATTTTCTTTACTTTTAAAACGTAATACAATCAATTGCTTTATTAAAACGCTGCAAAGGTATGTACTTTTTGGATATGTTGTTCTCCAAAACCCAACTTTTTTTATACTTTTTTTTGAGGAAAGCCCATTTTGCCCTCTTCAAGCATGTTCTATAACATATTAATCCTCTGCAATGCTGTTGTATAAATACCTTTTGATACTTCTTTTCGGGGTTTTCTCAAATTCTGTAGGATAAAGCTGTATTTGGCTGACTTTTTCGTAAGCGGCAACGCTGTTGTTCAGATTCTTGAGATTTTCATCCATGATGGTCTTCAGGTTTTCCGGATTGTTCAACCCTAAAGAATCCAGTGCTTCATAGTCGGCATAGACCAAAGCTACCAATTTCCTGTTGCGCTCAATCACAAGGCTTTCCAAAACGAACGGCATATTGTTGAGGCGGGCTTCTATTTCTTCCGGGAAAATATTTTGTCCGCTGGAGCTAAGAATCATAGTTTTGCTGCGCCCACGGATATAAAGGTTGTTATGCTCGTCCAAAGTACCTAAGTCGCCGGTACGTAGCCAACCGTCTTCAGTAAAAACCTCTTTGGTAGCTTCCGGATTTTTATAATATCCAACCATTACATTCTCACCGCGTACCTGTATTTCGCCAAGTCTGTCATCCGGATTTTCTTTATAGATGCGGGCTTCCATAATATCAAGTACCCGTCCGGAAGAAGTGGTTACGAATTCGTTCCAGGGAGCGTAGCTGATAAGCGGGGCGCATTCCGTCATGCCGTAGCCGATGGTGAAAGGAAATTTGATGCGATGGAAGAATTCTTCCACTTCCGGATTCATGGCAGCGCCACCGATAATCACTTCTTTGAATCGGCCACCTAACGCATCTACCAATTTCTTCCGGATTTGCCCATATATCTGTCCGTCCAGCAAAGGAATGCTGAGCGCCCATTTCATGGACTTTTTGTTGATAATAGGCTGGATGACGTTCTTGTATATCTTTTCGATAACAAGGGGGACGGTTATAATCAGGTTTGGCTTTACTTCTTCAAACGCCTTCATCAGGATTTTGGGAGAAGGAACTTTTCCTAACAGTGTGACATGTGTACCCACGGCCGTAGCGGTCAGGAAGTCGAAAGCGCAACCGTAAGCGTGTGCTAGTGGTAGAAAAGAGAGTACTTTATCTCCTTTCTTCAGCAGTTCGGTACGTATACCGAAAGTTACGTTACCTGCCAGATTGTTTCCTGTCAGCATGACGCCTTTACTGAAGCCTGTTGTACCCGAAGTATAGTTCAACAACATTATTTTGTCGTTGGAGAGGTCGGTATAAGTTACATCTTCCCGTGTGAAACCATTCGGATAAGTTTCTTCCATTTTATCACCCAGATGTTTGAGGAAACGTTGGATAGTCTCTCCGTCACGCTGGTACAAACAGCGAAAATCGTTGAGAGAGAACACACCGCGCAATCCGGTAAGCCGTTCTTCTTCCAGATGCTCCCAGATGGCATCACTGGTGAAGAGGAATACTGATTCGGAATGATTGACGATGTGATGTACATCATTGGGGTTGAAATCCTGCAGAATAGGAACCACGATGCCGCCATAGGTGATAACCGCCATATAAGCGATGCACCAACGGGCATTATTCTTGCCGATAATCGCTATCTTATCGCCGCGGCGCAGGCTGCAATACTTGAACAGAAGGTGTAATTTGGCAATTTCCTGCGCTACTTCTCCATAGGTATAACTTTCGTTTTCTCCATAATCGGTGTAACAGGGAAGATCCCAATTCTCGCGGAAACTATGCTCGTATAGCTTGATAAAGTTTTCTTGTATCATTGCACGTTTTTTGATGAATTGTGCAAAAGTAGGAAAAATATAATAATAATGTGTACCTTTGTCGTGAAAATGTGATTTAGACTCATGATAGATACCAGTATATTTCAAGATAAGACAGCGGTTTACTATACGTTGGGGTGTAAACTGAATTTCTCGGAAACTTCGACTATCGGTAAGGTTTTGCGGGAGGCAGGCGTGCGTACGGTGCGCAAGGGAGAGAAGGCGGATATATGTGTGGTAAACACCTGTTCGGTCACCGAAGTGGCGGATAAGAAGTGCCGCCAGGCGATTCATCGTTTGGTGAAGCAGCATCCGGGAGCTTTTGTGGTGGTAACGGGGTGCTATGCCCAGTTGAAGCCGGATGCCGTAGCAAAGATAGAAGGTGTGGATGTAGTGCTGGGTGCGGAGCAGAAGAAAGACCTGCTTCAGTATTTGGGCGATTTGCGGAAGCACGAAAGCGGTGAGGCACATACCTCTGCCTTGAAAGATATCCGTTCGTTTGCTCCGTCGTGTTCGCGTGGTGATCGTACCCGCTTCTTCCTGAAAGTGCAGGACGGTTGCGATTATTACTGTTCTTATTGCACCATTCCTTTTGCCCGCGGCCGCAGTCGTAACGGAAGCATCGCATCTTTGGTGGAACAGGCTCGTCAGGCAGCCGAAGGCGGTAAGGAGATTGTATTGACAGGGGTAAATATCGGCGATTTCGGAAAGTCGACGGGAGAAACCTTCTTCGACCTGGTAAAGGCGTTGGACGATGTGGAAGGCATTGAGCGCTATCGCATATCTTCTATTGAACCTAACTTGCTGACGGACGAAATCATTGAGTTCGTATCCCGTTCCAAGCGGTTTATGCCTCATTTCCATATTCCGTTGCAATCGGGTAGTGATGAAGTGCTGAAACTGATGCGCAGACGATATGATACGGCGTTGTTTGCTTCTAAAGTGAAACGGATAAAGGAAGTGATGCCCGATGCCTTTATCGGTGTGGACGTGATCGTAGGAACGCGTGGAGAAACGGAAGAATACTTTGAGCAGGCATACCGGTTTATTCAAAGTCTGGATGTGACGCAGCTTCATGTGTTCAGCTATTCCGAACGTCCGGGTACGCAGGCTTTAAAGATAGAGCATGTGGTGTCTTCCGAGGAAAAGCACAGACGCAGCCGGCTTCTGCTGGATTTGTCGGACGAAAAGACACGCGCGTTTTTTGCCCGCCATATCGGGCAGACAATGCCTGTGCTGTTGGAACGTTCTAAACCGGGAACGCCGATGCACGGTTTCACTCCGAATTACATCCGGGTGGAAGTGCCGCATGATGATGCGCTGGATAATCAGGTAATTCCGGTGCGTATGGGCGATTTTAATGAAGAAGGCACGGCGCTTTCGGGAGCGTTTGGCGATAAGTGATTTACTCAGTAATCTGTAATAAGGAATTGACAAGGTGAAATCAAGATTGATTTATTGGTTGACTTATGCGGGCATGTGGTTGTTGGCCTTATTGCCTTTTAAGGTACTTTATATACTGTCCGACGGGCTTTGCTTTTTGATGCATCACGTCGTGCACTATCGGCGCAGAGTAGTACGTGCTAATTTGTGCAATGCGTTTCCTGAAAAATCCGCGGCTGAACTGCGGGATATAGAACATGAGTTCTACCGTTATATCTGTGATTATATGTTGGAGGAGGTGAAGATGCTGCGTATGTCTTTCAAGGAACTCTGCCGACGCATGGAATATGACAATAAGGAAGAGTATCTTGCCATGATTGAAAAACATGGGGGTATTGTGTTGCTGATACCGCACTATGCTAACTTTGAGTGGATTACGGGAATGAGCAGTATCATGCAAGAGGGAGATATACCGGTGCAAATTTATAAACCGTTGCATAATAAATATATGGATGCTATGTTTAAACGCATCCGTACCCGTTTTGGCGGTTACAATGTGGCCAAACATTCTACGGCGCGCGAGATTATAAAACTGTGCCGTGACAACAAGCGTGTGGCGGTGGGAATGATAACCGACCAGTCGCCCAATCCTAACGAGGCGCATTACTGGACAACTTTCCTGAATCAGGATACCGTCTTTATGGATGGTGCCGAACGTATTGCCAAACTTATGGACTTTCCTGTATTCTACTGTGAACTGCAAAAGCAGGGAAGGGGATATTGCCGGGTTCGTTTTGATCTGATAACTGAAACTCCGAAGGCGACTGCCGACGGTGAGATAACGGAATGTTTTGCCCGTCGCCTGGAACAGACAATCCGTCGCGAACCGCCCTATTGGTTCTGGTCGCATAAACGTTGGAAACTAAAGCGTGAGGATACCATACAACATGGATAAGATTGCTGTTGTCATATTGAACTGGAATGGGTGTGAAATGCTTCGTTCGTTTCTTCCTTCCGTAGTGCGCTATTCCAAGACGGAAGGTGCGAAAATTTATGTGGCGGATAACGGTTCGACAGATGCTTCCGTTGATATGCTTCGCCAAGAGTTTCCTGACGTGCATCTTATTATATTAAAAGAGAACCTCGGTTTTGCCGAAGGGTACAACCTTGCCTTGCAGCAGGTGTCCGCAGAGTATGTGGTGCTGCTTAATTCCGATGTGGAAGTGACCGAACACTGGTTGGTGCCACTTGTAAGCTACATGGACGCTCATCCTGAAGTTGCGGCATGCCAGCCTAAAATCCGGAGTTGGCGGCAAAAGGAACTGTTCGAATATGCAGGAGCGGCCGGCGGATTTATAGACCGTTACGGTTATCCCTTTTGCCGGGGGCGGATAATGAGTGCAGTAGAGAAAGACAACGGACAGTATGATACTGTCGTTCCTGTGTTTTGGGCTACAGGCGCTGCCTTGTTTATCCGTCGGAAAGACTATTTGGATGCCGGCGGATTGGACGGACGTTTTTTCGCTCATATGGAAGAGATAGACTTGTGCTGGCGACTTCGTGCCCGCGGGCGGATGCTGGTTTGTGTACCCCAAAGTACCGTTTATCATGTAGGCGGTGCAACCTTGAAAAAGGAGAATCCTCATAAGACTTTTCTCAATTTCCGTAACAATCTTGTAATGCTCTATAAGAATCTGCCGCAAGAAGAATTGGGGCCTGTAATGCGTGTGCGCGCAGTGCTTGATTATGTTGCGGCTTTGAGTTTTCTGCTCAAAGGGCAGTTTCCCAATATGTGGGCAGTGCTTCGCGCACGTCATGCATTCCATTTGCTCCGTCCCTCGTTTGCGGATGCCCGTAAAGAGAACTTGAAAAAAACATCACTCCCGATGATTCCCGAACGGGTAAAAAGTAGTATCTTGGTAGGGTTTTATCTGCGTGGGAAGAAATTTTTCTCTCAGTTGTAGAAACCGTTATCTATTCCTGATTGTTTGTTTTGTAAAAGTTATTTGCTTATGGAAAAATTGGTTAGAAAGATTGGCCTGGTGGCGCATGATGCCATGAAGAAAGACCTCATAGAGTGGGTACTTTGGAATTCGGAATTGCTTATGGGGCATAAGTTTTATTGTACGGGTACTACGGGAACCCTTATTTTGGCGGCATTGAAAGAGAAGCATCCCGATGTCGAATGGGATTTTACCATTCTCAAATCCGGTCCTTTGGGCGGTGACCAGCAAATGGGCTCGCGCATTGTGGACGGGGAAATTGATTATCTTTTCTTCTTTACAGATCCCATGACTTTGCAGCCGCACGATACCGATGTTAAGGCTTTGACCCGTCTTGCCAGCGTGGAGAACATCGTGTTTTGCTGTAACCGCAGTACGGCAGACCATATCATTTCGAGTCCGCTCTTCCTTGATCCTACTTATGAACGTACTGTTCCCGATTATAGCAACTATGCCAAGAGGTTCGAGAACAAGCAAGTCGTTGCCGAGGCGGTTGAATCGGCTAAGAAAAGAAAGAAGAAGCAATAATTCATTCTGTGCATATAATGAGGCGGGGATGTCCGAAGTGCCTGTACAGGGTTGCTTTTGTTTTAAGTAGCTATTGCTGTCGCTTCCCGTGAGATGCAAATCTCTATTCCCGCCGCTTCGATGTCTGCCCCCATTGGCGGATTGCGCTTTGATAACTTTAATTCAATATTTTCTATTTGGGGGAAATCGCCGAACAACCGTTTCACAATACGTCCTCCGACATGTTCCAATAGCTTGGAAGGAACCTTCATTTCTGCCTTTACGGCTTCATACACATCTGCGTAGCTCACGGTATCCGCCACATCATCGGCCTGCATGGCAGGGGTGATGTTTACTTGCAGTCGCAGGCTGACGGTGAATTCGTTACCTGCCAGTGTTTCCTGTTCGCCTACACCGTGGTGGGCGAAAAAGCATATCCGGTCTAAAAATATGTAGCTTTTCATAAACGAAAAAATAGTCTCTCATGCAAACTTATGGATAATATTTTTGTTCTACAACTCGTGGAGCACGATTTCTATGCTTTTTTGCAAAAAATGGCGTGAAAATTTTCATTCTAATTATATTTCTATAACTTTGCATTGAAGTTCGGTAGCGACTGTAGCTTGATTTTTTAAGGAGAAAAATATATTAGAAGCGTTGTGCTTTGTCCTCTAACATGAAAACCTAGGAAATTTTCAGAAGTTAAACAATGGACAGCACAGTGGATTCTCACGTTTGTAGCGTGGGACTGCTGTCTGTTTTGTTTAACGGGTTTTCCTAGGGCCTTCATGTTAGAAACAGCACGCAGCTCCACGTTTCTGTTTCTAACCGGTCCTTTCGGAGTTTGGAGGACGCATGCTTCCGGTCTGCCTGTGCAGACAGAAGTTTATAAGACGTTTATGCAGATAAGATTGTTGCTGTTTCTGTTGTGCATATTTCTCATGACTCCGATTGATGGGTATGTAAAAGCCGGTAATGGGGAAGATACCTTGTACTACGCCGGGCGAACATTCAGTCCGAATTCGAGCATCGGGCGCAATAACCATTCGTTGTTGTTGAAGACCAATGCTGTGGCGTGGGGAATGGCGGTTATGAACGTAGCGGTGGAGTATGATATTTCGCCTGCAATTTCTGTCCTTATTCCTTTTTACTATTCTCCTTTCAATTATTTTACTTCTTCCCGCAAACTGCGCACTTTCTGCGTGCAGCCCGAAGTGCGTTATTGGTTCGGGCAGGTGGATGGTCTTTTTACCGGTGTGCATATCGGGGTGGCTTCTTACAACTATGCTCTTAAGAACAGTACATATCGCTATCAGAATAGCGATACGGGTACTCCATTGCTGAATATGGGGCTTACTGCCGGTTACCGGCTTTCACTCGGAAAAGGCGGGTGCTGGTGTCTGGAGTTTTCTTTGGGAGCGGGATATGCTTATCTGGATTATGACCGCTTTTTCAATATTCCCGGTGGTGCTTATGTCGATACTCGTCATAAGAATTTTTTCGGCATCGACCATGCGGGTGTTTCAGTGGGCTACCGTATTGATTGGAAAGGAGGCCGGCGATGAAACAACTGTTTGTGGCTGTCTGTAGCTTGCTGTCTGCACTCTTGTGGGGAGGATGCAGCGTACGCGAAATGCCGGAAGGAGGTGGGATAGACCCTACAACCGTACATACCGAAATTGTCCTGCTACCCGGTGCTGATATGACACAGTTCGATGTTCCAGAGTTCTCTACACGTACCGCCGATGTGCACAAGTACAAGGTGCGTTATATTGTGGAAGTATATGCCGATGACAGGTTCGACCAAAGCCTGCAATTCCGCCGTCAGTTGATTTGTGAGGAAGGAGATGCAGGAGAAGTGGCATTGGAATGTGAGCTTCATGCACGTAACTATCGGGTGGTGGCATGGCGGGACTTTGTACTTGCTACCGAGGTTTCCGGCAACACTGCTGCCGACTGCTTTTACACCACTTCCGATTTTGCTGCCGTCAAGCTGAAAGGTGATTATACGGGTGGAACCGACTATAAAGATGTGTTTTGCGGACAGGCAACCCTCGACCTTATTCCTTATCGTTGCCATTTGGCAGCCCGTCATCGCGAAGAGATACAATTGGAACATCCGCTGGCGAAAATAGAGTTGATTACTACCGATGTCATCAAGTACCTCAACAAGTTGGAACAAATGAAGTCTGTCCGTCCTGCAGGCATAGAAGATTTTACGGTGCAACTGGGTTACACCGGTTATTTCCCCACAGGTTTTAATGTCGTTTCCAACCGTCCCAATGAGGCGGTCACAGGTATACAATTTACTTCCGTTCCCATTGTTATTTCCAACAATGAGGCTTGTCTGGCTTTCGACTATGTGCTGGTGAATGGTACGGAGTCTTCCGTTACGCTGGAAATGGTTATCTGCAACGAAAAGGGACAGGAGGTGAACCGGGTCGGCGGCGTGGAAGTGCCCGTCAGACGGAATAGGATTACTACGGTGCGTGATGCGTTTCTTACCCGTGAGTTCGCTCCCGGCATCGGTATCAACCCCGGTTTCGATGGAGAGATAAATGTGGTGGTTCCCTGACGGCTTATTTAAACATGACTTATTCAAACAGAATAAACAGATGTCTCATTTTAAACAAAACGAACATGAAAAAGTGTTTTTTATTAATGGCAGGTATTATCCTGCTTGTATTCGCAGCCTGTCAGAGTGACGAGCTGGCGAATGGCGGAAGAAACGGCGAAGTAGCCGCCTCTTTCAGTGTACAGTTGCCTGGGAACGGGAACAATGCTGTAACCCGTGCTGCAACGGCGGGTGACGGTACATCGGTGAACCGTTGTATCATGGAAATCTACCTGAACGACGAACTTTATAGCCGGCAGATAGGTGCGATTCAACCGGATGGTCTGACGGCCGGCTTTGATGTCCGCCTGGTTACTTCACAGACTTATAAGTTCGTATTTTGGGCAGACCACGTCAAGTCAGTGGAAGGTGATGCCATAAAGACCGATTTGCATTACAACACTGCCGACCTTCGTAACATTTCCATGCAAGGGGATTATAACGGAAGCGGTAAGGACGATACGCGGGATGCTTTCTTTGCCAGTCTGGAGAAGCTGGTGACTAATGCTTTTTCTGAAAGTGTGGAACTGACCCGCCCGTTCGGACAATTGAACATCAAAACGGAAGATTTGGCTTCTATTCCTGACAATCAAAAAGAAGAATTTGTTCCGGTAACGGCGGGCTTGTCATTCAAGAACCTTTATACCGGTTTTAATGCTGCCACGGGTGACTTGCTCGGCGAACTGACGGCTGTAGCTTACAAAGCGGCTTCGGCTGTGGCGGATGCCAACGGTAACCTGACTGTGGACTATCTCTTTGCACCGAATACTGTGGGCGGACAACATCTGGTAAATATGACGCTTGCCGTATACAACGCTGCCGGTGGACAGATTACCACGAAAGCCCTGAATAACATACCTGTTCAGCGTAACTACAAGACGAATGTAACGGGTAATTTACTGACGGTTGACGGTAAGGTAAACGTAATGGTTACTCCTGCATTCTCTTCTCCTGCTTTAAGTGAAAAAGTAATAGAGGTAGCATCCGTAAGCGAAGTGGCTGAAGCTTTGAAAACCAATACTAATGTGGTTGTAACGGAAGCACCGAAAGAAGCAGCGACTATTTCACTGCCCAAATATGAGAGCGGGGATGTTGCGGTATCCATAACATTGCCTGAAACATCGAATGATATAACCATTAATTATACGACAGAAACCGGTGAGGAGAGTAAAAATGCTCCTAAGGAACTGAATATAACGGCTCCTTCCGTCAGCAAGATAATCATTGACGCTTCGGAATCTACCGTAACGTTGAACGGACAGTCTTATTCGGCTGTTGAGGCTACTACAGCGGATAATACGCTGATTGTGGAAAGCAGTGTTACTATCGGAACACTGACGCTGAAGAAAGGCAATGTTAAACTCTATGGAAAGATAACTACTTCTGTATCGAAGGATACAGGTTGGAGCGGAACTATCATCCGCTGCCTTGATAATCAGCAAAGTTATGACAACCTGATAGCCGATAATGTATCGGGTTACACCAGTATTTTGATTGAGCGTGAGGCTTCGTTTGATGCTTCCAAGGTATCTGACAATGCTTCGGCAACCGTAGGAAAGCCGATGAAGATTGCTGCTAACGCCACGATTGCTCATTTAAAAATGCATGTAGACCAGGCTGCCGTATCTCCTATTGAGATAATAGACGGAGCTGCCAACGTGGTATTCGATGACCTGACAGTATCTTCTACCAATGAACAGTCATTGGTGAAGGTAGTAGGAACCGGTCAGAAAGTCACTATCCGTAACGGTTCTCTGTTGTTGACTTCCGGCAAGTCCAACCAGTCCGGCTTCAATATTCAGAATGGAGGTCATGAGAATACGATTACAGCCTTGTTGGAAGATACTTATATCGGTTTTGGAGCAACGAAATTGAATGTGGATAAGTCGCAGGATTATACTTATACGGATGAGAAAAAGGGTGACTTTACCAAATCTGCCTGGTCGAGAGCGATTACCGTAGGGTATAATAGTGCTAAAGCGTATGACGGGACGGCTGTGACAAACCTGACTGTAAACCGTTGTGTTTTCGAAGGAGTATATTATGTTATCAACACACTGCATAATGTATCGCTGAATGTCGATGTGGATAACTCCATTCTCGACGGACGTGCAGCTTTCAATATCTGGTCTACTGCAAAAGCCGGTTCAACTTTTAATGTGAAGAATTCCAAGTTGATAGGGCGTAACTGTTTCTCCGGTTCTACGGAAGAGTTTGCTACGGTTGTGCTGAATGACTACAATAGTAATGATGTAGCATCGGTGAAGTATGTACGTAACAATACGATTACATTGGATAATTGTGATGTAGTGAGTGACAATGCACCACAAACAGAGACGAACTATCAGTATGGCATCAGCATGCGTTCTCCCTATTATAATAAATTGATACTGAAGAATTATACGAAATTCCGTGAAACTCAGACTCCGCGTTTGCCGCATGTAGTAGATTTCAATACCAATGCATGGCGTAATGAAGTGCTTGCCGACGGTTCGGTAAATTTGGACGGATGTGCGGCAGGTGTAACAGTGCTGCCAAGCAATAAATGGAGCGGACACAGTTATGCTTCCGTAGGAACGGTTGCCGATGACGGTAAGATTTATATAGGCGATCCGGATGTGCTGGCCGGCTTTATTCAGGGCGGAGCCAATGGAAAAGGGGCAGAGGTAGTGCTTGTACGCGATTTGGATATGGGCAGCCATAATATAACATTGAGCACTTCATTTAAAAGTATAAGTAATTGCACTTTTAATGGGAATAATCATACCATTGCCAATTATACTTTATCGAACAAGCTATATGCAGGTTTGTTACCTAATGCCATTAGTGTGACTGTCAGGAATCTGACTTTGAAGAATGCGAACATTACGGCTGTTGACGACGGCAAAAACAATGCTTATGCCGGTGGGTTCATCGGCTGTGCCTATGGTACGAACGTGGTAGAAAACTGTACACTCGAAAACAGTACCGTGCAAGGCATCAATAAGGTGGGTGGCATAGCCGGTTTCCAGGCAGAAAATGGAATCAGTATCAGAAACTGTACCGTGAAAGGTTCGGTCGTAAAGGTGGATACAGAGAATCAGGAATATGGCCAATGTGGCGGTATTTTAGGATATATCGGTTCAGTGGCGGCAGCGAATGAGGTAAGCGGAAATTTCATTATCGACACCAAGGTGGAAGCTCCGGCTAATACCAATGCCGGTGAGGAACACCGTAAAAGTAGTATTTGTGTAGGTACATTGCACGGTGTAGCGGGGCAGTCGCTGGTTATCGATATGCCGTTCGGGTATATTCAGGGCTCGACCTTTAACGGGAAGCCGCTTGATAAGACAGAATATATGGGCTTGTTGGGCGGAGTGCGTTTCACGGATGCCCATCCTTCGCTGACTATTAACGGTACCAGATATTGATAGAGAGTGTGTCAAAATACATTTGACGATTTATTTTAGGCACGGATTTTAGTTTTGACGCACATTCATGGAACTTGTCTCTTTCGCAAGAGGAGATGATGCAACTGTTGCTTTCCGGATTATGGAAGTGTTCTGCGGTTCGGAGAGCATACGGTTTTTTTGTTTGTTTGCCTTCCCTGCGTTGCGAAACGTGGGGAAGTTTTTGTATGATTTAGTCAGTTGTTTGGTATCATAGGTCTGTTTATTAAGCAGAGGTATAGCAGAAAATTCTATGTAAGGAGGTGCAATGAGTAAAAAAGCGGTGGAAAACTATTAAAAGGTCTCCACCGCTTTTTTACTCATTATCAGTTAATATGCTGTTTATCGTCCCGTTTGTGCGATCAGCTCTTTTATCTTTTCGTTCAGGCTTTCGGCTTTCATCAGTTGTTCCAGTGTCAGGTGCATACGCCAGCGCCAGTAGTGGCGCGGATTGGCAGGTACATTGATGCGTTCTTCCTGCGCATTGGGGTTGCGCCATTTGCCGTCCATCGACATCCAGTCCTGCAGGGAGAGGATGGCAAGTATGGAATTGCTTTGCAGGTGCTTGCGTACAACCTCTTCGCAAAGTTCGGGCGTGGCAACGGCGGGAGCGGCACCGTAATGTCCGAGCATCGTGTTGTAGTAACGTTGTGTCTGCTGGAAGTCTTCTTCCCACCAGCCGCGCAAGGTGGACATATCGTGTGTGGATATGGTGCAGACAGAGCGATACGGATACCAGTCCGGATGCCCGAACTCCTGTGCCGGGTCTTTGGGCATGCGTTGTATTTCCAGGGACAGAATGCGTAAATCGTTCATTACCCATGCCACGCAACCGGGAATCATGCCCAAGTCTTCACCGCATACCAGCATCCGGGTAGATTGCGTCAGTTGCGGCAGTTTGTTCATAGCCTGCTCACGCCAGAATTCGTTGTGGCGGTGATAGTAGTACTGGTCGTACAGACGGTTGAAGGCAGCCTTTTCCCAATCGTTCAGGGAACGGTAGATATAGTCGTGCTGCACACCGATACGCGGGTGGTATTTGTACGGGTCATTGCGGTCGGGCACAAACAGCACGTCGCTGATAAGCGCATACAGGCCGTCGCGTATCCAGATACTGTCCTCATCCGTTTTGCCGGCAAAGTAGGCCTCTACCTTGCGTTGGGTATCGAATTCGGGACGCATCCGGTAAATTTCCCACGTATCTGTCGGTTCGATGAACGTCTGCTTTACGTAATCGGTATGCGGGCCGAACATCTGTCCGAGGAAGTACTCGTGTATGTAAGGTTTCAGGAACTCATCGCGGAAAGAGAGACCGTAACTCTCTATCTCCTCACGCGTCATGGGCAGGGCGGGCACGAACTGTCCCAGCAGACCGTGCACGGCGTGCATCGGAATTTCCCAGATTCGGAAGAAACCGAGGATATGGTCGATGCGGTAGGCATCGAAGTATTCCGCCATTTTGCGGAAACGCTTCATCCACCACGCATAGCCGTCCTTTTCCATGACATCCCAGTTGTAGGTGGGGAATCCCCAGTTCTGTCCGTTTACAGAGAAATCATCGGGCGGTGCGCCGGCTTGTCCGTTCAGGTTGAAATAGTGGGGTTCTGTCCATGCTTCTACACTGTTGCGGCTGATGCCGATGGGTATGTCACCTTTCAGCACAACACCATTGGCGCGTGCATGTTCGGTAGCTGCAAGCAGTTGCAGATGCAGGTTGAACTGGATATAAAAATAGATGGCTATATGCGGGTAATCGGCTGATGCCGGTTGGCAGAGCTTCTCAATCTCTGCGGCATCGTAGCTGCTGTATTTAGGCCACTCGCGGAAGTTGGGCGTTTTATAAACATCGCGCAGGTAACTGAAAACGGCGTACGGTTGCAGCCACTCTTTGTTTGATTCAAAAAAATCGTGGAAAGCTGCCGAGCTCAATACTTTTTCTCCTTCTTGCTTGAAGATAAGATGAAAATATTCCCACTTGGTTTTGTTGACGGCTTCGTAATCGACGGCGGGCAGGGCATTCAGTTCTTTCTGCCGTTTGTTGAAGTCTGCCATGGCTTTTTTGTCCTTCAATGTTCCCAGTTGCTTCAAGTCGGTGTACATCGGATGGAAAGCATAGATGGAGATGCTGTTGTAAGGATAGGAATCCGTCCATGTATGCGTCATGGTAGTGTCGTTGATGGGTAGAATCTGTACGGCTTTCTGTTTGGTGCTTACCGCCCAGTCAATCATACGCTTCAAGTCGCCGAAGTCGCCCACACCAAAGCTCTTTTCGGAGCGGAGTGAGAATACGGGCACGGCAACACCTGCGCCCTTCCAGGCGGGAAGGCTGAAATATACGTAGCGGTCGCCGACAACAAGGGTTTCGTTGGCGCCTGTTTGCGGGTCTGCCATATATCGGTTCGGATTGTTTTCCCAGCAAACGGCACGGCGTTCTTTCTTGTTATATAGAATGAATTTATATTCCAGCGGGAAGCTGATTTTGGTGGCATCCACCTCTATCTGCCACTCCGGGAAGTTGGCATCACTCATAAGCACGGCTTTGTCCGGGTTCCACTCTCCGAATATAGGCTGGTTTCCGCAGATGCCCAGGCAATGGTCACTGTCTATGCAGGGTGCGTATGCCTTTATCAGCAGCCCTTTCTTGTGTCCTTTGGGTGCGGCGTTGCGTTCGCGGTGTGCCAGAAGAGATTCCGTAAAGGCGGAAGTATAGAAATACTGCTGCTCCGGCAGGTTTTTCCAGCAATCCTGTATCCGGTACGTTTTCTTGGAAGTTCCGGAAAGGTAAAGCGTACGGGGCAGGCTGTTCCACTCTGCACGTGTATGCCGACCGTCGCGGAAGATATGGTAGCTGTATCGGACAAGTCCGTCTTCCGGCATTGCAATGTTTACTTCCGCAGTCCAGTGAATACCGTCTATGGTCTGTAGCGGCAAAGCTTTGTCGGGATGTTCGTTTCCGAGTTCGGGGATGGAGCCTGAAACTCTGACTTCTTCACCCCAATTGGTTCTGTACTCGATATTGAATAATAAAATCATATATATTAGATTTAGAAACAACAATAGCTGCAATGATTATGCAAGTATAGAAAATATTCCTCATAATCATGCAGCTATTGCCGGCTATCTCATTTAAATTCCTATGCAAACGTTTGTGCTTGCCTGAACCTTATCCGCAACGGGATGTACCGCAGGTGGTGCAGATAAGGCAGCCTTCCTGATAAACCAGTGTCTCGTTACCGCAATTCGGGCATTTCTGACCTTTGGCTGCGGTGCCGTCCGTAACGTATTTCTTCAAGGCACGTTCCACACCGTTTTTCCAGGTATTGATGTTCTCGCTGTCCAATTGCAGTGAGCTTACCAGCTTCATTACCTGCTCGATAGGCATGCGGTAACGCAGTACGCCGGAGATGAGTTTGGCATAGTTCCAGTATTCTTTGTTGAACTTCTCGGACAGTCCCTCGATGGTTACCTTGTAGCCGCGCTTGTTCTCGAACTGGAAGTCGTAACGCTTGTTGCCGTTTTCATCAACGTTCTTGATGATGTGTCCTGTTGAAACGTTCTTCGGAAGGATGATTCCTTCATCGTCGTCCTGAAGACCGGTAAATATTTCATAAGGATATCCGTCGAGCAAACCGACGAATGCCACCCATTTCTCCTTATTGTTCTGGAAGCGTACGACGTCTGCTTCAAGCACTTTCGGGCGGGTTTCGACAACCGTAGGCGGTTTGCACGGAGGCAACTCCTCTTTTTTGTCTTTTTTGGTGGAGATAAGCACGCCCGAACGTGAGCCGTCGCGGTATACCGTACAGCCTTTGCATCCCGATTTCCACGCTTCTACATAGAGACGGTTCACCAGTTCCTCGTCTACATCGTTCGGCAGGTTGATGGTAACGCTGATGGAGTGGTCTACCCATTTCTGGATACGTCCCTGCATCTTTACTTTCATCAGCCAGTCCACATCATTGGAAGTTGCTTTATAATAAGGTGACTTCTGTACCAGTGCATCTACCTCGTCCTGGGTGTAGTGCTTGGCAGGATCGTATCCTTGCGCCTGCATCCAGGTGACGAACTTGGGATGGAATACGATGTATTCCTCGAATGCGTCTCCGGTTTCATCCACGAAATCCACATGTACGTTGGCGTCATTCGGATTGACTTTGCGACGTCGCTTGTATACCGGTAGGAATACGGGTTCGATACCAGAAGTGGTTTGCGTCATCAGGCTTGTCGTGCCTGTCGGTGCGATGGTGAGACAGGCAATGTTGCGGCGGCCGTATTTCTTCATTTCCTCGTACAGTTC
>ERZ779996.140-NODE-140-length-20252-cov-3.51711_pt1 | contig 20252 bp, 17 predicted proteins | sample MGYA00511933_ERZ779996 | MGnify/ENA primary metagenome ERZ779996 (study PRJEB29588, sample SAMEA2147384) | human gut metagenome | biome: human gut; feature: human-associated habitat; material: faeces | place: Denmark | collected 2008/2010 ...
ACTATATTTCAATAATTTCAAAGAACTATTTATCCACTTTTACGGGACAGTAGTGTAATTACATATTTAATAAATTAATTTTCCCTTGCTGATCTTCTGATTTTTCACCTGTCTACGTAACACAGATGAAAATTGGAAATCAACTCAAAACAAACCGGACTTTTCTATTCATTTTCGCTATATATACTTTACCCATGTTTTTTTGATGCTACAAAATTAATATCTATATTTGAGTATCTAGTTATCCAAATTAATCAATCTGTTATCCAAACTAACCAATCTGTTATCCAAATTAACCACATGCCAAAATTTAGTGCTGTTTTTTACATTTTCTCCTCTATCTCATAGAATACAGAGAATAAAATGACGAAGAATCTCTTCGCTTGTTAAGGAAAAGAGGATAAAGTCCGAATCCACTTTGACAGAGAAGAAAATATCGGTATCTTTGCAGATAACTTATAAACTTTCAGTGAAATAAACAAAAGATACAGATATGGCAAAAGAAAAAATCATCCTTACGGGCGACCGCCCCACGGGACGCCTGCATATCGGACATTATGTAGGCTCATTAAGACGCAGAGTGGAGTTGCAGAACTCCGGACTGTATGACAAGACGTTCGTGTTCATAGCCGATGCACAAGCATTGACAGATAACATGGAAAACCCGGAAAAGGTACGTCAGAACGTTATCGAAGTAGCTCTCGACTATCTGGCTTGCGGATTGGATCCTACGAAGAGTACCATCTTTATCCAGTCACAGATTCCGGAATTGTGCGAACTGACATTCTATTATATGGACCTTGTCACCGTATCGCGCCTGCAACGTAACCCGACGGTAAAGACGGAAATCCAGATGCGCAACTTTGAAACAAGTATTCCGGTGGGGTTCTTCACCTACCCTATCAGCCAGGCTGCGGACATCACGGCGTTTCGCGCCACCACCGTTCCCGTTGGCGAAGATCAGGAACCGATGATTGAACAAGCCCGTGAAATCGTACGCCGCTTCAACTTTATCTACGGCGACACATTGGTAGAACCGGAAATCCTTCTGCCTGACAATGCAGCCTGTCTGCGTCTGCCGGGTACAGACGGAAAAGCCAAGATGAGTAAGTCTTTGGGAAACTGTATCTACCTTTCCGATACAGCCGACGAGATTCAGAAGAAAGTGAAGAGCATGTACACCGACCCCGATCATCTGCGCGTACAAGACCCGGGCAAGATTGAGGGAAATACCGTATTTACTTATTTGGACGCTTTCTGCCACCCCGAACACTTCGAACGTTACCTGCCCGACTATCCTTCTCTGGAAGAACTGAAAGCCCACTATCAACGTGGTGGTTTAGGCGATATGAAAGTGAAAGGCTTCCTCAACAATATCATGCAGGAAACGTTGGAGCCGATTCGTAACCGCCGCAAGGAATTCGAAAAAGATATTCCGGCTATCTACGAAATGCTGAAGAAAGGCTGTGAAGCGGCACGCGAAACAGCCGCAGCGACATTGGACGACGTACGTCGTGCCATGAAGATTAACTATTTCGATGATGCGGAACTTATCGCAGAGCAGGTAAAGAAATTCAGCGCGGAATAATCTCCGCGCGGCAAGGCATAAAAGAAAGGGCTGTATCCGCCACCGGATACAGCCCTTGTTCTTTTCTATTTATCTGTTAGTTAGCAGATTTCACTAATACCACACGGTTCAGAATCGGTTGTCCGAACTTGTCGACACCACCATCGGCAGAAATTTTCAAGCGGTTGGCAGGGATACCGTAATCCTTTACCAAAACATCCACTACAGCCTGTGCACGTTTCAAGCTCAGCTCTTTGTTGAATTCAGGAGTACCTGTTGCAGAGTCGGCATAGCCGTTTACGGTATAGGTAGTGTTCGGGAACTCTTGCATCTGTTTGGCCAGATAAGAAATGTTCATCACCTCACGCGGAGATACTTCGGCAGAACCAATCTTGAAGAATACGGTACGTGGTGCGATATTCGGATCGGTAACGACAACTTCAGTTTCAGCAACTTCCATCGGTTTGTTCTGTGCAGCGGTCAGGGCCGACTCCAGCCATTTCAGCTATCTGCTGTTGCATGGCAGACAGTTCAAGAGCAGAAATCAATTGTGGGGTCGGACGGTTGAAACCACGTTTCGGGAAGTGGTAAGTCAAACCAAGCGTTGCACTGAACACACCATCATATCCCTTACCGGCAACTGTTCCGTCAAATTTATCTTCGGCTCCCATTGCACTAAGTTCCAGATTAATGTCTATTGCATTTGAAATGCGAAAGCGGTTAATGATACCGGCATTCAGAGCAAGTGCCTGACGGTGAGGCTTCGTATAGTTATGAGTGAGACCGGCACCCAAATAAGGAATGATTTCATATACACGGTCTTCGTTGTATCCGCCAAACAAGGCATTCAGGTTGAACATTACATCACCGTGGAAATTCATGTAATCAAAGCGTTGCTTGTACGAGCCATTCGCACGCTGAGTACCCTTTACATAATCAGCAAAGGGGTCCATGGTAAAGCCTTTTGCCTGAAGGCCGCTATACTGCAAACGTAATCCGAGTCCCGGAGTAAACCATTTACCCACAGAAATATTCATCGTGGGACTAATGCGCTTTCCGAAATCACCCAACTGCTGGTCGTTATCTCCATACATTACCGATGCACCGCCACCGATAGAGAAAAACCAGTTGCTCCAGAATGGATTTGTGATTACCTGGTACTTATCCTGTACCTGAATAATGTCAACCTGCTCTACAACAACAGGTTTTTGTTGTGCCATAGTGGCAGCAGATACGCCGGCCAAAGCCAGCAACATTAGAATCTTTTTCATATACCTTAAAATAGTTAAGTTGGTTAATTAAATTCTTTATCATTCAAACTGATTAATTAACGCCGACAAGACTAAAAGGTTCTGAAAAAAAGATTTTTTTTAATTGTTATGGATAAATAATGTACAAATCATCATTTCTGGAACAACTTTTCAATATCCTCTTCCCTGATAGTGGAAAGCACCGTACGGCCATCAGGCGTATAGCTGGGCGTGGAACAGGCAAAAAGGCTGTCTACCAAATTGGACATCTCATCATTGCTCAGCACCTGTCCGTAAACGATAGCTGCTGCGCGCGCCAGTGTCAGCGCAAGGATTGTCCGGACTTCTTCCTTGACGTCACTGCCTTTCTCCATGGCGGTATGTACCATATTGCGCACCAATTCCACCGGATTCAACCCCTCGATGCCGGAAGGAATACCATTGATGGCGTAGCTGCCGCCACCTAAAGGACTGAGGTCGAAACCGACTGCAGCCAAATCGTCCGACAGACTTTCCAACACCGCAGCTTCGGAAACTGGCAATTGAATCAATTCCGGAAATAACACCCCCTGAGATACTCCCTGCCTTTGGCGAATTTGAGTCATGTACCGGTCGAACAGCACACGGACATGCGCACGGTGCTGATCTATCAACATCAGGCCGGATTTTACGGAAGTAAGGATAAAACGTCCTTTGAATTGCAAATGCTGTGCCCCCTTCTCCATGGAAGAAGAATCACCGGAGTACAAAGAAGAAGATTGGGAAGCGGGCTCAACGGCTTCCCGTACAGCGGAAACCGCCTCCTCGAAAGCAAGCGGTTCTTCCTCGACAGGCTCATTCATTCTACTTGCTTTCTCCAAACCGGAATACAGTCCCTCCCACTCTACACTTTGGCGCGGATAACTTCCTCCGCTGCTATAAGAAGAGGCAGAGGAAGTCTTGAAAGGATTGAAGTCCGCATTATAATGCACCTTAGGCGGTTCGATGGGACGACTCTGCTCAAATGCCGGAATGTCAGGCATGCCCTCTGTATCAAAGTCTATGGACGGTACAGCATTGAATTTTCCAAGCGATTCCTTCACAGCCGCTGAAAGTATCTGCCAAATAGCCTGCTCGTTCTCAAACTTGATTTCCGTCTTTGTAGGATGAATGTTTACATCTATATTCGCAGGGTCTACCTCGAAATAGATGAAATAGGATATCTGTTCGCCGGCAGGAATCAGTTGCTCATAGGCATCCATAACTGCCTTATGAAAATATGGATGGCGCATATAGCGGCCGTTCACAAAAAAATACTGGTGCGCACCTTTCTTACGGGATGCCTCCGGCTTTGCCACAAAACCGGAAACTTTTATCATCGTCGTGTCTACATCCACCGAAAGCAACTGCTGGTTCAACTTCTTACCGAATATGGCGAGGATGCGCTGGCGCAACGGCATGACAGGTAAATTGAACAACTCCGCATCATTACTATACAGATAGAAAGCAACATCCGGATGCACCAAGGCTATGCGCTCAAACTCGGCTAGAATATTGCTTAATTCCGTTGAATTTGCTTTCAGAAACTTACGGCGGGCAGGAATATTGAAGAATAGGTTCTTCACTGAAAAGTTACTTCCCTTAGGACAAGAAACAGCCTCCTGACTCTCTACTTTAGAACCGGCAATAACCAGACGCGTACCAAGTTCTTCACCGGCCGGGCGGGTTTTCAACTCTACCTCCGCCACCGCCGCAACAGACGCCAGCGCTTCACCGCGAAAACCCATTGTACGTAACGCAAACAAATCAGAGGCCTCACGTATCTTGGAAGTGGCATGACGCTCAAAGGACAGACGCGCATCCGTTTCGGACATTCCTTTTCCATCGTCAATAACCTGGATGCAGGTCTTTCCGGCATCCGTTACCAAAACATGTATTTCTGTGGCTTCTGCATCAATCGCGTTTTCTACCAATTCCTTGATGACAGACGCCGGACGCTGAATCACCTCTCCGGCAGCAATCTGGTTCGCAACCGAATCGGGCAGCAAATGAATGATATCGCTCATGATAAGTATAAAGTATAAAGTATAAAGTATGAAATAAAGGGTACAGAAAAAATTAGATAATACCGTTGGTAATGGCATACCACAAATATATCAGCAATGCCACAACCACCAGTATCACCCCCAGATGCACCGGTCTGCGTCCGCTTTCCTTACGACGTTTCAGATGGGTAGTGCCTTCAATGAACTTCCCCCGGATATCTTCGGGCGAAAATTCCTTTTCCGGCAACATGCCTAACTCGCGTTTGGCATCTTCCTCCATTTTGGCCAGTTTCTCTTTCCGTTCATCTACATAAATGTATGAATGATGAAATCCCCGCGGCTTACGCATTGCAAACATTCCCATAGCATTATTTTTTAGTTCGTTTTATATGCATATCTCTTGGCGAAGTTAAAGGTTTCCGGTCACTTTTCTGCAATGTTTCACCCGCTTTTTTACCCCGCCACTCAAAGATGTCATCCTTGTTCAAGGGACGAATATAATCAAACCACACAAATGAAGGAAGTTTCATCTTGTCGGCCGGTATTTGGTCCATAGGATACAATATGCCGTTGGACTTGCCTATCAATGCAGCTTCTTCCATTTTACGGTCTTTGAGATAAATACGCAGGAAACTGCCTTCGGCATAGTTCATGCCAATCATTGTACTGTCTTTCTCTTCCGGATAGAACACAATCAGGACATTACCGTTCACATCTACCCGGCGCATATCTCCGTCCTGGAAAAAAGCTTTCATCTCCTTGCCTGTCACTTGGTTATAATGGATAGAATCTTTCTGTTCCACAGCCAGCGCCTGATTAATGATGTGCGCCCAGTCGATGGTGCTGTCGTTCATGTAGACCTTTACCTCCTCACCGAGCAACTGCTGCGCACCGTGCCACAAAACAGGGTCGGTATACATCGTCAAACAGGAATCCTTGGAATTATAAACCAAAGAATCGCACACTGCCTGCACATCTGTGCGGTAAGCACGCACCTTGTGATAAACACGCATTTCACGATAGGCAGAGTCTGTATTCATGTGGTAAGTTACCAAACGCAGTGTATCACCATGCATAAAAAGACTGTCACCCTGAGAATAGTCTATAGCAACGGCACGTTGGGTAGCAATGGCATTACCGGTTAGCTCATTATAAAAACAGTAATTGCCGGTAAGCATATTCTTGTTCACCGTATCATTCATCTGTACGTTATCGAAAGCTTCACCATAACCCAGCTTGCGGTCATAGAAAAGACTGTCTCCGGTAAGTTTCTTGCCTTCATTAGTCAAAATGGAACGGTCCAACAGCTCTGCTTGCTCGGATACGGTATTGTATTCTCCACGCTCCGAATAGATATGGTTTTTATCACTGACTATATCGGAAGGCCCCAGAATCGTAGCGATTTTGGACTCCGTACTGTACTTTAACGTATCGGAAGTCAGGACAAACTTCGGATTTACCAATTTCACTTCATGGTTGAACACTGCCAGTTTGGTTGCCGGGCTGTATTCTCCCCATTCGGAAGTCAGGACATTTTCTTCATCGGTCAGCGTACCGCCGTCAAAGTAATATCCTAAATTATACAGACGGTCATAGTTCAAGCTATCCGTAGTAAGTTCCGTATTGCGGTTAATCATACGGACATTCTCACGCAGCATGGCAAGCTGGGACATACCGTCATAATACAAGTAATCACCGTATATGAACAAAGTGTCTCCCTGCTCCATACGAACATTACCGAATGCTTCCACAGAGTTAATTTTCTCGTAAATCAGAGCACTGTCACAAAACATGTACATACTATCGTGCTTCATCCTGACCGAGCCAATCAGCACCTGCACATCAGGGCGCAACTGCTGATCCGCCTGCGCCTCATCGGCATAAAGCAAATCCACACGTTTCTTTTTCTTGTCAGGCTCACTTTTCCTGTCCTGCGCGCTCAACAAACAAACGCCGAACAAACATACCAAACCAAATATCAGTCTTTTATCCATCCCGGATACTTGAATGTACAGTTTCTCCAATTTTCGTTGATGCGAACGTAAGTGTGTTTCTGCTTTTCACGAATCCACTTGTCCAGCATTTCATCCCGACGTTTCTCCAGAACAATCTCTTTCAGGTTCTGGTAGTCATCGGCAACGGTAGCCTTATGTCCATTGGTACGGCTCTTCAACTTCACGATGACACATTCTTCTTTTCCGGTTTTCTGCGGAATCATGGTAAATGCTTCAGAAATCTCGCCAACTTTCATCTTGTCTACCACTTTTGCAATTTCAGGCGGCAGCTCCTGCATCTCGAATTTGGAGGTATTGGTATTGGGGTTAGGCAGCAAACCGTGATTATTGCGTGTATCTTTGTCTTGTGAAAGCACCGATGCCGCTTCCTCAAAAGAGAACTTCCCGTTACGAATATCATCGGCTATAGAGTCCAGACGAGCCATACCTGCTGTCAAAGATTCTTCCGGAATATGCGGTTTCAGCAATATATGACGGGTTTTAATACGGTCTCCACGCTTCTCTATCAACTGAATGATATGAAAACCATATTCGGACTCCACTATTTTAGAGACCTTATTGGGGTCTTGCAAGTTGAAAGCAACATTGGCATATGCCGGATCCAGCATACCACGTCCGGAAAACTCGATTTCGCCACCGCGAATGGCAGAACCACGGTCTTCCGAATACATACGAGCCAACGTAGAGAAACTGGTCTCACCCTTTGTTATACGGTCGGTAAAATCGCGCAAGCGTTTCTTTACGTTTTCTATTTCTTCCAAAGGTACTTTCGGCTGTTGGGTAATTATCTGCACCTCCACCTGCGTCGGTATATAGGGAATACTATCTTGCGGCAGATCTTTGAAATAACGACGCACCTCGGCCGGCGTAACTTTGATTTCACCAACCAGTTTCTGCTGCATCTTCTGTACTTTCAACCCTTCACGGGCATTTTCCCGCAATGTTTCACGAATCTGACTGGAAGTTTTATTGAAGTATTCTTCCATCTTTTCACGTGAACCGATATTGCTGATATACATATTTGTCATATAATCCACACGCTGGATGACTTCGGATTCGGAAACTTCAATACTGTCAAGTGCCGCCTGATGCAAGAACAGCTTTTGTACGGCTATCTCTTCCGGTATCACACAATAGGGGTCCCGGTCGAACTTACGTCCTTCGTACAAAGCGCTCATACGAGCTTCTTCCACTTCGGACTTTAATATAGCCTCGTCGCCCACTACCCACACGACCTCGTCAATCACATTGTCTTGTCCATAAACGGTAGAACCGGCTAACAGCGTCAAGGCAAATAAAACTACAAACTTAAAGTTCATACACATCTTCATTCTTGGTATCTTATACTAATAATACTTAATTTTATCTTTTTTCTCCGCACGCTGATACAAATCTTCTTTCACCTGCTTCATAAAATTCACCTGCTTCATGTTCAGCATCATATCCTTCACCTGACTACGGGCAAACTCATACGGTTCCTGTTCTCCCACAGCACGATAATCGCTCACATTCAGAAAATAATGAAAAGCCGTATCTTTCAGTTCCACGTGGCGGTTCTTATTCAGATATTCTCCGGCATCGGGCACTTTCAGCGGCATCAAGTCCATCACTTCGGTTATCGGAACCCACTTGTCATAAAAATACTCGTACTTCACGGCATTCTGCAGACTGTATTTTTCCAGATGCTCTACGGCCTCGCGGTTTTCGGTCCCGTACCAACGGCGAACACTGCCCAGTTGAGGGGCTGTGAGGGGAACTTTGATAAACAATCCCTTTATCAAAGGACTCTCCACCTTAAAAAGCTCTTGATGCTTCTCATAATAATCAGCCAGTTCCGTTTCCGAAATTTCTTCAGAAAGAGTTTGGTTTATCAGCGCCTGCTGGTATGCATGCATAATCAACGCCTTCCGGTAATTCTCCACCAGTTTGCCAATCTCTCCGCTGTTGGGAATATTACTTTGTGCCTTCTCATACAACAGCACATCTTCTGCCCAATTACGGATGTAATGCTCCGCAAACAACAGGCTGTCATCTTTCGACAACCCTGCGGGAAGCACCGCCTGCAGGTCTTCATGGTAAAGGAAGTTACCATCCAATTCCACTAACGGTGTTCGCCCTCCATGATCGTGCTGTTCCTTGCACGAGCCACAGAAAAGAAGGATTAAAAGTCCCAAACAGGTTGTTCGCATTACCAGCTGATATTTACTACATTTTAAGGTACGAAGATACGGCTTTAATCGGTTGCATCAGTGATTATTAACGGTTTTTAAAACCTCTTGGTTAATTTCAACCTTAGCCGAGGTGCGCAAACGGGTTATCCACTGCTTCTCCAGACAATTCCGATAATCAGTAACCACCCTGTCTTTTACTTCCCGATAGTCATCCGGCGCTTTCACCTTCTTACCCAGCACGGCAGTAAAAGGGAATGACACCATAGGCGCTGCGTCCTTGCCCTTAAACACCAAATCATCGACATATACATTGTCACCGGAAGCGAATGTTCCCTGCTCCGCCTGTATCTGAGGCTGTGCACCGGCATTAAAAGTCAAGCGAATCGCATCTTTCCATTCTTCTTCCGGCAGACTCTTCAAAAATTTACGGGCTTGTTTGACAATACGTTTGCTTACTCCGTGCAGAACAATACCTTTATACCGCTGTTCCCTCCACTGATAGTCGGAACGATGTTTTTCAAAATAAGTTTGCAGACCGACCTCATCTGACCCGATTCGTTTCTGGATTTCCTGTCCGGTGATTTTATCCAGCAACAAGCGGTTCCTATACTCCTCCACCTGATAACGTAATTTCGGATATTTCCGCTCCAAACATACATTTTCATAATCAAGTACAGTTTTCATTACAAAAGCATCCAGTTGCCTGCGTACACCAGCCGGATATGCTGCTGCAAAACGGACAAAGTCATTTCCCGTATAGCTCTTCCCTGCCAATGTAAACAGCGTACGTTTTGTTTGTCCTATACGTATCAGTTCGTCCATACCCGTTTTGTCGGGAGCATACCCATATTCTTTCTTCAACTTCTCCACCTGTGCTTCAACTCCCCAATCAGTCCCGTGGCGATGAGCCCGACAAACCGCCATTCCATTCTTCACATCGTCAAAAGACGGCATTTCCATTCGCTCAATAACTTTCACAATATGAATGCCTTGCGGCGTAAAAAAGGGTTGGGACACTTCGCCTGCCGATAACTCAAAAGCTACATTCTCAAACTCTACCGGCATTTGCAGCCAACTCACCCAAAATGGCTGTTTCTCGTCAGAAAAACGTTTTACGCAGGCATCAAAAGCCTCAGGTGTCTGATTCCTCCGGAGATATTCGTAAATGGAGTCCATGCCGGCAATAGCTTTACGCAATGCATGACCGGATACATTTTGAGGAAGATACTTAAAAATATGACTCACACGGACGCGTCCCGCATGATGACTGGCTTTCATTTTATCATACAACCGGCGGGCTTCATTTTCAATGACAGCCGTATCTGTCAGATACGATTTTATCAACCGGTTGCGGTAATTTTCAACCTTCTCACGAAACGAAAGAGCCGTATCCAAACCGGCTGTCTCGGCAGCAGATACTTTCAACTTGAAGTCTACAAACTTCTCCGCATACTTTTCCGGTGCAACATACCCGGAAGCAAACGATGCCGCATCCTTGTTATAATAATACTCAAACTCAGAACGCAACACATCCTTTCCATTGACACGCATCAACACCGGGTCCTGCTGGGAAAAAGCAAACCAGCTCACTCCGGAAAAAATCATCACCAAACAAGTCCTTATCATAACCATCTGTCTAAAATAGGCAAAACCAATAAACAAGCAAGTTCACAAAGATACAATATCATAAACAAATAATGCCCGAAAAGTATAATTTACTCTCCGGGCATATATCTTTATGGATGAATATCCTTATTCGGGACGGCTATAATTCGGAGCCTCGCTGGTTATCGCAACATCATGCGGATGGCTTTCCAACACACCGGCATTGGTGATGCGGGTGAATTTGGCATCATGCAGCTTCTCTATATTGGCAGCGCCGCAATATCCCATACCTGCACGCAAACCGCCGGTCAGCTGATAAATCACTTCATACAAAGTTCCCTTATAAGGAACACGGGCTGCAATACCTTCCGGCACGAGCTTCTTCACATCGCTCGTTCCGCTCTGGAAGTAACGGTCTTTAGAACCATGCTCCATGGCTTCCAAAGAACCCATGCCGCGATAAGACTTGAATTTACGTCCGTTGAAAATAATCGTTTCACCCGGAGATTCTTCTGTTCCGGCAACCAATGAACCAATCATAACAGAGTAACCGCCGGCAGCCAAAGCCTTCACGACATCACCGGAATAACGCAAACCGCCATCGGCAATCAAAGGAATGCCTGTGCCTTTCAGTGCCTTTGCCACATCGTACACGGCAGACAACTGAGGAACACCTACACCTGCAACGACACGAGTGGTACAAATGGAGCCCGGACCGATACCGACCTTTACTCCGTCCGCACCGGCCTCAACCAATGCCTTGGCAGCCTCTCCGGTAGCGATGTTGCCTACTACTATATCAATATTCGGAAAACGCTTCTTAGCTTCTTTCAATTTTTCTATTACATACATGGAATGCCCGTGCGCCGTATCAATTACAATAGCATCTGCTCCGGCATCGACCAATGCCTGCATACGATCCATTGTATCGGCTGTCACACCCACACCGGCAGCCACACGAAGACGACCTTTGCTATCCTTGCAAGCCATAGGTTTGTCTTTAGCCTTGGTGATGTCTTTATAGGTAATCAAACCTACCAGTTTATTGTCTTTATCGACCACCGGCAACTTCTCGATTTTGTGCTCCTGCAAAATTTGAGCAGCAGCTTCCAAATCGGTTGTCTGGTTGGTGGTAACGATGTTGTCTTTTGTCATCACCTCATCGATACGCTTGTTATGGTCTTTCTCGAAACGGAGGTCACGGTTGGTTACGATTCCCACTAAATGTCCTTCATCGTCCACTACCGGAATACCGCCAATCTTATACTCGGACATCAAGCCCAATGCATCAGCTACCGAAGAACCTCTCTTGATTGTTACCGGATCGTAAATCATACCGTTTTCGGCACGTTTTACAATAGCAACCTGACGGGCTTGCTCCTCAATAGACATATTCTTATGAATCACGCCAATACCGCCTTCACGGGCAATGGCAATAGCCATTTTCGCTTCGGTAACAGTGTCCATAGCGGCTGTTACAAACGGAATTTTCAACTCAATGTTACGTGAAAACTTAGTCGAGAGTTCGACTGTTTTAGGAAGTACCTCAGAGTAAGCAGGGATTAACAGAACGTCATCGTAAGTCAATCCGTCCATTACAATCTTATCAGCAATAAATGACATAGGGCTATGCGTTTAAAATTTATTGCGTGCAAATATACGGTTTTTATTCCATTCCGTATATTTACACGCAATATTTTTTTCTTTTTTTTATCGCAGCCCGAGGATTAATTTGCCATTTCGGAGATGAACTTAATACGTACCAAACGTACTTCTTCTTCTGTAAAATCATCTCCCAGCTCATCCAGAGCATCATCGATATTATCCGTAGTAGATTCTTTGAAATAGTCGTATATATCCAACAGATGGTCTTCATCCATAATATCTTCCAGGAAGTAGTCGATATTCAGTTTCGTACCGGAGTAGACAATAGCTTCTATCTCATCCAGCAACTCCTCAAACTCAATACCTTTTGACATGGCGATATCGTCCAAAGCCACCTTGCGGTCAATAGCCTGAATGATAGCAACCTTCATCTTAGACTTGTTGGCCACGGTACGTACACGCAAATCTTCCGGACGTTCTATCTCGTTCTCCTCACAATGGCGTTTAATCAGCTTACAAAACTCTTCACCATAACGCTTCGCCTTGCCGGCTCCTACCCCCGGAATATTCTGCAACTCATCCAAAGTTATCGGATAAATAGTTGCCATTGCTTCCAAAGAAGGGTCCTGGAATATAACATAAGGCGGTACTTCCAACTTCTTGGAGAGCTTCTTACGCAAGTCTTTCAGCATGGAATAGAGAGCCGGGTCTACCGCACAGGCGCCACCGCCGCGTGCCGGTGCTTCTTCCTCCACTTCCTCGAAATCATTATCTTCCGTAATCTTAAAGGATTTAGGATGCTTCAAGAATTTCTTACCTGCATCCGTTACTTTCAACAAGCCGTAGTTTTCGACTTCTTTGGTCAAATAACCGGCAATCAATGCCTGGCGGATAACAGCATTCCAAGTTTTGTCTTCTTCTCCCATACCGGAACCGAACACTTCCAAATCTTCATGCAGATGCGCCTGCACTTCCGAAGTTTCTTTTCCCTGTATAATATCTATAATATAGTCTGCTTTAAAATTTTCTTTTACCGCAAGAACAGTTTCTATTACGGTGCACAATAATTCCTGAGCTTCCACTTGTTTTTTCGGATTTAAACAGTTGTCACAATTTCCACAATTTTCTTCCGTATATTCCTCACCGAAATAGTGTAGCAACGTTTTTCGGCGGCAAACGGACGATTCGGCATACGCAGCGGTTTCCAGCAGAAGCTGCTTGCCTATTTCCTGCTCTGCAACAGGCTTGCCTTGCATAAACTTTTCCAGTTTCTGCAGGTCTTTATTGGTATAAAAAGTAATACACTGTCCTTCGCCTCCATCTCTTCCGGCACGTCCGGTTTCCTGATAATACCCCTCCAGGCTTTTCGGAATATCATAGTGAATCACATAACGCACATCCGGTTTGTCAATACCCATACCGAAAGCAATCGTGGCCACGATCACATCGATTTTTTCCATAAGGAAATCATCCTGATTCTGTGTTCGTGTGGCCGAATCCATTCCAGCATGATAGGCACGGGCATTAATCCCGTTTGCCTGAAGTATCTCGGCAAGTTCCTCTACTTTCTTCCGGCTCAGGCAATAGATGATACCCGACTTTTCCGGATTGTTCTTGATGAACTTGATAATATCCTTATCTACGTTTGCAGTCTTGGGACGTACCTCATAATAAAGGTTCGGACGATTGAAAGACGACTTGAACACCTGCGCTTCCACCATACCCAGATTCTTTTGGATATCGTGCTGCACCTTTGGTGTGGCGGTTGCAGTCAATGCAATGAGCGGAGCTTTCCCGATTTCATTGATAATAGGACGGATACGGCGATATTCCGGTCGGAAGTCATGTCCCCATTCAGAAATACAATGGGCCTCATCTACGGCATAGAAAGAAATCTTAACCGTTTTCAGGAACTCCACGTTCTCTTCTTTTGTCAAAGACTCCGGAGCTACATACAGCAGTTTCGTCCGCCCGGCAAGGATATCGGACTTCACCTGGTCTATCGCACTCTTGTTAAGGGAAGAATTGATGAAATGAGCTATTCCATCCTCCTCGCTGAAATTACGCATCGCATCGACCTGATTCTTCATCAGGGCAATCAGAGGAGAAATCACAATGGCCGTGCCGTCCATCAACAAAGAGGGTAACTGATAGCACAAAGACTTTCCACCGCCGGTGGGCATCAACACGAAAGTATCGTTACCCGCCAACAGATTCTGTATGATTGCTTCCTGATTTCCTTTAAAAGTGTCGAACCCGAAGTAGTTCTTCAGCTGGTCTGTCAAATTAATCTTCTTCCCTGCCATGATTCATTAGGTTGTTTATTGAGTTAAGCTATTAATAACGCCGCTACATGACGTTTCTTATTTTCAAGAACTCTAACAAAGTTATAAACAACTTCTTAAATTTCAAGCATAATCCGCCGAATATTTTTCAATAAAACACAAAAAAGTCTGCTTTATTTGTATTACCTTTTGATTTTAAGCATTTTGAAGTCTTGCCATATTCGCTTTTTCCAACTGGGCACGGGCATAGTCCAAAGTTACTGTAAAACCATCTTTGTGTTCGGAAGGGATTTCAAACATCGCATCCATCATAATGGTTTCTACGATGGAACGCAAACCGCGAGCTCCCAGCTTGTATTCAATAGCTTTGTCTACAATATACTCAAACACCGCATCTTCAAAAGTCAGCTTCACACCATCCATTTCAAACAACTTGACGTATTGCTTGATTATGGAATTTTTCGGTTCCGTCAGAATGGCACGCAATGCCGTACGGTCCAAAGGATTCAAATAGGTCAATACCGGCAGACGACCGATGATTTCGGGAATCAGGCCGAACGATTTCAAATCCTGCGGAGCAATGTACTGCATCATATTATTCTTGTCGATGGCCGCCGTATTGCGCACCGCCCCATAACCCACGACATTGGTATTGAGGCGTTGCGCTATTTTCTTCTCGATGCCGTCGAATGCACCGCCGCAAATAAACAATATATTCTTGGTGTTCACCGGAATCATCTTCTGGTCGGGATGCTTACGTCCTCCCTGAGGCGGAACATTCACGACCGAGCCTTCCAGCAGCTTCAACAATCCCTGTTGTACGCCCTCGCCGCTTACATCACGGGTAATGGAAGGATTGTCGCTTTTACGGGCTATCTTGTCTATTTCATCTATAAACACAATGCCTTGCTCCGCTTGCGCCACGTTATAGTCCGCCACCTGCAACAGACGGGTAAGGATACTTTCAATGTCCTCGCCTACGTAACCGGCTTCCGTCAGCACGGTTGCATCCACGATAGTAAAAGGTACATGCAACAATTTGGCAATGGTACGGGCAAGCAAAGTCTTACCGGTTCCGGTACTGCCCACCATGATGATATTGGACTTTTCAATCTCCACATCATCATCCCCCGCTTTCTGCAGCAGGCGCTTATAATGATTGTACACAGATACCGACAGGAAACGTTTCGCATCATCCTGCCCGATAACATACTGATCGAGAAAATTCTTAATCTCTACAGGTTTAGGAAGTTCTTTCAGATTCAGTTTCGTAGCGCCATCACCTTTTTTGGCATCCAAAGCCTCTTGAGTAATCTCATAGGCCTGGACAGCACAACTATCGCAGATGTAGCCGTTCATCCCCGTTATAAGGAAGCCGACCTCATCTTCCGAGCGTCCGCAGAAACTGCATCTGTTCTTGTTTCGTTTAGAGTCTGCCATATTTATTTCTTTGTATAGACTTGGTCTATCATACCATACTCTTTGGCTTCCTGCGCCGTCATCCAATAGTCGCGGTCGGAGTCGGCCCACACCTTATCAAAAGATGTATGCGAATGGTCGGCTATGATAGTATAAAGTTCTTTCTTCAATTTTTGGATTTCACGTGCCGTGATTTCAATGTCCGAGGCTTGTCCTTGTGCGCCGCCCATCGGCTGGTGAATCATTACGCGCGAGTGCGTCAGTGCAGAACGCTTGCCTTCTGCTCCGGCGCAGACGGTGGCTACATCGCTGCTAATGAACTGCATGGTGTCGTAAATGCCCAGTCCGGCATATACCGAACCGCCCGGCGAGTTGATATAGATAGAGATGTCCTTGCCCGGGTCTACAGAATCCAGATACAGCAATTGAGCCTGCAGGGTATTGGCGGTATAGTCGTCTATCTGCGTACCGAGGAAAATGATGCGGTCCATCATCAGGCGGGAGAATACGTCCAACTGCGTTACATTGAGCTGGCGTTCCTCGAGGATATAGGGATTCAAATAGCCGGCTTGTGATTTAATCACATCGTCCAGCACCAAACTGTTCATACCAAGATGCTTGGTAGCGTATTTTCTAAAATCATCCATTTCTTTCTATTTTTTAATTTATAAGGATACAAAGAAACAAAAAAGAACACAGAGACACAAAAAAACACAGAGTTATAGTTTGTCAAACTCTGTGTTTCTTTATAAATTTTAGCCGTAGGCTCACATTACTCTTATGCAAACATCTTATTGAACTCTTCAGCAGAAACGTTCTTATGCTCCAGTTCCACCTGAGACTTCAATGCTGTAGCCAATTTAGATTCAACCACACGATTAACCAAGCCTTCTATGCTCTCTTTCTTCTTAAGCATTTCCTTTGAGTAGTTTTCCAGGATTTCTTCAGGCACACTCATCATACCATATTGTGCAAACTGTGCGCGGGTAGCTTCCTTAGCCATGTTTGTGATGTCTTCCTGCTCAACCTTGATATCATTGGCTTTCACCAGCTGTTCTTTAATCAGGTGCCAAGTCAGCTCTTCGATGCTCTTGTCATAGTTGTCCTCTACAAAGCTTTCTTCCTTGTCAGGATTGTTCAGACGCATAATGCGCTTCAGTAATGCATCCGGGAATTCCAGCTTGCCTACTTTCTCTGTCAGCATCTTACGTGCGTCAATCAAGAACTTATAGTCACTGTCTGCCACGAACTGGTTGGCAATAACTTCCTTCACTTTGGCACGGAATTCCTCTTCCGTTTTCACATTACCTTCGCCAAATACCTGGTCGAAAATTTCCTGAGTCAAGTCACCCGGAACGAAACGTGTGATTTCTTCTACCTGGAAGCTGAAATTGGATTTTACTTCGGGAGCAGCTTCCTTGTCAATCTTCAATAAAGAAGACAATTCGGCAGCATTTCCGTCCCAAGCTGTATTCGGATTGAATACAAGCACATCGTTCACTTTTGCACCGGCAAAGATAGCTTTCTGTTCATCATTTTTCATGTACGAAGGCATCATTACAGCACCTTCCACCTGAATACCACCCTCTTTGGTATTACCTTCTTCATCCAGTTCAGCAAGCAAACCTTTCAGCATGTCATTGTCCTCGTAAACGTCTACCTTGTCATACTTGCCGTTACGTTGAGTGTAAGCCTTGACCTGGTTATCCACCATTTCGTCTGTAACTTCAATAGTATAGTAATCTACCTTATCTTTTGCACTGACTTCAGCTTTAAATTCCGGAGCCAAAGCAATATCAAACAAGAATTCGAACTCTTCCATAGTATCGAAATCAATTTCCTGCTGCTTGTCTTCGTTGGGCAAAGGCTCGCCCAATATATTTACCTTATTGTCCTGGATATACTTATATACTGTTTCTGAAAGCAGCTTGTTCACCTCTTCAGCCAATGCAGACTTACCATACATTTTCTTAACTAAGCTCATAGGAACCATTCCCTTACGGAAACCGGGAATCTGTGCCTTCTGACGGAAGCTCTTCAATGATTTGTCTACTTTTTCCTGATAATCTGCTTTCTCAAGCTTTACAGTAAGCAGTGCGCTTACTTTGTCAATGTTTTGTAATGAAACGTTCATTCTGACAATTATTTATTTGATTTATACTTTGTTCTATACTCAAAGAGGGTGCAAAATTAGTGCTAATCTTTCAAATTTCAAAAGACATTGCAGATTTATTTCAGCAACGCCACCCATCTTTCACACATCTTTTATCGATATTTCACTGATATTCCATCTATAAACAAGATAAAATCACCATCAACACCCACCCCGCCAGGTTCCCCCGGCCTACTTTTTTTCTGATAATCCGCAAATTAACTTTCCAAAAAGATGGTTAATCCAAAAATTATTCTTTTCTTTGTTGCGGATTGATGGACCATTAGTTTCTCGATTTGATTACAAGGTTTTTACTTCCGTTACCAAAACGCATTTGTAAACTCTCTGTCGTTTTAATCTTTTTATTAGTAACCATCTATCCAGAGAGTTTTATTCATTTATTTATTTTTTATCATTTTCATTATGAACATTTATGTTGGAAACCTTAACTACCGTGTTAAGGAAGGAGATCTGCAACAAGTGATGGAAGATTACGGAGCAGTATCATCAGTTAAAGTTGTTATGGACCGTGAAACCGGTAAATCCAAAGGATTCGCTTTCATCGAAATGGAAGACGACGCTGCAGCTGCAAAAGCTATTGCTGAATTGAACGGAGCTGAATACATGGGCCGTACAATGGTAGTTAAAGAAGCTAGACCTAGAGCTTAATTGCCGACGCTAACATAGCTAAGAAAAAAAGAAACTTCTGTCACCCGATGACAGAAGTTTTTTTATTACCCTTCCATTCCTTGCATTTCGACGTCCTTCACCTTACGGAGCAAGTCTGAAGCAAAGATAAAGTTATTCAGTCGCTCATTGGTAGAAGTAAAGATATCATCTTTCGTACCTTCCCACTCTTTATGTCCCTCATAAATATAAATCACCTTCTCACCAATTCCCAATACAGAGTTCATATCATGCGTATTGATAATGGTCGTCATGTTATATTCCTGCGTAATATCATGAATCAGATCATCAATCACCAATGACGTTTTCGGGTCCAGCCCCGAGTTCGGCTCATCGCAAAACAGATATTGCGGATTCAAGGCAATCGCACGCGCAATAGCCACACGCTTCTGCATACCACCACTGATTTCTCCCGGAAACTTATCTTTCGCTTCCCCCAGATTCACACGATCCAGACAGAACATCGCCCGTTTAATCCGGTCACGCAAGATATCGTTGCTAAACATATTCAGTGGAAACATCACATTATCAAATACGGTCATAGAGTCAAAAAGAGCCGCACTCTGGAAAATCATTCCCATTTCCTTGCGAAGCATCTTCTTCTCCTTCTTCCCCATCAGCACAAGGTTACGTCCGTCATACAAGACTTCCCCTTTCTCCGGAGTTAACAATCCTACAATACATTTCATCAACACCGTCTTACCGGAACCACTCTGACCGATAATCAAGTTTGTCTTTCCATTTGCAAAGTCAGCATTAATATCACTCAATACTGTCTTGTCATCAAATGATTTATAAAGTCCTTTAATCTCAATCATCCCATCAAAAGTTTAGTTAATATCAAGTCTGAAAACAGAATCAATACACTACTGCTTACCACAGCATCCGTAGAAGCCTTTCCTACAGCAATCGAACCTCCCTCTACCGTGTATCCGAAGAAAGCGGACACACTTGCAATTATAAACGCAAAAAAGAGGGATTTGATGATACCCGCCCAGATAAACCATTCGTTAAACATATACTGCAAACCATATTCGAGATCGACAGCATTCATAACCCCGGCAAACCAACACGTGCAAAAGGCACCGATGATTCCGGCAAAGATACTAAACGTCACTAGAATAGGAATAACAGTCACCATCGCCGTAATCTTAGGCAAAATCAGGTAGTTCGCCGAATTGATACCCATAATTTCGAGCGCATCAATCTGTTGCGTCACCCGCATCGTTCCTAATTCCGAAGCGATATTCGACCCGACTTTTCCGGCAAGAATCAAACACATGATGGAAGAAGAAAATTCCAGCAACATAATTTCACGTGTCACATATCCCACTGTCCAGCGGGGCATCCATGGACTTTCGATATTCAACTTAATCTGGATGGTAATCACTGCGCCGATGAAAAACGAAATCAACAGCACAATACCGATGGAGTTCACACCTAGCTGCTCCAACTCGTTAAGGTATTGCCGG
>ERZ779996.176-NODE-176-length-16936-cov-4.12843_pt1 | contig 16936 bp, 12 predicted proteins | sample MGYA00511933_ERZ779996 | MGnify/ENA primary metagenome ERZ779996 (study PRJEB29588, sample SAMEA2147384) | human gut metagenome | biome: human gut; feature: human-associated habitat; material: faeces | place: Denmark | collected 2008/2010 ...
AAAGTCTGGGCTTTGCGCATAAAAAAAGGCTGTGTCAGCATTTTGACACAACCTCTTTTCAATCTTTCAAGGTATCAAATCGCTATTCTTTAGAAAACATAAAAAGATGGCAGAGAATTATATCGTTAATTATCAGATAAACGTGAACTCCAACCCAGCATTGGAGTCTATACGTAAGTTTCAGCAAGCCACGGCTGAAATGGAAGCGTTGACAAAACGCTTTGATGTTATTGCAAAAAGCATTGGCAAAGTCAACTCTGCATTGGCTTCTATCAATACAAAACCAATTGATATAAAAATTAATACCAGCGCAGCAGAGCAAGGCCTCAAACGTATATTGGGACACCTGGAGGCAATCAAGAAACAATCAAAAGCTGTATTGGGTGGGGCGGCAAGTAAGCCTTTGTATTCATTTTCGGATATAAAGAAGCTTCACAACACTATCAATTCAATAAACGGTACTTTAATACAGCCAAAGGCTAATACGGATAACGCCATAAAAAGTCTCGACAAATTATTGGCGAAAATTAATGAGATTAAATCAAATAGCAGGATTACCATAACAGCAAGCGCTGCCGGAGCCTCCAAAGCAGCTTCCAGCAATACCTCCAGAGCCGGTATCCCAGTTGTACGCATGGCAAGGGAAACAGGAGCTGGACACAGTACCTACTTATACCCGTCTACCCGACAGGTATTGGGGCCAACATATGCTAATACGGGAACAAATGTTGCTGGAGAAATGATTAAGGGCATGGGGGTTGCCTATGGACTCAGCTCTTTAATGTCGGGGGTAACTTCTGTTTTTAGGGATGCTTCTGCCTATGATAACATAACTCAAACCACTAAAAACATCCTTCAGGCTCACGATAAAAATATAGGTTTCGAGGCCCGATTTGACGAAATGAACCAACTCATGCGCCAGGTTGGTGTGGAAACCAAATATACGGCCCCGCAAGTTGCTGAAGCCGGTAAATTCTTGGCTATGGCCGGTTTTGATGTTGATCAGATAAAACAAGCCGTTCGCCCTATATCAGATATTGCACTTGTTGGTGATACAGATTTGGGAGAGACAGCGGATGTTGTAACCAACATTATGACCGCTTATGAAATCCCCGCAAAGCAAATGGATAACACAGCCGATATTCTTACAATGACATTCACAAAAACAAACACAACATTGTTGGAGTTGGCAGAATCATTTAAGTATGCTGGTACGGTAGCTCACCAATCAGGACTGGATTTTGAAACAGCATCTGCTGCATTAGGTGTATTGGGCGATGCCGGTTTGAAAGGTTCTCATGCAGGTACAACATTGCGTATGATGTTGTTAAATATGATGAACCCTACAAAAAGGGGACAAGAAGCGTGGGATTTATTAGGTATTAGTACCAAAGACAAGAACGGCAACCTGAGGAATTTTACTGATATTTTGAGCGAATTGCATGAGAAGCAGCAAAGCATGACTTCCGGTGATTTTACAACATTAATCAACAAAATGTTCAGAATTACCGCAGCGCCGGGTGCGTTGGCATTGATAAATAATGTGGGAAAGGTGCAAGAAGTAACCGGACTCAACAAAAATTCAATGGGGCTTGCTTCAAATTTGGCTGATGAGAAGAAAAACACCATACAGGGTCTGTGGTATCAGATGACTTCCGCATTTACGGAAACTGGAATGCAGGGATTTGAACAGATGCAGGGAGCAATCCGTGATTTTCTCCAACGAATGATTGAGTTGATGAAATCCCCCAAATTTGCCACAGCATTGAAAAACGCAATGGACATGTTCTTGAAAATAGCCAATGTAATCGTTGACGTATTTAACAAGATTATGACCATGTGGAATTGGATACCAAATTGGGGCAGAACAGCATTGCAATGGTTTATAAAAATCCAAATGGTATCAGGTGTTGTTGCGGGAATCGGGCAGAGCATATTAAGCACTGTGTTGATGGTACGTGCAGTGTTTATGGGAGATTGGTTATCAAAATTCCTTTTAAAACCTCTTTTTACTGCTCTCGTCTATATGGTACGGATATATAATATAGAAAAGAGCCGTTATGGTTTAAACAAAGGAAAAGCTATTCTTAATACGTTAGGTGGTAGTTTGTTGTATGGTGGAGGTAAAATCAAGCAGTGGCTTGTTAGTGGAGAATCAATAGGTAATGTTGTTGCAAATAGTGGCGGTAAAACAATAAATAATCTTACCCAAATGGGTGGCGCAACACTATGGGGAATTATAAAAAAAATTACGCGTTTTTTATTAACCAAACCTATGGGCTGGGGTGTGATGGTAGGAGCAGCTATCACTTATATAGGTTCTAAAATTGATGACGCATATAAAATAACAGAAGCCGCCCGTCAGGCCAATGAAGCATGGGCACAAAGTTATCGTAATTTGAATGTCGACAAACTTAAATTGTCAGACCCAGATGCTTTAATGATAGGCAATATGCGCATATTCAATAACGAATTGTTAACCCAAAACGAGCGTATTGCCCAGTCTACTGAATTATGGCATCGTTATTGGATAGAAAAGAACGGTCCCAAACAAAGCGTGGATGATCAGACCAAGTTCTTTGATACAGCCGCAGGCAGAGATCCGGAATTGCTACAACGATTGGAAGCCGCAGACCAATGGACAGGCGTAGATAAAACTTTCCGCTCATTGTTCAATGCTTTGGGAATGAAGCAGACTTTCCAAAAAGGATTGAACGGGGAAAATTATTATGCGTATGAATTGCACGGACGTACTTTAAGCGGAACAAATACAAATGTTTTTGCGAGTAATGGAGAAATAAGCGAACAGGTAGCCGTTCAAATGATGCTGGCTCAATTGGCGGATCATAATTCCAAAGAGAATCTGGATTTGAGCAAATATCTTTTGCACACAGCCACTTCTGCTCGCAATTCCAAGGATTTGTCTAATATATTAAGGAATGCCGCAGACAGGTTTATTCCTAAAATGGGTAGTTGGGATCCTAAATGGGATTGGATTAGTGCAGAAACATTCCACGATGACATGACTGAAGGGGACGTGCACCGTTCACAAGCATATATACGGCACCTGATTAAGATTATGCAGGGAACAATTAGTGCGTGGAACGATTATGCTTCAATTCTTAGGGATTTTGAATCCGGCCAAACCATAGACCCTATAAGAACCCAAAGAATATTACAAGGATTGTTTGGCCCCTTATTTGATCCTACAGAAGGGTTGTTCGGAACCGAAGGTTGGACCAAGCGCGTGCAGGATATTGTAAACAATCCAGATAAATATAATTTAGAGAGCGAACAGGCTGCTGTTGATTATATTACAGAAACATTTGACCGATTGCTTTCCTGGTATGATGATTTATATTCCGGGCACAAATCATTGTTTGCCCCGTTCATAAACCGAACGCCTATACAGAATCTTTTGAAAGAAGGGGATGTACTGCCAGCTGGTGGATTTTATGGGCCTAAGGGTGAAGGGGAGACCGCAATCTTTGGTGGTGTAAAGTATGTATCAAAGTCGGTTGCTCCATACGCTACCCCTCAATGGGTAGATACAACCGGGAAAATATATACTCCCAAATCAGGCAAGGACGCCTTTCAATTGAATCCGACAACAGAGCAAGATTTGGCTTCCAGTATTCATAATGGTTCGGACCAATCTCAATACCAAAGCCATTATAATAATTACAATGCCGCTCCCAAACAAATGGTGGTACGTATTGAGAATTTAATGCGCGTTGATCACCAAACCATTGATATGACGGATGAGAAGCAGTCTGCGGCACTGGCAAATATAAAACGGGAAATGGCCGCAGCTTTGTTAGATGTAGTTCAAGATTTTAATGAAAATATAGCATAATATGAGTTTTGTCAGTTCTTCATTTTCTAAATTAACAATAAATGTCGGCAATGGGTTAGCGCATACAGGTATAAATGCAGCTTTTTATGCCGCTAATTATAAAAAAAGAGATGGTCAGTTGAAGTTTATATCCAATAGAGGATACAGTAATGTGTTTGTGTACGCTGCAAAAAGAACAATGATGCAGATGACTTTTGCCACCATCAATGACCTTTATCCTAAATATATACGCCAGTTGGACAGAAAAAAAACTGCTGAGTCTTATCAAAATAATCAGGGAAAAGAACTCCAAAAAATCATAGAGAATGGTCAGAAAACAGATCAAGACACCTTTAATAAGCAGGGGGTAACTTTAAAGTATCGGGGAAAGCCGGCGAACGAGGGGTTACTTCTTTGGATTAAAAACGAGAGCGGCCAGCCACAATCAACGGCTTTTAATACATATTGGGATAAAATAAAGGGGCTAAGTAATGAAGCTGCTGCCAGTTCTTCGCTAAATGCAGCTACAGAGGTAAAAGTGCCTGGAGAATTGGTGTTCTTGGATTTGGGAGCCATTGTGCAGGCACAGAGTTCTAACAATCTCGTGCTGACTAAGGTGCAGGGGCGAGATTGTTCTCGTAAAGAATTGATTTCAGGGGGTGACGTTAGTTTCACTGTAACAGGAGAAATTACAAGTAATTATCCGGACGTATATCCATATGCAGAAGTCTCCAAATTCATTACATTAATGCAACACAAGGGTGTTATTCAGGTATTTAACCTGATGTTCCAGCAATTTAATGTTACTCAAATTCTGATTAAAGATTTCAATATGGGGCAGAAAAAGGGGTTCAAGAATGTTCAGCCATACAGCTTCACATGTGTTGCCGTTGAACCTGATGATGCGGTAAAAGTCGTTGAAGACACTATCAATGGAACTAATATTGAAATATCGCAAATGAATAAAAAGGGGTGGGCTAAGGTATTGCTTGACCAGGTAAAAGCGTCTGCCGCCAATCAGGCCGCTCAGATGATAGAAACATTAACATCAAATGTGATTTAATTATGAAGAGTTCTAATGCAATTGCATACCAAGACGGATTGGACATCTTGGTATGCAAAATTATAATTTGGGAACCATCCGATAAACAGGTTATAGACATTAGCGATCCGGACGAGAACAAGTGCCTGGTATTGCGTGAATGTCAAAGTATAGAAATAGAAGAGTCTTATAAAAAACTTATAGGTACAGCTTCTGTAAGATTTCCAAGAGGGACTGTGATAAAACGTACTGTTACAGCTAATGGAATAGAAGAAGATGGGGTTACTTCTATATACACCGAACGTTTGAACGATGGGGCGATAATCGAAAAGCGTCCCGGTTATTCAGTGGCCCAACCAAAAGACTTTAAAGTTGGGCAACGAATCCGTATATATTTAGGATATTACCGGGACAAAGGAAAAATATTTGCGAATGAAAAAGCCCGCCTGCAAGAAATGGAAAAAGAAGCGTTGGGACACGCGCCTAATTTTGATGGATATATTGTCAAATGTGGCGTCTCCACTCCAATAGAAATCAAATGTGAAAGTGTTGCGAGTAACCTTAAACGGAAGACTTGCCCAAACATCTTGATAAACAATGCTACCATTTCAGATTTATTAAAGGCTGGAGGAAAGTACGATCTATTGAAAGGCACAGGATTGGAGTTACACCCAGACACCTTAAAAGAGGAAATAAACATCGGAAAAATCCAATTAAGTGATGACCTTACGATAGCAGATGTACTAACCGAATGGGGAAAATATGGTTTGTATTGTTTTCTCTGTTATGATAACGACAAGCCATATATAAAGGTTGGAATGCCCTTTTCCAAGAACAAAAACATGCTTATAGAGAACGACAGCGAACCATCAATGGGAACATTGATTCAATTCAATTACCATGTGGCAAATGACAACCTTACACTAATGAACGTAGATCCGGCATATCTGGCTGTTTCAGCCGAGGGATTCCGAATGGAAGGAAAAAAGCAGATTAAATATAGTATAACTATAAGGCTAAATCCGGAATGGACTGGAAGCAGCGACACCGAACACAAGAAGTTTCAACTTCTCAATGAAACCAAACTGAGTACAAAAGCTATGAAGTTGGGGGCGGTCACTAAATCCAAGTCCAGAGACCGTGTTGATTTAAGCAAATACACTGTTATCCCCTACATATCCAGAAAAATAGGTGTTACAGAAAGCGAATTGGTTCAGGAAGCTGAAGAATATTTTGAGAATTATAACCGAAATGGAGTGGATGGAACCTTGGTTATATTCGGAGATCTAAACATTAAAGCTGCTGCAAAAGTTGAGTTATTAGATTTCAGAGAACCTGAGAAAAACGGTTGGTATCGTGTAGAAGAAGTGAATACGAAATTTGGAGTGAGTGGTTTTCGGCAAACCCTGAAATTGCCGTATTGCATAGCAAAACCCGAAAAAGAATAATTATATGAAACACATCACAAACGATTTAAGCGCAAACGAAACTATCTATGAAGCAATCAGGCAAATAGCTTTTCATAAGTTAGTTAATCCACGTACCAACGTAATGAAAAACACATCTAAAATATCAGGTTACGTTGTAAAAGTTCATACTGACGCTGATGATGCGCTGTGTGGAACGGTGGATGTACAAGAATATTTATCAAGCCTTTCAGAACAACAGTCTTTGGAAAATGGCTTGCCGGTAGGTTTGCATGAAGGGGTGTACCTTTCTGCTATCCAAAACAATGAAAACGGTATGGTGATTATCCCTTATCTTTATTCAGATGTAGTAATCACAACAGACCCCGCAACATTGCGTGAATACGTTATCCAATATTCTCATGCTGACACAGTACAAATAGATGCACACAATAAAGTTGTTATTGGGGTCACAGAAACCAAGGAATGGGAGGACTCTGAGGACTCTCCTGATATAGATGAACTGGAAAAGACAGGGGTTCATGCGCACACCACTTACACCCCTGTATCTATATTGTCAGAGGTAGCTAAGGGGGATAATGAATCAGATAAAAGTATTTTTCAAGTCACTGCTGATAACATTGTATCTCAGCATGATAAAAGCCAAATACTTCTTGATGCCAAACAGATTTTGGCCAAATACAATGCCAAGGAAATTGTAATAAAAGAGGATGGGGTGTATTTGGGTAGTGGAAGTGCTAAGGAACCCGGCGTATTAGGAAATCAATTAGCAACTTTATTGGTTGATTGGTTAGGAACATTATCCCAAATGATGACACCAACAATGATGGGTCCTCAGCCACCAGCCAACTTAGCCAAATTTGTATCTCTACAAGCAAAAGTTAATTCATATAAGGCATCCATATCAGGATTTTTATCAAAAACCGTAAAAGTCGCAGAATAATGGCAAAACTAAATGAAGGTATATCACAAATAGAAAAGGGGAGCATACTGGAAACAATGTACAATCGTTTCGTGTCAGGTATGGAGCAAGCATCTCACGAAACACTCCCTGATTTTACAGGGCCAGAGTACGTTGATGGATATGTAGTCAATGAAGAGAAAATTAAAGATGAAATAAGTGATTATGAAGATATTACCCGAAAAAACGCTGCTTATTTATTGGCAAATACGATTGTCGGTAGTTTGACGGGAGACGGTGATGGCGGGGAAGGTGGAGGCGGTTTTGTTTCCATCAACGGTGATTCTATGGCGGGGAAATTGAACGCCTTGTATGGTTTTGCGGCAGGATTTAATGGCATCAAAATTCTGGATGTCTATCAAATTTCTAAGCCTAACCAAGATAAAAAGACAAGCATCGTCTCTATTGATGGAGAATTGCATTTGTCTTCATGTGGACTGTATATCAATAATGCGAATATACTAAAGTATGAGAACTATATACTGTCCATTAAAGCAGGCAATATATTATTGGACGGTAATGTCATGTGCAGTGGGCGCATCACATTAGAAGAACTGGAGATTTCCAATAACGGTATTAAGTATAAAGATTATGACTTTTATCATGCCGGCAACTCTAACAAAGAAGATGTTAGCTGGACCATGAAAGACGGAACAGTTGCAGGAAACTTATCTGTATCAGGAGACGGTGTTTTTGGATCTTCAGTGTCTGCTTTGTATGGTGTTAAATTAGGGTTTGAAGGTACAGATGTATTGTCCGTTTCAGCTCCAAGATTAGCCCAGTTAAGGGGCGATTTGAACCTAATTGGATGGGTAGGGATACAGTTGAATGGAAATTACGTTATTCATGCAAAAAACAGCAATATCATATCTTTTTCTGCCAATGATAAAATTCTAAATTTTGGGGATGATGGCACCAAACAAATAAATCTACAAACCAGTGTTTACGATGATGACGGTGAATATGAATTGATTTCAAAGTTCGGTTCTGCTTATTTCCCCGCATCGTTTAAAGCCGGTCATGGATTAGGAAATGTATTGGTTGAGACATATAAGAAATCTTCCGAAGATGCAGGATTGATTTTCAAACGTTACATAAGATTCAATACAAAAGACGGACCAGGGTTTTATAGTAATGGTGATACGATATTCCTTGAGGCTCCATTCAAATATAATCAAGGATCTGGAGACAATGTCACCTCAACAATAGAAGTAAAAGAGTCATCTTTCGGCTATATAGAATCATCAAGTTTATACGCACCGTTAAACCGAAAGTCGTCCAGTCTTAAATTTTCTACAGATGCTGATTTCTTTGTTTTTAATAAAGCCATTGAGGGGGAAAAATCAATAGGAATTGCAAATTCTAAAACCCGCCTTCTTGACAATGAACTATTCTTTAATGATTCAATCTACTGGCTGGCTTTAGAAAATGGGGTTAAGCATTACGGTGATGCCTATTTTGTGAACAATATTGGCTCCGTTGTTTTCTCCAGTGGTTTTGCAGGAAGCGGTTGGGGGATTATTCAAAATTTATTGACTGGCAATATAGAAGCGACATTTGATGGGCTTACAATTCGTAAAAAAGCAAGATTCTATGAATTGGAAGTACAAAAGCAATCTGTTACTAATGGGTCTTTGTGGGTCAGTGACTCTTGTTCCGGAGACTTGGTAGAAGAAATAGTATAAATGGCAATATACACATTCAAAAAATATAAAATTTCTCTTCAACACGACACAAAAAAAACTCAAGGATTACGCACCGGAGATATAATCAGAAGACAATATTTTGACGGTAAAAATTTAGTTTATTCCTTAATGTGTGTATTAAATTACGGAAAGGAAGAGGTACTTGATCCTAAAACCGGCAGAACTGTTGAGCGTAATTATTTTATAGGAGCATTGCTCGAAGGAGATGTGCCAAAATCGGAGCAAATATTGGATTTTGCACGTATCACCAATTTATTTGACACTTCCCGTTCTGGGGCTATGTATTTGACAGGCTCTGATGACCAGGCACCATACATGGATGTAATAGATGGTATTGGAAGAAATGCCAGCTTGTGTTGGCCTGAAAATGTAGCTACAAAAGATTATACCAATCCAAAATCTCAGTATATAGTGAAGGGGGCGGTAGATGTCAATTACCAGCCGTCAATAGAGGATAACTATCGGGTACTCCATTTAAAACGACAGAATACCGAGGATGAAAACTTTATTGGAATTCAACAAGACTTCAAAGAATACGTCAAAAATCCCAATAGAGTGCTTATTTCTTATAAAATCAAGTCTTCCCGTGAATTATCCTGCAAGATAAGTTTGGGTTTTCAGGACGGCACACGGATTGATGGAGAAGAGGATTATACGGTCACTACAGATTGGCAATACAAACTACATGCTGTTACCATTGATTATTCAGGAAGGTATTTGCGTACTCTAAAATTGGATACATCTTCCATGAAAGCACATGATGAAGTATGGATAGCGGACTTCAACATCATTTTGCTTTCCAGTGTTACCAATTTTAATGATGCTTGTCACACTCGCGTAGGAAAGCTAACCGGCATTATTGACCCTGTTTTTGGGCAGTTGGACAGTTATGGAAGTTATATACAAAAACTTTTTGCTTCTGGTTCTGCTCATATATCAGGAACTTTAACAGCAGGGGATGAAAACGGATTTGCTGCAACCTTTTATGCAGGAAAGATACATAGAAATACTTTTGTTAACTCATTGAATGTGGAGTTTACAACACCTGTAATCACGGATGATCATATTGACAACCCAACAGGTATAGGTAATGTGTATAAAATTGATGGCAATGCCACAATGAGGGCACAGACCAATAAATGGCTATTGAAAAATATAGGCCAATCTTATACCTTATCGTTTTGGCTATATGCTGAGGCTGGCGGACAGCTCTCAGTACTTCAAAACAACAAGGTTATTGGCACTATACAAATAGAAGAAAGTGCAACCTTATATTGGCAAAGACACAAAATCTCTTTTGAGTTACAGTCCCCACAAGAGAATGACGACTTAACGATTTCCTTGCTTCCAGAATTAGTTGATCCAAGTGTGTACATTTATTTTGTTGCTCCACAATTAGAGTCAGGTAATACAGCTACCCAATACCAACCAACAGACGATATATTGAGAGAAACCAATGATTATGGCGCATGGTTCAATAGAGGAGGGATTGGCGGAACAATTCAAAATCCATTATTACAACTGAATTTTGATGGGAAAGGTGGTATTGGTACTAAAAATAAGTCGTTTTTTCTTGGATACGATGGCTCTGGGTATTTGGCAAACAAAAATATAGAATGGGATCATAATGGACATGTTGTTCTTGGAGATGATGTCACTATATCATGGGGTAACATTGCAAATACTCCAGGTTGGATTGATGATTGGGATTCTAATAAAACTGTGATTGGTGGCGAATCATTGATTACACCAAAAATCTTTGTTGGTAAAAAAATAGAAAATGAAGAAGGGTTAACAAATATCACAGGGGTTTATATAGGTCCTAATGGCAATGGGGCAGGCGTTTACGGATATAAAGAAGGCATTGACATATTTCATATTAATGAACGTGAGGGGAAAATTGCAGGCTGGGTAATAGATACTAATAAAATTTGTACTGAAGATTTAAAGCTATCCATTAATGCTGAGGGCAGTATAATAGCTCAAAATGAGTATGCAGAAGTTTTATGGGGGATATACAAAAGCGGTAAGGCAATATTTTCTAAAAACAATGTTCGATTTTTAGAAGATGGGTCTGCATATTTTAAAGGAGAAATTGAATCCGCTTCTGGAAAAATAGCAAATTGGACAATAAAAGAAGATGCCATATACATGGGTCAATTCTCCGATACCGGAACCACAGCAAGTCCAGAAGATATTACAATTGGGAAAACAGGTCTGAGAGGCTACAGTTGGTATTTAAACAGTAATGGTGACGGTGCATTAGGACATGGGTGTATTAGTTGGAACAGTAAGGGACAAGCCAATATCACATCTACAAAATCCGCAATGTTGGTGGCTGTAGATAAAAATGAAGACAATAGTTATAATTTAAAATTTAATTACAACCTGTCAAATGATATTGACCTATTTCATATTGGAGACATCTGCTGGGGGTGCGTTAACAGTAATAGTCCGATAGTTTCATGGTTTCGTATTACAAACGTAGCTACATCTGTGAACACGATCACTGTTGTAATGTATCCAAATGAAGATGTTCCGGGAGGCGTTAATTACGAGCCTATGCCTCAAATGCTTGTATCTGTTTACGGAAATGCTGACATTGAAGATTTAGAACGGTCCAGAAATTTTAAATTCGATATAAGAAAACAAAGTATGTTATTCTTATCGAATATACACAAGCCGATATTGGAGGACTACAACTACTCAATCAGCATCGGCAGATTTCCCCGTACCAAGGCACTTGAAAAGCTGCCGATTTCCGAGAATGAGACAGGCGTCATGGCACAGACAGTCATTGCCGAGAAATTCTACCAACTCGACCACAACGGCGATGTCATACCCAACAAGGTAGACCGGGGTGTCTGGTCGCTGGAAACGGCCCAGAGCGGCGCTCCTTACCGGTTTGTACAGCACGAACTGTCGAAGCCTTCCGGCAGCGAATATACCCTGCTGGAACAGCATACGGTCTACCACCTTGGCTGCAAGTGGGGCTGTCTGTCAGATAAGACAACCGACGAACCGAAATGGAACTCCCCGTCATGGGGACTCCTTGAGGGTGACAGCAGGTATTCGCTCCAGCTCTCCCTTTCGGGCGGGGAGGCATTCGTCATAGGCGGTGTGGATACGGTAATGTCCGGGCGCGTTTTTTATGGTACAATTGACATAACGGATGATGTGATGGCGGACGATGCTACCGAAGTGGAGTGGTTCCGCAACAGTGGCAATGTTCCGGCAGATAACCTCTGGACGCCTGAGTATGTGGACGGAAACAGCCATCCATATCGACAACGGGAACCAGCACGGGGTCGGTTCGGATTTCGGTTTTGTCAGCAAGTCCGTGATATTCACCTGCCGGGTGTTCTTTCCGGTAAATGGCAGGTTGGAGAAAGTGGATATGAATTTAGGATTTGACATCGTATAAGAATTAGGTATATGGGATTAAAGAGTAACAAGCAGTGGGGCCGTATTTACGTTGCCCCCCTTTCCCTTCAGGGAGAGATAATAGTATTGTCGGGCAGTCCTGTGCAGACGTATGACAAGGAACTGCGGGAATACAGCCCCGACCGGACCCTGACACCGCTGGTCATCGTGCCGAAGGTATCGGCATTCGACGAGAAGACGGTATTCGGTGAAATGGAACTCACGGGGGTGGAGTGGTTCGAGGGCGCACCCCGTGACAAGTCGGCCAACCGCATCGTCGAGGGTGAGTATTACAGCATTTCAGACGGCAGCGGCGGTGTGCCCAAATATGCGCTTACCATCCGGAAGAACATTCCGCCGGAGAAGCCGGTGGAGTATTTCGGTATCGCGATATTCACGGACCCTCGTACGAACCGCGAGGTCCGCTGTGAACGGAGCGTGAAGTCCTATGCGCACCTTTATGACAACAAGGCGTATTCATTGCGCCTGAAGGGTGACTCCGTGATGGTGACCGACCCGCTTCGCCTGGCCGACCGTTCCGGTTATTGGGACAAGGAGATAGAACCGCAGCTCTATACGGGCACTGAACCGGTGGATGATGAACACGCCGCATACTTCTGGGACATTCTTGAAGACGGAGCATACCGCCCGGTTACGCCGGATGACCCCGGCATCGTCTGCCATGACGGGAACGGAGTGTACACCCGCAAGCTGATGTATCAGGCGAAGTATGTCACTGGCGCAAGCTTCCGTTGCCGTGCCTGTGAATATGCGGGCAGCAGACCGCAGGCTCCTACTGACGGGCGGCTGGAAAAGGTTATTGAGGTAAAGACGGAGATGGCCGTTTCTTTAAATTGCGAAATTATCCAGACGAAAGGCTTCACCCTTTCCGATGATATGAAGCAGCCGAGCGCCTATGAGGTACGCATCTTCGACAACCGCCGCGAGTACGGTACAGAGTACGATGACCTTTTCCGCATCATTTGGAAAGGCCAGAGTGCCAAGCCGGGCGAGCCGGAGAAGGTGCTGGCAACCGGTGGGCGGACGTTGGAGTTCATTCCGGCGGACAAGGGTTTCCCGGCAGGACATATCTTCCAGGTGTGGGCGGAAGTGGGGCTTCTCACAGGTGAGTCCCTGATGGGCGATGAGGAAGGCGCCGTTATCTCCTCACAGATTGACGGACAGACGGTATTCATTGCCACGGGTTCGGTATATGAATAGTAACAACTTTAAACTTTAATCAATATGTACGTAATTGTAGAAAAGGCAAAGCTCGAAGGCAAATTCTTTGGGATAATGAATACCCTTCCGGATGGCAGGGTGTATATTCCTATCAGTGAGATGCGGAATGTGGGTACTCTTCTTGACATCGACATCATCGGTTCTGCACGTGAGTTGAAAGAGTTGATTGATAAACAGCAGGAAGCGATGCAGGGTACGGAGGACATTGACCCCGGTTTCAGTGTGACACCCGAAGAGGAAATAGACCCCGGTTTCAGCCAGGAGCCGAATCCGGATAGCGACAGCGGGGCGTCGGAAGAGGGTGAAGGCAGCGTGACCGGTCCGGAACAACCGGCCGGGGCAAAGACTGACGGAAAAAGGAAAGGAGGCGGACGATGAACCAGAATCAAGTGACTGCTTCACTGGCTATCGTGGCGGTGAGCAACGGAACAACCGTCAACGGGTATGTACGCGTGGATAACGGACCTCTGATCCAGGCATGGACAAAGGGAAGTGACAAGTATACACCGGATTTTGAAGCGTTGGCGGAGGACAAACGCCCTATTGTCATCGTCGTATTGCGGGATGTGAGCAGCGGGCGCATCCTCATTCCTTCCAGGCTTGTTTTCAAGTACAACGGTACCGAACTTGCATTCGGGGAGGACGGGCTGTGCAATACGGAACAGTTTGCCGGTACTTTCAAACGCGTAACCGGATACAATGTAAGTGTGGACTCGCAGTCCTATCCCATGACGGGACTTCGCGTCATGAAGAACCTCGTACCCATTTCCGGATATGACAATGACCGCATAACCGTTTCCGGGGAAGTTGAAATCGGCGGGCATACGGTCGCATTCAACGAGCTTGCGACGGATGTTGTTATCCAGGAATCATCGGGTAAACAGTATGAGTTATTCATCACTTCAGACAAGGGTACGCAGATAATCAATCCGTCCGAAGTGCTGACGTTGAAGGCATCGCTGTACAGCGGCGGAGACCTTATCAACGATTTGGGGAACATTACGCTCCAATGGAAGAAGCAACTGCCATCGGGAGAGGCCAACCTCGGAACTCAGGGAACCCAGAACATTGCCGCGAATGATATTGACGGTTCGCTGGTGGTAAGTTGTGAGGCTGTGCAGAATGCGAAAGTCATTGCCAAGGGCTTCATTACCGTGTTCGACCTTAGCGACCCTATACTGGCGGCATTCAAGGTCAAGGGGCTTGCTTCTGACGGGCAGATATATCCTGGAGAAACGGGAACGCTGACACCGTATGCCTATAAACGTCAGTCCGGTGAGGAGGTGGCGGTGGCAAGCTGGGACTTCGCCACGTTTGATGGCGAGAATAATCCGTTTACGCTGTCTGGCAAAGATAGTAACAAGTTCCAGGGCAAGGACATCGCACTGACCTATACGGATGCGGCACGGGCCAAAACATTCAGAGTAATCGCAACGAATACAAATCCTATTGAGCTATGATGACAACGGCGGTTTTGAGTGTCGTGGCGGTACGTGAGCCTGACCCGGTGGAATACGTTGACATCGAGTGCCAGCCGGCTGCCATCTCTGTGGACTGTAACAATGTGCAGCTTACACCGCTGAAGCTGAAAGCCCTGCACCGCAGCGGGGCTGATGCGGCCCTGCTGGATGTATTCTGGCGGCTGCATGTCCAGTCGGCCGGCAAGGACCTCGGTACGGCGGATTCCCCCGGTGCATCGTCCGAATGGGAATACTACCTTCCTTCTGACAAATGGGGCAATGCGGATTCCGTGATTGTGGAAGCGTACCGTGATAGTGCCCGCGAGACCCTTCTTGCTCAGAAGAGGGCCAGCATTGTGCGTCAGAACCCGTCCCCGTTCCCGGTCGAGGGTGACTGGAAACCGCTGCCGTTCAAGTATAAGAATGGGGAATATTTCCTGGATAAGGACAAGGGCTTTGTATTCATGTGGATGAATCCGGTGGCCGGAAACAGTGAGATGCACCCGTTCGACGATGTGGCCCAGAACCCGGACACTACTTCCTGGAAATCTATCCAGGAATACCCGCTACTGGGTACGCAGCTTTTGCTTGCCAGGAAGATAGACGCAGACCTCATCGACGTGGATAATCTGCGGGTGAAGCACCTGGATGGCGCAGACGGGACTTTTACAGGTGATTTAAAAAGTGGTAGTGTCAATATTGCCGGTGGGAAAACCCTTTTGAATAAGGATGGAAGCGGGAAATTAGCCAATGGAGCGGTAAGCTGGACAAAGGAAGGTGATGTGGACTTTTCGGGAAAGGTGCATTTGAATAAGGTCACTATAGAGAGGGGTGTTACCCCTGGGATTTCTCAAAATGGGCAGATATGGAAAGTCCCTGATACAGCGGATACCTTTATGGACCACATGGTAATAACCAGTGCTTTGTCTCAAGTGGCTTTGTCTTCTAATTACGATTTTTGGGGTGGACGCTCTCTTACTATCTTTAATGTTTCTGATGGGAAAGTAAAGATATTTGGTAGTGGTGAACCTGGTATATATGTTCCCGGAAACGGCTGTATTCATTTGGAGTGTATTTCATCTACAGGAGCATTGGCAATATGGGGTGTGTTGGGTATTTCAGAAAATACTTTTATAGCGTTTCCGGTTCCATAATTAAAAAAAAAATGTATGGATATGTTTTTAAGAATTAACGACAAGCTGCTGCATTTTCTTGCATGCCTTGTCATCACCCTGACAGTGGGTGAACTCTGTGCCGTTACGGCAGGGGGGCGTGACGAAAAAAGCCGCTGACTGGATGTACAGGAAGAACTGCAAGGTCGGTTCGGGCTGGGACTGGGACTGGCTGGACATACTTGCGGATGCTGCCGGCATAGCGGTCGGCAGCGTATTAAGGAGATTGGTATTCGATTATTAATGTAATAAAAAGGATTATGTTAGACACATTATTGGTTGCGCTGGTTATTTCAATAGATACCGCGCAGGTAAAGGAATTTCCGCAGAAGGCGGAAGTCGAGTTCAAGAAAAACGATTTGAAGGAGAACATCATCAAGTCAGCCTTGAATTTCCATAATAGCGGGAAGAAAGACGACAAGACCTGGAACTGGAAGATTCAGGATGTGGTGTTCAGAAAAGATTAAAACAATGTTCAATTTAAATTCAAATAATCATGGGAGCTATAAAAACAATGAAGGAAGTCGAAAGCGCACTTCCCCAGAAAAAAGAGATAAATTATGTACGTGCTTTGGACAAAGAAGGCAATCCGATTTTAATCAATAAAGATGATCTCGCACAAGTCGTGGGAGAACTGATTGGTACAACCACTATTGAAAAAGCGGGGT
>ERZ779996.213-NODE-213-length-14534-cov-2.91312_pt1 | contig 14534 bp, 12 predicted proteins | sample MGYA00511933_ERZ779996 | MGnify/ENA primary metagenome ERZ779996 (study PRJEB29588, sample SAMEA2147384) | human gut metagenome | biome: human gut; feature: human-associated habitat; material: faeces | place: Denmark | collected 2008/2010 ...
GAAGTCTGTCCGGTTGCAGCACTATCATATCCTTCAATGGTGTCGGTTTTGATATACCATTTTTAAAGAATAAATACAAGAAATATAAGCAGGATGACCCCTTCTGTAATGTGCAGATACTCGATATCTTTAAGGAGCTTTCCCCAATAAAGCCTCTTTTGTGCCTCGAAAACTACAAGCAAAAAAGCATCGAAGCATTTCTTGGTATAGATAGGGAGGATAAATATTCCGGTGGTGAGCTCATAAACGTTTATTATGAATATCTTGCCCAAAAGGATGATGAAAAGCTATCCCTGCTTTTGACACACAACTACGAGGATGTCCTTGGCATGACAAAGCTCCTTAGTATACTTTCGTATAAAGAATGCATACATGGCATTGCAGATATCACCGGTGTATCCGTAAACCCATATACAGCTTACGACGGCAGTCTGATGAATGAGCTTATCATATCATTTGAAAATAAATTCTCCGTTCCAAAATCTGTAAGCTTCCATGACAATGACATCTATCTGACCATCGGCACTACAAAAAGCTATGTGCGTGCAGAGATATTCGAGGGGGAAATGCGCCATTTCTACAGCGATTACAAAAACTACTACTATCTGCCAAAGGAGGACATGGCCATACACAAGAGTGTCGCAGCATATGTCGACCACGAATACCGCGAAAAATGCAAAGCGTACAACTGCTATGTGCGCAAAACCGGTACCTTCATCAGACAGTACTCTGACTTCATGAAGCCCGAGTTTCGATTCGATATAAAGGATAAGTACAGCTATTTCCTGCTGACTGACGATTTTATAAATTCAAAACAGATGGTACTGTCATATGTAAAACACATAACAGACCATCTGTTTAATCTCTGATAAGATATCATGGCTTCCTGAAATTCTCCAATATGTGCCACTCGATACAAATAAAAGCTGTCATATAATTATATATGACAGCTTTAAAATCAAAAACTACTCGTTATCAGAAGCAACCTCGTCAATATTTACATCTGCAACATCTGCTCCATCATCCTCTGAATCAAGGAGAGCCTTCATGCTTAAGCTGATTTTCTTATCGTCCTCATTGAACTCAACAACCTTAGCCTCAATCTCCTGACCAATCTTGAGAACATCTGATGGCTTCTCAACATGATCCTTTGAAATCTGTGAAACATGAAGAAGTGCGTCAACACCAGGAGCAAGCTCGATGAATGCACCAAAATCTGTCATTCTGGCTACTTTACCCTTTACGATATTGCCAGGAGCAAATTTCTCTGTTGCACCATTCCATGGATTCTCGTCATCAAACTTCATTGAAAGAGCAATCTTAGAACCATTGATGTTCTTAACAAATACTCTTACAGTCTGTCCGACTGTGAATACCTTCTTAGGGTTCTCTACTCTGCCCCAAGACATCTCTGAGATATGAAGTAATCCGTCTACTCCGCCAAGATCGATGAATGCACCGAAATCTGTAACATTCTTAACTGTTCCTTCGATTACATCGCCAACGTGAAGATTTGCAAGAAGCTCTTCCTGCTGTTTAGCCTTCTGCTCAACGAGTAATACCTTTCTGTTTCCGATAATACGTCTCTTTCTTGGATCGAACTCTGTGATGATAAACTCAATCTCCTGATCCTTGAACTTGTTGAGATCCTTCTCATAAGTATCTGATACAAGGCTTGCAGGGATGAATACTCTTGTCTCATCAACACTGACACATACACCACCGGCTAATACCTGTGTAACTTTTGCCTTTAATACTTCCTGGTTCTCAAAAGCCTCCTCAAGACGCTTGCTGCCCTTCTCTGCCTGAAGGCGCTTGTAAGAAAGGATAACCTGGCCCTCGCCATCGTTAAGCTTAACTACCTTGGCTTCCATCTTGTCGCCAACCTTTACAACAGTAGTAAGATCTACGTTCGGCTCATTTGTGTACTCGTTTCTAGTAATAATTCCGTCTGATTTGTATCCAATATTTAAGAAAATCTCGTCAGGTTTAACATCAATAACGGTACCTTCTACCACTTCTCCATTTCTTATAGTTTTAAAAGATTCTTCCAGCATTTGTTCAAAGCTCATTTCTGACATTCTTTGAAACCTCCTCAATGATATTATTTGGGGTTGAAGCCCCTGCTGTAATACCTACGTTATTGTTGGACCTGATTTGTGTATAATCCATTTCGTCACTTGTCTGTATATAGTAAGTATTTTTGCATTCGTTTTTACATATTTCAAATAGCTTCTGTGTATTGGAGCTGTGCCTATCGCCTATGACAATCATGACATCTGAGCACTGTGCTACCTTTCTTGCTTCGGTCTGTCTGACCTCTGTAGCATTACAGATTGTATTTAAAACAGTTATATCATAACCTTTTTTTGCAATAATTTCAACTATATCTTGAAATTTATTGTAGTTAAATGTCGTTTGTGACACTATGCATAGTTTTTTTGTACTATTTTTCATGTAATTTTCGGCATCCTCAGGCGAATTTATGATGGTTACATGACATTTTTCGTCTGCCCAACCCTTTATCCCGCACACCTCAGGGTGCTTTGGACTGCCGACAATTATAATATCATAGCCCTTTGAGCTGTAATCCTCCACATATCTGTGAATTTTTGATACAAAAGGACAGGTTGCATTAAGCACCTCAAAGCCACAGTTTTTTATCCTGTCATACTCAGCCTTGCTTATACCGTGTGAACGGATAATCATCACACCCTTTTCATGAGAAGAAAGCTCATCGAGATCGTTTATGACGGTTACGCCATTTTTTTCCATATCCTTTACGACCTCATCATTGTGAATAATCGGGCCATAGGTGTATATAGGCACATTTTCCTTTTCAATTGCCTCATAGACCATATTTACTGCTCTCGTCACTCCAAAACAAAAGCCTGCACTCTTTGCGATAGTAAGCTCTCCCATACGCTATGCCTCTTTCACAAGCTGTTTCATTCTATCTACCACCTCATCGATTGTCATATCAGACGAATCAAGCAGCACAGCATCATCCGCCTGCTTCAAAGGTGATGTCTCTCTTGTCATATCCCTGTGGTCTCTCTCTATAATATCCTTCTCGATTGCATCAATATCACATTTCTCACCCTTTGCAGTAAGCTCATCGAAGCGTCTCTTTGCACGTACTTTAGAGCTTGCTGTTAAAAATATCTTGACATTGGCATCAGGAAGCACAACAGTTCCTATATCTCTTCCATCCATCACCACATTCTCTCTGGCAGCGAGCTGTCTTTGAAGCTCAACAAGCTTTTCTCTAACTACAGGATAAACACTTGTTGCTGATGCCATATTGCCGACAGTCTCCTGTCTTATAAAGCCTGTGATATTCTCACCATTTAAGATAACCTGCTGTTCACCGTTTTCATAGCTGATTGAAACCTCAACATCCTTACACAGCTTCGTGATGGTGTCAATATCATCCTTGTCCACACCCTTTTGGATAAAATAGTATGCCATGGCACGGTACATGGCACCTGTATCGACATAAATTGCGCCAAGTTCCTTTGCAAGTCTCTTTGCTATAGTGCTTTTTCCGGCTCCTGCCGGTCCGTCAATTGCTATATTGTATCTCATAATTTCTCCTTAAAATATTATTGTTCATCATTTTTATTAAAATCCCAGCTGCTCAATTCACTATGCGCATAAATAACTGTTATTATAAGTGTCTCAAAATAGTTTTCCAAATCATCAAACCGCTGCACTTGTTCCTGCCAGATATCCTGTGGACCATGCTATCTGCAGATTGAAACCTCCCGTATATGCATCCAGATCCAGCACCTCGCCGGCAAAGTAGAGGCCATTCACAAGCTTCGACTCCATAGTGGATGGATTGATTTCCTTCACATTTATGCCGCCCTTTGTGATAATAGCTTCATTATATTCTCTTGGACCATTAAGAGTGACAGGCAGTTTCTTAAAAAGCATAAGAAGTCTGTTTCTTTCCTCTTTCGATATCTCATTGACCTTCTTATCCGGGTCAATGCCTGAAAGCTCAATTATCACCGGAATCATTTTTGCAGGCAAAAGCTTGTTTATAGAATTCTTAAACTGCTTGTTTTTTGCCTCCTCAAACTCCCTGAGAATCCTCTTGTCCAAGGCCTCCTGTGTGAGAGCCGGCTTCAAATCAATATACATGTCAAGAGGCTGCTTAATAAGGCTTTGCTTAATTGATGCACTCGCAGACAAAATCATAGGGCCGCTGACCCCGAAATGCGTAAAAAGCATCTCTCCAAAATCCTCATACAGCTTCTTTTTGCCACTATATATGGAAATAGCCGTATTTTTAAGTGAAAGCCCCTGAAGACTCTTTACCCACTCTTCCTTTACATTAAATGGAACAAGTGAAGGTGTGCACTCTGTCACAGTATGACCTGCATCCTCTGCCATTTTGTAGCCGTCACCTGTAGAGCCTGTAGAAGGATATGAAAGTCCTCCTGTGGCAACAATGACTGCATCAGCAGCCATTGTGGTGCCATCATTTAATATGACACCTGTTATTTTTAATTCAGGCTTTTTATCACCAGCCTCCTCATCTGCCCTAGTATCAGTGATTTTCTCATAGCACAGCTTCGATACCTCCGTATGAAGCAATACCTCCACTTTCTTTTCCTTCAAAGCTCTCTGTAAAGCAAAAATCACATCCGACGACTTATCAGATACCGGAAACACACGATTGCCACGTTCCACCTTTACAGGCATGCCATGACTCTCAAAAAAATCAATCACCCTGCTGTTGTCAAAGCCATAAAAAGCGCTGTACAAAAACTTGCTGTTACTCTTTACATTTAAAAAAAGCTCCTCGACATCGCACGCATTGGTCAGGTTACATCTGCCTTTTCCGGTTATATATATTTTCTTTCCAAGCTTTTCATTTTTTTCAAGAAGCGTAACCTTATTCCCTGCTTCTGCAGCAAAATACGCCGCAAGCATTCCGGCGGCTCCGCCTCCTACCACAATAATATTCTTACTCATCCTGCGAATCCCCCAGCTTTGCGTAATGTACTTTTATAGAGTCATCAATGTAATCAATCTCATCATTCTCATATACCTGATACTCATTCCATATATCCTCAAGCTCTGTCAGTGTCTTTGCGACAATATTCTGCTTTTTCATGCAAAGAGCCACAATAAGGGCATTGATGACAGAAAGCGGAGCCACGAGTGAATCAACTATAGAGGCCATATCACTGTCGGCAATCAGATTACATGAAGAATACAGATTCATCGGTGAATGAATGCTGTCTGTGATAGTGATGACCTTTGCGCTCCTGTTGTTGGCAAATTCTAATGCCTTAAGAGTACGCATAGAGTAACGCGGAAAGCTGATGCCGATAATCACATCATCCTTGCCAATACGCACCATCTGCTCAAAAAGCTCGCTCGAGCTGTTTGTCGTAAGCAGGCACACATCCTCAAACATCAGATTCATATAAAATGCAAGAAAGCTTGCAAGAGGTGCACAGCTTCTGATTCCGACAATATAAATTTTCCTTGACTGTAAAATAGTATCTACCGCCAGGTCAAATGCATCCGCATCAATTTTTTCCAGAGTGGTCTTAATCTTGTCACGATCAGACTGCAGTACAGTCTCAAGAATCTGTGACTGGCTGATACGCCCATATGTGACCTCCATTCGCTGAACCGAATTGAGCTTGTTCCTTACAAGCTCCTCAAGTGCCTTCTGAAAATCGGGATACCCCTTATATCCGAGCGATGTAGCGAACCTGACAACCGTAGACTCAGAAATTCCTACCGTCTCGCCCATCTTAGCCGCTGTCAGAAAGACAGCCTTATCATAATTATCAGTTATGTATGTAGCAAGCAGCTTGTGCCCCTTGCTCATCGTACTGTATTTAGCATTTATCCTGTTAAGTAAGTCGTTAGTATTTGACATCATATACTCCTGAGCTTTCCCATTTATGGCTGTGCTTCACACATTTGTGTGATCTGCAGCGATTTTTTCATACCTTAAAATATTATCACTTTTTCTCACTATATGAAAGAGCGAATTTATATTTTTTATATTTGTTACAGAACAGCCTCGTAAGTCCCCCTGTCCACACAATATAAAAAACAGGCCCGGCAAAGCCGGACCTGTTTGAAATTCAAAAGCATGAATTATATTTTTAAATACTATACAGGATAAGCCTTATTCTCAGTATCAGCGGCCTTTGCATCAACACCTGTCTGCTGTGCCTGTCTGTACTTGAAGAAATCAGTAGCAACCTGTGGGAAAAGAGCATAAGAAAGAACATCCTCATCCTGCTGTTTCCACTGCTTCATCTCAGCCTCAATCTTGTCAAGCTCAGGCTCGAGAAGATCTGCCGGACGACATGTGATGGCATTCTTCTTATCATCACCAAGAACCTTGTCAACAACCTCAGGGTTAAAAGGCTTAACTGTCTGTCCATACTTACCAAGAAGGATATCCTTAGTCTCCTTAGTAGCAACCTTGTATCTCTCGCCCATGAGTACGTTAAATACAGCCTGTGTACCAACGATCTGTGAAGATGGAGTTACAAGTGGTGGCTCACCGAGGTCTTTACGCACACGAGGTACCTCTGCGAGAACCTCCTCGTACTTGTCCTCTTTGCCCTGCTCCTTGAGCTGTGAGATAAGGTTTGAAAGCATTCCTCCAGGAACCTGATAACGGAGAGTATTGATATTTACTCCGAGTACCTTTGGGTTCATGAGACCTGAAGCTAAAGCTTCCTCTCTCATTGGTCTGAAGTAATCAGCAATCTCACTTAAGAGATTAAGATCAAGACCTGTATCAAACTCTGTGCCCTTGAATGCCTCAACCATAACCTCTGTTGCAGGCTGGCTTGTTCCAAGAGCGAATGGTGACATAGCTGTGTCAATGATATCAACTCCGGCCTCAACAGCCTTCATGTATGTCATTGAAGCAACACCTGATGTGTAGTGTGTATGAAGCTCGACAGGAAGGCTTGTAGAATCCTTTAAAGCCTGAACAAGCTCTGTAGCCTTTGCAGGAACTAAAAGACCGGCCATATCCTTGATACAAAGTGAGTCAGCACCCATGTCCTCAACTCTCTTTGCCATATCCATCCAGTAGTCAAGTGTGTAAGCATCTCCAAGTGTGTATGAAAGAGCTACCTGGGCATGTCCCTTTTCCTTGTTACATGCTGTAACTGCTGTCTGTAAGTTTCTAATATCATTTAAACAGTCGAAAATACGGATGATATCGATTCCGTTTGCGATTGACTTCTGTACGAAATACTCAACAACATCATCTGCATATGGACGATATCCTAAGATATTCTGTCCACGGAAAAGCATCTGGAGCTTTGTATTTTTGAAGCCGTCTCTTAATTTTCTGAGACGATCCCATGGATCTTCCTTTAAGAATCTAAGGCAGGCATCAAATGTTGCACCACCCCAGCACTCTACTGCGTTGTATCCAACCTTGTCCATTTTGTCAACGATTGGAAGCATCTGCTCTGTTGTCATTCTGGTTGCAATCAGTGACTGATGTGCATCACGAAGAACAGTTTCTGTTATTTTTAATGGTTTCTTTACCACTTCTGACATGATTAATCCTCCTTAATTAAATCTAAATACCGAATATAGCCATGAAGCATCCGGCCGCTACGGCAGGGCCAATAACACCGGCTACGTTAGGTCCCATAGCATGCATAAGAAGGAAGTTTGTTGGATCCTCTTCTGCACCGACCTTCTGAGATACACGGGCAGCCATAGGAACAGCGGATACACCGGCTGAACCGATAAGTGGATTGATCTTGCCTTTTGTAAAGAAGCATAAAAGCTTTCCAAAAAGTACTCCGGCAGCAGTTCCAACCATGAATGCAATAAGACCAAGGATAACGATCTTGATTGTGCTCATATTAAGGAATGACTCTGCGCTTGTAGAAGCACCTACTGATGTACCGAGTAAGATAACTACAATGTACATAAGGGCGTTGCTTGCTGTCTCCTGAAGCTGACGTACTACACCAGACTCACGGAAAAGGTTTCCAAGCATGAGCATACCAACGAGTGGTGCTGTAGTTGGAAGCAGTGTACAAACAACGATAGTAACTACTACAGGGAAGAGAATTCTCTCAAGCTTGCTTACAGGACGAAGGTTCTGCATCTTGATCGCACGCTCTTTCTTTGTAGTAAATAATTTCATAATTGGCGGCTGGATGATAGGTACTAATGCCATGTACGAGTACGCTGCCACGGCGATAGGTCCCATCAGACCTGTCTGACCTAATTTTCCGGCAAGGAAAATAGATGTAGGTCCGTCAGCTCCACCGATGATAGATACGGCTGCTGCTGCCTTGTCATTAAATCCGAGAAGGATTGCAAGGAAATAAGCTCCGAAAATACCAAACTGTGCTGCAGCTCCGAGTAAGAAGCTGATAGGGTTTGCGATAAGCGGACCAAAGTCTGTCATAGCTCCGACACCGAGGAAAATCAGTGAAGGAAGAATTGACCACTCATCAAGTGTATAGAAATAATAAAGTAAACCACCTACTCCATTGCTTGAGTGCTCAGGACTTACAATAATATCAGGATAGATATTAACAAGGAGCATACCAAAAGCAATAGGTACTAAAAGTAAAGGCTCAAATCCTTTTTTAATAGCCAAAAACAGGAATACACATGCTACGGCAATCATAACATAGTTTCCGACTGACAGATTAAAAAAGGCAGTCTGATGTAGGAGGTTTGAAAGTGTTTCACCTACGTAACTCAAATTAGTTTACCTCCTGGAATTAGTTTAATGTTGCAAGTAATGCACCTGACTCTACTGAATCACCAACAGCAACATCAATGCTTGCTACTGTTCCATCCTGTGGTGCAACAACAGGTGTCTCCATCTTCATGATCTCAAGAATAAGAAGTGTATCACCCTTCTTTACTGCATCGCCAACCTTAGCCTCGAGCTTAAATACCTTTCCGGCAGCTCCGGCCTCAACCTTGATGCTTCCTGCTCCTGCAGGTGCAGCAGCCTTTGGTGCAGCGGCAGCAGGTGCTGCAGCTCTTCTAGGTGCGCTTGCTGTGCTAGGTGTGCTTCCTGTCTCTTCTACTGTAACATCGTAAACATTTCCGTTAACGGTAATTGTATAGTTTTTCATCTCAAATGTCCTCCTAAATTATCTTCTATTGATTGAACGGACTACAAAGCCCTCTGTTGTAGTACCCTCGCTTGCTGCTATAGCTGCTGAGATAACAGCTACAAGCTCTGTATCATCTGTAAGGTCTGTAGCAGGCGTTGCTGCAACAACAGCCTCTTTCTTTTCAGGCTCGCTCTTAGCTTCTGCCTTCCTTGGCTTATTGCCGATAAGAGCAATAAACTTGAAGCAGTAAATGATAAGAGAGATAAGAATAAGTACACAGAATACAATACTCATTGAAATTACTGTGTTCTGTCCTGCCTTAGCAAGCTTCTGTCCCATTGTCTGAACAGGAGTAAGTGAGATACCTGTTACCTCCATGGTAACCGAATCATATACTAATTCGTATGTTACATCCTGCTTGCCAAATGTAAGTGTCATGTCGGTAGTGAGTGTACCACCTGACTTAGTTACTGTAAAATCCTTGCCATCAGTTGCATCCTTTACGTCTCCGTATTTGTCAACCAGATCAAGCCATGATGAAACGGCATCAAGCTCAGCGTCGATATTTTTCATTGAAACGCTTGCTCCCGACTGTCCGAGTGTGTTGTAAACAACCTCACCCTCTGTCATGCCTGTCTTCTCCTCAACTCCCTTGACACTCTTCTCATAGCTGTCATAACCGCCACAACTATCTACGAGTGCAATGTAGTTCTGGATGTTGCTAAGGCTGTCTGTTGCCTCAGTATGAAGCTCGTCTGTTGTGTATCCGCCATATGTCTTTTCGGCATTGTCAGAGCCACATGCTCCAAGCATACATACAATCATAAGAAGGCTAAGGATATATGTTATTTTTTTCTTCATAACAAAATGCGCCTTTCTATTATTTAGTTCCGTGTTTCTTCTCTGGTGCATCTACATATTTGGTGTAAAGCATCTCAAAAGCACCTACAAGATATTTTCTTGTGTCAGCCGGATCAATGATGAGGTCTACATATCCTCTGGCTGCTGCTGATGAAACAGAAGACTGAAGCTTCTCGTAATCAGCTGCCTTCTCATCAATTTCCTTTGCATCAGCGCCCGGATACATAATCTCAGCTGCAATCTTTGAATCCATCATACCAATCTTTGCATCAGGGTATGCATAAACCATATCAGCTCCGATTGACTTAGAGTTCATTGCAACATATGCGCTTCCATAAGCCTCGCCTGTAATCAGGTTAACCTTTGGACATGTTGCACTTGAGAATGCGTATGTCATTCTGGCAAGAGCCTTTGCAAGCTTCTTCTCAGAGCACATGCAGTTCTTGAATCCGTTTACATTTGTAAGTGTAAGTACAGGAATTGAGAAAGCATCACAGAATGATACAAACTCAGCTGCCTTGTTGCAGCCCTTTGCAGTAAGAGAAAGTGCAAACTCCTCTGCCTTCTTGCCCTCAGCATCATATACTGTGCTGCAGTTTGCAACTGCACCGACTGTCATGCCGTTTAATTTAACAAAGCCTGTTACCATATTCTTGGCAAAGTCTTTCTTTGTCTCAAAGAATACATGATCATCAGAAAGCTCTGATAAGAGGAATCTTGGATCAGCCTTCATATCAGCCATGCTGTTACATGCTCTGTTGAGATCATCCTCACATGAGTCTGTGTATACATCTCCCTCGTTGTTGAGCGGAAGCATGCTGACAAGAGCTCTGATATCAGCGATAATATCATCCTCTGAACCGATTCCGTCTACACATCCATTGTTCTCACTTTGGAATGAAGCTGCTGCTGTATCGCATTTCTCAACGCGGTTACCCTCTATTGCATCAGGAGTATTAACAAACATTCTGCCCTTAGACTCTTCGATATAAGCGAAATCACAAAGAGCCGGTACGACAGAAAGTCCGCCACCGCAGTTACCGAATACACCACAAATCTGTGGAATAACGCCACTTGCTGCAACTTCCTTGGCGTAGATAAGACCAAATCCGTCTAATGCATCAACTGACTCCTGAAGTCTGATACCACCGCAATCGATAAATCCGATAACAGGTGCGCCCATTTTCATGGCCATATCATATACAGAAGCAATTTTCTTTGCATGCATCTCGCCGATTGTTCCGTTAAGAACTGTTGCATCCTGGCTGTAGATAAATACAAGATTTCCATCAATCAGACCGTGTCCGATAATAACACCATCTGAAGGAGCTTTTGCTGCAGTAAGGTTAAAATCTGTACTGCGAGCTGTCACAAGAGAACCAATTTCCATGAAACTGTTCTCGTCGACTAACTTAGCAATACGCTGCATTGCCAAGCTTTGATTGTTACTACTCATTTTATATCCTCCATCTATAAAAAAATAAAATTTTTCGCTAGTATGATAATAGACTATTTCTAAATTTTTTTCAACTAATTTGTTAAATTTTTAACCTTATTTTTTGTTTAGAAAAAATTTCCTATATTAATTGTAAAATTCTTGAGAAAATTCTTGCAAATTTTCTTATTCTTCTTGTTGTTTTCTATATATTTTAAGTCAATTGTGTTTCTATCCTCTTTTTTTACCGCCGGAGTTTCTTTTCCTGCTGCCTGCTTATCCGTTATCTGTGTATCACCAGTCTGTTGTGTTGTTACACAAGCAGCATCACAGTAAGAATCTTCGGCAGCATCTGAAACCGCATACTCCACCAGACTCTTTGCATCAGCCCACTTATAGTTTTTATTGTTTGGCCACCCACAGCCCAAGAGAGAAAGGCACATTCTCCTTCCATCCTTTTCAACTGCTGCGACATAACAGTAGCCTGCCTTTGTGGTAAAGCCGGTCTTTCCCGATATGCAGTAGTCCGTCTCCGTAAGGAGCCTGTTGTGATTGCTAAAAACCATCTGACCTTCCTTTGTCTCAAATGTGTACTGCATAGTCTGTGTTATCTCAAGAAACTGTGTTGATTTTGGTGATTTCCACGCACAATAAGACATTATAACACACAAATCTCCCGCTGTGGAGTGGTGAAAGCTTATATCATTCTCAGCATCCAGCCCGTTTGGTGTAATAAAATACGTGCCAAGGCACCCTATCTCATTTGCTTTTTCATTCATAAGCTTTGCAAAGCCCTCCGTCGAGCCGCCCACATGTTCCGCAATCGCATAGGCACAGTCATTGAACGACTCAAGCATCATGCCATAGAGTAAATCCTTCATATTATAGCTATTCCCGGCCACAAGTCCAAGCTTGACCGCAGGCTGTGATGCGGCATTTTGTGAAATCGTAACAGTATCATTTATATCAGCTTTTTCAAGTGCCACAATGCACGTAAGAAGCTTCGTGGTGCTGGCATTTGCCATGCTGTCTCTCATATTTCTGCCATATATAAACGTCTCGTCATCCGCATCATATAATGCCGCTGAAACAGCATGAAGCTTTGGCTCATTTACGGCTTTGTCTGTATTTTCAGCCGCCATTTCACCGCCCATTTCAGCTGCCATAAACACACTTTTCTTTTCCAAACCGGGCATTTTTTGCTTTTCCAGCGACTTAAAACCAAGCAAACAGCTGACAGTACAAACCAACACACAAATGAAAACTATTAAAGCTATTTTCGACTTATATTTTTTTAAAAAAATAATCATATAATTACCTCCATCGGTAATATATATGATTATTTGCATGTCCATATTATATGAAATGGCAGCTTACGCAATACACCTGCACTACACATCAAGCTTCACGTGCATCTCTTCCTCTGCCTCCTGCTTAAACTCCTCAACCTGCAGCTCGTCGATAGACGAAACCCCAAAGCTCCTTAGAAATTCCTCTGTGGTTCCAAACAAAAGCGGCCTTCCCGGAGCATCAAGCCTTCCAAGCTCCTGCACCAGATTGTACTCGACAAGCTTGCTTATGGCATGTTCACTTGACACACCTCTGATTTTTTCTATTTCAGCCTTTGTTACAGGCTGCTTGTACGCTATGATCGAAAGAGTCTCTAAAAGCACATCCGTAAGCACCCTCTTCTTAGGCTGCTTTGCAATGCGGATGAGATACTCATACATCTGTGGCTTTGTACACATCTGATAAGCACCGTCAAGCTCTATGATATTCATACCTATATTTGAAGAGCTTCTATACTCCTTAATCAGCTCGTCAAGCAGCTTTTTTGTTTCTTTTTCATTTAATTGTATTGCATCGGCTATCCTTCCAAGCTCCACGGATTCTCCCATGGTAAATAAAATAGCCTCTATTGCAGCTTTATAATTCATATATCATCAAACCCTCTTTATGCAACAATCCTTGACTCAATCCGGATGTCATCAAAAATATGCTCCTGAACGATAGTTAATTTGCCGGTCTTCATAAGCTCCAGTATTGCAAGAAATGTAACTATGACTTCCACTTTGCTTGACGATGCAGTAAGCAGCCCTCTGAAGCTAAAATGCTTGTGTGATGCAGCATAGTCTGTCAGATATTCCATCTTTTCCTCTAAGGAGACCTCTTCCTTTTCAATCTTTCCAAACTTCGAGCGGACCTTATCTATCTTTTCTTCCTGTCTCTTCATTATACTTTGAAAGATTCTGTTTAAATCAGAAAGACGGATATCCCCGACAAGCTCCTCAAGATTAACAGGCTCCTCATATGCAAGGACCTCATCAGGTATGTCCTTCTTCTTATACCACACCTTGCCGGCATCCAGCTGGCGATCCTTAAGCTCATTTGCCATGCACTTGTACATCTTGTACTCAAGCAGCTGCTGCACAAGCTCTGCTCTTGGATCTTCCTGCTCCTGCTCTTCTTCCTCTTTCTTTGGGAGAAGCATCTTTGACTTTATGTCGAGGAGCGTAGCTGCCATCACGAGAAACTCGCTGAGCGTGTCCAGGTTATCCTTTTTCATCTGGTCCACATACTCCATGTACTGCGCTGTAATCTCGACAATCGGGATATCATAAATATTTACTTTATTTTTCTCTATCAGGTATAAAAGCAGATCAAGCGGTCCCTCAAACACCTGAAGCTTAAAAGTCATATCCATAATTTGCTCTCCGTTAATCCTTCAAAAACTGTGCCATAACGTAATTGGCTACATCCTTTCCTCTCTCCGATAAATAGATATGCCCGTCCTTTACCACGAGCAGCTCCTGTTTTTTCAAGCTGTCTATCGTATCCTTGTAGATTGCATCTATCGAAATACCAAATGCCCTCTCAAAGGCTTCTCTTGTGACCCCCTCATTCATACGAAGTCCAAGAAACATAAACTCCTCCATCTGTTCCTTTTTGTCTATAACATCAGCTGCCACATGCAGATTGGCCTTAAATATATCATCACCCACATCATGTATATGACGGCAGCGCGACAGATATTCATCCATATCGGATGTATTGGTATATCTGACATTTGATATAAGCGATGCCGCCCCTATTCCAAGTCCTAAATAGTCAGCTCTGGTCCAGTAGCCTATATTATG
>ERZ779996.221-NODE-221-length-14256-cov-1.76375_pt1 | contig 14256 bp, 8 predicted proteins | sample MGYA00511933_ERZ779996 | MGnify/ENA primary metagenome ERZ779996 (study PRJEB29588, sample SAMEA2147384) | human gut metagenome | biome: human gut; feature: human-associated habitat; material: faeces | place: Denmark | collected 2008/2010 ...
GGAGGCATTACTTAAGAACGGAATACAACCGCTACTGGAAGTCAAAGCCCCCATTAGTGGTTATGCCGCTAATGTAGCGATAAATATCGGCAAATATATCAATCCGGGAGAAGCACTTTGCGAACTTATCGATAAAAGCAGCCCGATGCTTTGCCTGACTACTTACGAGAAAGATCTTGCAGACATACAAGTCGGCAGCCCGGTACAGTTTCGTGTAAACGGAATGGGGACACAAACCTTTCACGGTATCGTGATTTCCATCGGACAAAAAGTAGACGAAACCAATCGTTCGCTCGAGGTATATGCTTCCATCAAGGAGGAAAATGTACAATTCCGCCCCGGTATGTATGTCACGGCACACATTCAGAAATAATAATTGACCAACTGTGACAACAGCATTGACATTTTATAACCGGTAACTCATAATTTACCACTATCTTTGTTGTATGATAGCCAAAGCAATAAAAAAAGATAAATATATACTTTCCACAGTCATCATCTCCTTTGCGGTTGCTGTACTGATTCATTTTCCTGAATCAGTATCTCTTTTCGACCGTTTCGAAAGTCATTCCTTATTCCCAGGGATGAAGTTTATAGATGTGGCAAACGAAATACTGTTTACCTTTCTGTCGCTATTGTTACTTTTTGCCATCAATACCCGTTTGTTTCATTTCAACCAGGCTTCCATTAAAATTACAGGGACAAAGATTTTGCTTTCCTTTATCGTGACATGGATATTGAGTAACTTGTCAGGACAGTTTTTTGTTTTCCTTCACAGAACGTTTGATATTCCGGCCATCGATGCCATGGTACATCATTATTTGCATCCATTGCGGGATTTTATTGTGGCATGTCTCGTCACCAGTAGTTGCTGTATCATTCATCTTATATTCAAGCAGCAACTGGTACTTATTGAGAACGAACAGCTTCAGGCAGAGAATCTCCGCAATCAGTATGAAGTACTGAAGAATCAGCTGAACCCACACATGCTGTTCAACTCGCTGAATACCCTGCGTTCGCTGGTACGCGAAAATCAGGATAAAGCGCAGGATTACATTCAGGAACTCTCCCGGGTACTAAGGTATACTTTGCAAAGTAATGAGTCACAATGTGTCAGTCTCCGGGAAGAAATGGAATTTGTTTCCGCTTATATATTTCTATTAAAGATGCGTTTTGAGAACAATCTACAATTCGACATACAGATAAGCAATGCCTACGAAGAATATCTCCTCCCTCCAATGGCGGGGCAAGGGGGGGAGGAGTGTTGATTGAGAATGCAGTAAAGCACAACGAAATCAGCAACCGGAAGCCGTTGACCATTCATATCACGACGGACGATAACGGCAATTTGTCTATCAGCAACGACATTCAGCCCAAATGGACTGCAACTTCCGGAACCGGTATCGGACTTGCCAACCTTGCCAAGCGATACAGGCTCTTGTTTAAACGGGATATACAAATAACGGAGGACAAAGAGTTTACTGTTTGTATTCCTTTGATTGAAAAATCACAACTAGAACAATAATCACCATGAAGATTGTCATTATAGAAGACGAAAAAGCAGCAGTACGAAACCTGACTTCACTGCTTAATGAGATAAAACCGAATGGAGAAATCGTGACCATACTGGATAGTATCAGTTCCACTATCGAATGGTTCAGTTCTCATCCGATGCCGGAACTGGTATTCATGGATATTCACCTGGCAGATGGTTCCGCCTTCGAGATATTCAATCATATCAATATTACTTGTCCGATTATCTTTACAACTGCCTATGATGAATATGCATTACGCGCATTTAAAGTAAACAGCATCGACTACTTATTAAAACCCATCGGTAAGGAAGACATAGAACACGCTTTCGATAAGCTGCAAAGTTTACAGGATGCTGCTGACAAACACCAGTTTCCTTTTCCACAACAGGAGAATGAGCTACTGAAACTGATACATTCACTCCAAAAGCAGGAAAACTATAAAAGTCATTTCCTTATTCCTAGCAAAGGAGACAAACTATTGCCCGTTTCTGTAGATATGATACAATTGTTTTATATTAAGGACTGTCAGGTCAAAGTAGTCTTAACCGATGAAACCGAATACTGTTTTTCTCAAACATTAGATGAACTTACGGAGTGTCTCAATCCTTCTCTTTTCTTTCGGGCTAACCGCCAATATCTTATTTCGCGAGAAGCTATTAAAGATATTGATTTATGGTTCAACAGCCGCCTGTCCATTAACTTGTATTATTCAGGAATCAAAGAAAAAATACTTGTCAGTAAAGCCCGAGTAGCAGAGTTTAAAGAGTGGTTCTCTAAGAGAAAACGTTGATTCCGAAGCATTGCCTTCTTAGAACAAATAGCAAAACAAAGTGTTTCGTACCGTGAAACGATTGGTTTCAACGCTTGAAACAAACAGTTTCAAGCGGTAAAACACTTTGTTTCAAGCCGTGAAACCAAAAGTATCCCCTGTTGAAACTTCTATTTACATACCAGTTTATGTTTATATGCAGGCATGTTCATTTCAGACGGTGATAGATGAATGATTAGGTGATAGGTGGAGAACAATCTATCACCGCCCTGAAAGCTCGATGAACAAGGTGTTTCAGAAGGATGGTGATAGATTGAAAGATGATTTCCATTTTTATGTATGGAAAGTTAGAATATGTGCCATCATTCAATGACAGCTGCAAAGCCACCGTTTCTAACCATCTTTATAGTTAGCTGCTCCCCGGCTTTCACCTGGGATGACTTGCAACGATAATCCATCGCCTGACGTCCTGCGTTGATACCATCCTCAAAAGATGTCATTTGATAAGAACGATCTTTATTCAAGAAATCTAACTTTATGGTAAACTCACGTTCCTTTTCACCATTGTTAGTCATTCCTCCTATAAACCACTTATCGCCTTTCCGTTTTGCTACAATGACGTATTCACCCGCTTTAGCTTCCAATGCCACAGTCTCGTCCCATGTTACGGGAACTTGTGTAATGAAACGGGTACAATCTTCATTACGATAATAAAGAGTAGGATTATCCGCCAACATCTGCAGACCACTCTCAAAAACCACAAAGAGTGCCAACTGATAAGCACGTGTTCCGATACTTGCAGCATTAGGACGTTCCGACCGATACACATTAGGCTGCATACTAATCATCGCTCCGGGAGTATAATCCATCGGACCGACAGCATTACGCATAAATGGTAAATACAAACTATTATCCGGATAACAACCGCCCATTTGTTCCATGCCACGCACTCCTTCGTAAGACAGTACATTCGGATATTTATATTCCAGCCCAGCAGGTTTGAAAGAACCATGAAAATCGACAAACAAATGATGTTTGGCTGCTTCCCGGGCTACCCGTTCGTAATAGTTGACCATCCACTGATCGCTTCTGTCCATAAAATCAATCTTTAGTCCTTTTACTCCCCATTCATTGAAAGTCTTAAAGAGATCAAAATTGTTTTCTACAGTCAACCATGTCAACCAAAGCACAATCCCTACATTTTTTTCTTTGCCATAACGAATCAACTCGTGCAAGTCTACTTTGGGATTAGGCGTATAAGGATCACGCGTACTTTTAGCCCAGCCTTCATCCATAATGATATATGGAATACCAAATTTAGAAGCAAAATCAATGTAATACTTATAAGTATCCAAGTTATAACCGGAAACAAAATCCACATCCGGTCCGTAAGGAGAAGCGTCATTCCACCATTCCCAGCTTACCTGTCCCGGCTTAATCCATGAAACATCCTGCAGTTGATTCTTTTCAGCCAGTTTATAAGTCATTGTGTTCTCAATCAACTGCTTATCATTTTTACTTATCACAAAGTAACGCCAAGGATAATTTCTCGTACCTTTTGTTTTAGCAATGTAATCAGCTTCTTGAGTAATCTTCACACTACGATCACTGTTTTCGGCAAACGCAAGCGGAGCTTTAGGAAAAACAGAAATTGCTCCGTTCGTGCCCGTTCCTTTGAGAAACATACATGGATAATCAGCCAAATCCGACTCGCTGATTAATATTTTATAGTCTTTTTGTGTGTCAATCAATACCGGCAAAACAGCTATCCGTTCTTCAGGCTTCCACGCATTACTTTGAACATGTGTGTAAGGTTCCTCATAAGCTGTATGGAAACTTCCCGGTTGTTGCAAGTGAAGAAGATAATCCGACGGGAAGTTGATAGCAAACTCTTCGTTCATTACTTCAACATCACCTTTTTGTGAGGTAATAAACCGGTAAGCAACTCCATCGTCAAAAGCACGGAATTCTACTGAATAATCTTTAAAGGTCAGTAGCAATTGATTATAACGATTATTGACTTTCGAATATTTCAAAGGAACAATAGGAGTTAATTGCTCGTCGACACTCCATTGCTTCTGACGACGCAACTTAGGGTTCTGTCCCAACACTTGATTTTTCAGAACCAACAAAAGAGAATTGTCTTTCAACAATACATCTCCGTTATAATCTATACTATAATAGATTTTATCCGAGAGATTCAAGGACACTTTCAGCTCTCCATTGGGAGAAACCAACTCTAACCGGTTCTGCGCATGAAGTAGTGAAACTAAGCACAAACACACAACTAACAGAATATATCTTCTCATGATTTAGATATTTAATTAATAATCGTTTTACATTGGCAAATGTAATAAAAACATCACTTCGTACTATCAAGCGGACTGGGTAATACTCCTTCAAAAGTCATTTTCACTGGTTTAATATACCCGTTTTCATCAAAATACATTCGATCAATACAAGTTGCACGACTATTTGCTGCTGTTTCACCTAACGGACGACGATGATAAACAATATACCATTCATCTTCTCCGGCTCCTTTTATCACCGAATGATGTCCTGCTCCGGTAGCTACCGAAAGATCCTGTTCCAGGATTTTACCAACCCTTTTGAACGGACCAAAGGGAGAATCTGAAATGGAATATGCTACACTATAGTTCGGGAGTCCCCAGCCACCTTCCGACCACATGAAATAATATTTTCCATTACGTTTCAACATAAATGGTCCTTCTACATAGTTTTCCGGAGTGACTTCCTTATACATCGTTCCGTCCTCAAAAGGAACAATACTCAATAAGTCAGGAGCCATTTTCACCATATTACAATGTCCCCAGCCACCATAATACATGTAATATTGCCCGTCATCATCCTTGAATACAAACTGATCGATAGGTTGAGCCCCATGAACGATCTTATCAATCAGCGGCTTACCCAAAGCATCCTTAAAAGGTCCGGCAGGACTATCTGACGTAGCAACACCAATCCCTCCTACTTCATTATTATTCTGAATATCATTAGCTCCGAAAAACAAATAATACTTATCATTCGCTGAAAGCACCGCTGGCGCCCAAAGAGCACGACGAAGCCAACTGATATTCTCTTTTGATATGACTTTCGGATGCTTTGTCCAGTTCACCAAGTCTTTAGACGAAAAGGCATCCATAAAGGTTTGTTCATCATAAGGTGCCGAATACGTAGGATAGATCCAATATTCATCTCCAAACACGACTCCTTCGGGATCGGCATACCAACCTTTAAAAACAGGATTACCACTCTTTTTCTTTTCTGAAAAATTTGCCTGATATTTCATTGTCTTTCCAGGCAACGACAAAGAAGGAGCTACCGCTTCATCCGATACCGCACGCTTATAGTTCGGTTTACTGCTCATGACAAAACGTAGTTTCACGCCATCACGTATATCCTCATATTTCAAATAAGACTTGTCATACTTCTTGCCGTTCACATACAATTCCTTTACATACACATTCTTCGGCGACCAATTATCTGCTACCATTTCAATCACCTTTCCGTTACTCATCCGAACAGTTATTGCCTCAACGCAAGGAGAACCGATGTTATACATATTGCTTGAAGGAGCCACCGGGTAAAAGCCTATGCAATTGAACATATACCAAGCCGACATCTGTCCGCAATCGTCATTGCCACTTAATGCATCCGGAGTATCGCCATAGAAACGGTCAGCAATCGTCCGTACCCACTTCTGACATTTCCAAGGTTCTTTCAAGTAATTATAAAGATACGCTACATGATGGCAAGGTTCATTTCCATGCCAATAGGCTCCGATACGGCCTTGAATATCATGTGCTCCCGGAATGTCATCCGGCAACTCTACTGTGAACAGTTCGTCCAACCGGTTGCGGAACCAGTTTTCGCCAGCTTCGTTGATATATCCTTGTACATCTTGTGGTACGTACCAGGTATATTGTACAGTAAAGCCTTCCGTAATATCCCCCCATCCATTTACAGATCCGGGGCCCTGATAAGCTACCGGAGTAAACGGTGTACGCCAGTTTCCCTGACTGTCCTTGCCACGCATATACTTCGTTTCCGGATCAATCAAAGTCTGATAAGAGAGTGCACGATTCAAGAAATAACGATAATCATCCTCTTTACCCAAAGCCTTGGCAGCCTGTGCCATACAATAATCATCATACGCATATTCCAATGTTTTAGATACTGATTCCGCCTCTTTATCGAAAGGCACATATCCCATCATACGATACTCCGGCAAACAGTCATAATTCGGATTCATCGCCGTGGTCTTCATAGCCTCATACGCACGTTCGTAATCGAACCCTTTTACTCCCTTCACAATCATGTCAGCCAATACGGAAACTGCATGATAACCAATCATACACCAAGTCTCATTTCCATAAAACGACCAGACAGGCAGCATTTTCTCCACACTTTTATCATAATGAGCCAACATGGAATTGGCAATATCGACATTCACTTCCTGCTGCACCAGATTGAACCAGGGATGCAAAGCCCGGTAGGTATCCCAAAGAGAGAATACCGTATAGTTGGTAAATCCTTCGGCTTTCTCTATATTTTTATCTAATCCTCGAAACTGCCCGTCTACATCCTGAAAGATGAACGGATGCAAAGCCGCATGATAAGCCGACGTATAGAATGTTCTTTTCGTTTTACGGTCGGCAGTAAGGGTATATTTTCCAAGTTCTTTTTCCCACAGTGCTTCTCCTTTAGCTTTCAGTTCATCGAAAGCGAGTCCGGCAAGTTCCGCCATATTGTTCTTTGCCCCGTTTGTGCTGACCGATGAAATAGCAGTTTTTACAATCACTTCCTCTCCGGCTTTCGTATCAAAAGAGATGCAAGCCATCAAATTCTTTCCCCAGGCTTCATAGCTGCTACGAAACCGGGAGGTATTGTAAATCACCGGTTTCTTATTCTGCATAAAGCGCAAACCAGTCAACTTTTTAGAGAAAGTAGCCGTGAAATAAATATGCCGTTCCGGTCCCCAGCCTTTTACCAGTTTATATCCGGTGATGGTGGAATCATTTTCCATGCGCAGATTCGCCCATTCACAAGATTGCCATAAAGTATGGTTCATATCGATCATAATAAAAGCTTTATCCGATTGAGGATAGGTGAAGCGAAACATACCACTACGTACTCCTGACGTCATTTCAGCCTTTACTCCATAATCTGACAGCTCCACCGCATAATAATTAGGTGATGCCCATTCCTTCTCATGAGAATAACGTGAACGGTATCCCTTTTCCGGCTCCTCACGTGTCCCTGGATCCAGTTTCATCTCTCCTGTTCCGGGAATAAACAGAAAGTCTCCCAAATCAGGTATACCAGTCCCGCTTAAATGAGTCAGGCTGAATCCCAACAAGGTGGAATGATTATATTTATAACCAGAAGCCGCATCATAGTATTTACTATCTGTGTCCGGACTCATCTGAATTCCTCCGAAAGGAATCTGCGCACCCGGATACACATTACCATAACCATCTGTTCCCACAAATGGATTCACATAATCAATCAGTTTCTCGGTTTGAGCCATGCCCGGCAAAATACTCACCAGACACGACCAAACCAAAAACAATCTCTTTACCCAATCTACTAGCCATATTTATTCTTATTGTGCTTGTACATCTCCTACCGCAACTTGATATTCGTGCCACAGTTCATCAATATTATATTCATTCCCTAAAATATGTTTGATAGCACCATCAAACGACCAAGGCACCACCTCCAACGTACTGCGATTGAACTTACGCAAGAATTCAGGGTCTTTGTTATCACGCAGCCAGACAAAGAAATAACCGGCCGTACGATAACCGTCCATATAGTTCCCACCTTTTGGACGGGCATTAGGACCATCGAAACCACCGTTTGCCACACGTACAGCATCGGCCATACCTTCAATAAATGCCCAGAAAACACGGTTAGTCCCATAAGAACCAATTCCTTGCGGTTCCAGCTGATAGGCATGTGTCAGTTCGTGCAGCAATACTCCGCGCGTTTCGAAAAACAGCTTTGCCGTATCATTCTTCGCAAATGATTTCTCAATATGCCGCGTGCTATAGAAGATTGTGACATCACCATTACCGCCACCTTTAGCTGAAACTCCTTCAATATCTTCCAACGTATAATGTATCTTGTTCACTGTCGGAATACTATCATCCGGAGAATTATAAAGGGTGGCCAATACCTCACGTGCCTGGGCCTTGATATACGATTCCGCATCGGGAATAATCCGGTGATAGACATCAGAACCTTTCGTTTCCGGTGCTTTATCTTCAAACAGGATAGTGCCCACATTATATTTTCCCCATGTGTCAGTCACAACTTCAGCCTGATTCTTTGAAGTTGCAGAACAAGCTCCCATAGCGATTAGCATACAGGTAACATAGATCAAGTTTCTCTTTTTCATATCTTTATTTTATTATTTATTGATTCCGTCGGTTAACGAGTAAGGTTTGTCTTCTTTCGTCAGGCCACGACGCTTGTTGGGCGATGCTGACATCTTAAACTCCAATACTCCACCTTTCAATATATCCTCATGCGTAATATACATCTTATCATATACTTTCCCGTTCAGTTTCAGAGACTGAACATAACGCTTCTTGTCACTGACGCCCGGTGCTTTGATTTCCAATGTATTGCCATTGGGAAGTTTCAGCTTCAGATAAGGCAAATACGGGGCTCCCAGTACATACTCGTCTGTTCCGGGACAAACCGGATAGAAACCCATTACGGAGAAAAGATACCAAGCAGACATCTGTCCGCAGTCGTCATTGCCACCCAGTCCGTTGATGTCATTACGATACATCTTATTCAGGATTTCACGCAACCAGTACTGTGTTTTCCAAGGTTCAGAGGTCCATGCATAGAGATAAGGAATATGATGGCTGGGTTCATTGCCATGCACATATCCGCCAACCAGGCATTCTTCCGTTATATCCTCGTTGTGTTCATAGTACTTTTCCGGCAGATGCATAGAGAACAGCTTATCCAGTTTGTCTACAAACACTCTCTCCCCTCCCATCAGGTCCATCATGCCAAATACGTCATGAGGCACATGGAAAGAGAAGTTCCAGGAATTTCCCTCAATGAACCCCTCACCATAGGTCTGCAACACATCAAAGTCCTTCTTGAATGAACCGTCACTAAATCGGGGACGGGCAAAACCAATCATCGTGTCATAGATATTACGGTAGTTCAAAGCACGCTTCCGATACGTTTCGGCAATCTCTTTCTTTCCGGATTTTAAGGCAGTCTGATAGATGGTCCAGTCATCATACGCATATTCCAACGTGGAGGAAGCTGCCGTACCGCTTTTGTCCAACGGGATATAGCCCAGTTTCATATAGTCCGCCACTCCTTCGTAATAAGGTACAGTAGAAGTACTGACCATTGCGTCCAAAGCCTCGTCTACATTGGAAAAAATTCCTTTAGTTATGGCATCCGCCAACACCGATACGGCATGGTAGCCACTCATACACCAGTTCTCATTACCCATCAGACTCCAGACAGGCAACATCCTGTGCACACTTTGCTGTTCATGCTTAATCATTGACTCCACCATGTCCACACTACGTTCCGGCTTCACTAGATTCAGGAACGGATGTTCCGCACGGTAGGTATCCCAGAGTGAAAATATCGTGTAGTTGGTGAAGCCTTTTGCCTGATGGATATTGTGATCCAAGCCACGATAAGATCCGTCTACGTCCATATAGACCGATGGATTAATCATCGTATGATAAAGCGAAGTGTAGAGCATTGCTTTCTGGTCTGCAGTTCCTTCCGCCTCAAAATGATCGAGTTCATTGTTCCAGTCCGTTCGGGCGGCTTCTGCCAGTTCTTCAAAGCTTTTTCTGGAAGCTTCGGCATGTAGATTCTTGATAGCTCCCTCGGCACTGGCAGCCGACAATGCCACCTTTACGACCAGTTCGGATTCTTTGACTGTATCAAAGTTGAAGTAAGCCACAATCTTGCGTCCTGTAATCTCCGGAAAATTCTTTTCCATATTGAAACGACGCCAGAAGCCATTATAACGCACTTTTTCTTTGTCCTTATACCCATATTCCCTTATAGGTTGTGAAAGAGAAATTGCAAAATAAGTATAGTTGGTTCTTGCCCATCCGTTTGTTATGCGATAGCCCGTAAGCAAGGTATCATTTTCAACCCGCAGGTTTGCCCATAGTACCTTACCGTCATAATTATAGATACCATGTACCAAGTCCAGAATCAGATGACCGTCTTTTCCTTTCGGGAAGGTATATTTATGTATACCCACACGTTGCGTTGCAGTCAACTGCGCCTTAATGCCATAATCATCCAGCATCACTTCATAATATCCGGGAGCAGCTTTTTCCGTGGCATGGCTGAAACGGGAACGGTATCCTTCGTCCGGGTAATCCGCCCTGCCGGGATTCAGTTTCAGTTCACCTACGGCAGGCATCAGTAAAATATCGCCCAGGTCCGAATGTCCGGTTCCGCTAAGGTGTGTATGGCTAAAACCCACAATTGTCTTATCACGATATTGATAACCGGCGCAATACTCATAGGCGTTCTTCTGATAGGCTCCGTTTACGTTATGTGGAATTGTGTCTGTATCCGGGCTCAACTGTACCCATCCGAAAGGTGTGCAAGCACCGGGAAAGGTATGCCCCATACCATTAGTACCAATTATCGGATTCACATAATCCACTGGTTGTTGAGCCATGGCGGACGATACTGTAACCGCCGCCATAGCCATTATCCCTAATCTCTTCTTTATACCCATATCCAGTTAGTTTTAGTCGCGAGAGAAAGAATACGGATAATCTGATTCATTCACACCTCTTCCCATATTGGGTTTATTATCCATATTAAATAGCAGTCGCCCGCCCTTTAATAAATCAAAATGGTTCAAATAGTTCTTCGTATAGTTCTTGCCATTATAGTTCAATGAACGGATATAACGGTTTTCATCACTGTTCTTGGGAGCAGAGATTTCCAGCTTCTTCCCGTTTTCCAATGTAATAGTTGTCTTTTTGAAATAGGGAGCTCCCAGCACATATTCATTGCTGCCCGGACATACCGGATAGAAGCCTAAAGCGGTAAAGACATACCAGGCTGAAGTCTGTCCGTTATCCTCATCACCGCAATAACCATCCGGGGTAGCAAAGTACAGGCGAGTCATAACCTCACGCAACCAGTATTGTGCTTTCCAAGGTTCACCGGCATAATTATACAGGTAAATCATGTGTTGGATCGGTTGATTACCATGCGCGTAATTCCCCATATTGGCAATTTCCATTTCGCGGATTTCATGGATGACTCCACCGTAGTAACTGTCATCGAATACCGGTGGAAGACTGAATACGGAATCAAGCATACTGACAAACACCTTCTTGCCCCCCATCAGGTCGACCAATCCTTGTACGTCATGGAACACCGACCAGGTATAGTGCCAGCTATTTCCTTCGGTAAAAGCATCTCCCCATTTAAAGGGATTAAAAGGAGACTGGAACGTACCGTCGGCATTCTTTCCACGCATCAGTTTCGTTTCCGGATCAAACAGGTTGCGATAGTTCTGACTTCTTTTTTTATAAACGTCCAGTTCCTCGGCAGGACGTCCCAGTTTCTCGCCCATACGATAGATACACCAGTCATCATAAGCATATTCCAGCGTACGTGCAGCACTCTCATTGATCTTTACATCGTATGGTACGTAACCCATTTTATTATAATATTCATATCCACGACGTCCGGTAGTGGAAACTCGCGGATGTACACTGTTGGCACCTTTCAGTAAGCCTTCGTACATTTTTTCTGCATCCGCTTTGGTTACATTCTTCATAAAGGCATCCGCCACTACTGAAGCAGAGTTGTTGCCAACCATACACCCTCTGTGTCCCGGACTAGCCCATTCGGGAAAAAAGCCGCTTTCCTGATAAGTATTCAACAAACCTTCCTGCATTTTTTCTCCCATGGAAGGATATACAAGGTTCACAAACGGAAACAGGCAACGGAAGGTATCCCAGAATCCGGTATCGGTAAACATATAGCCCGGACGGACTTCGCCGTTGTAAGGACTGTAATGAACTGTTTCGCCCTGCGCATTTACTTCATAGAACATACGGGGGAAAAGCACGGAACGATACAGACAGGAGTAGAATGTACGCATACGGTTTTCATCATTGTCTTCTATCTTGATGCGTCCCAGCACGTCGTTCCAAGCCTTACGCCCTGCTTCCTTCGTCTGCTCGAAGGTTTTCTTGCCGATTTCCTTCAAGTTCAGTTCTGCCTGTTCGGGGCTGATGAACGAGGAAGCGACCTTGGCATGCACCTGTTCGCCTTTCTTCGTGGAAAAACCGATAGCTGCTCCCACATGATTGGACTGCAACTCCAGATGTTTTTCTACCGTATGATAGTCTGCCCAGACTTTATTGAACGTGAAAGGTTTGTCGAACTCTATCACGAAATAGTTCTTAAAGTTCCGTGGAACGCCGCCGCTGTTGCGTGTCGTATATCCCACGATTTTGTTTTCTTCGGGGATCACCTTCACATACGAACCGCGATCAAAAGCATCTATCACGATATACGCATCTTTCGTTTCGGGAAAAGTGAACCGGAAATAAGCACAACGTTCTGTCGGAGCAATTTCCGTTGTCAGATTATATTCTGACAAATAAACACTATAATAATAAGGAGTTGCCTTCTCTGCCTTATGCGAGAACCAGCAGGCACGCTGCTCCTGATCAATTCTCAATCGTCCCGTCATTGGCATGATTGAAAACTGTCCGTAGTCATTGATCCAGGGACTAGGCTGGTGGGTTTGCTTGAAGCCACGGATTTTATCCGAAGCGTAAGTATATGCCCAGCCATCACCCATTTTGCCAGTCTGCGGCATCCAGAAATTCATCCCCCACGGCAATGCGATAGCAGGATATGTATTCCCATTGGATAACGAGATTTTAGAGTCGGTTCCCATCAAAGGATTCACGTAGTCGACAGGTTGTTTCTGCGCGAAAAGGAAATAAGTGCCCAATAACAGGGCACCTCCGAGAGACAAGAGTTTCTTTTTATTCATGGTTTGTGAATTAAGTATAATATTATATATTACTTTATTCGGTGATATTCATAAGCGAGCACGAAAAGAAATCTATTTATTGTTCATATTTAATCAACTGTAAGAACCATTTCACCTCATCCTCATTTAGTTTTTGAACATCTTTCAACAGGGCAGGCAAGTTTTTATAACTCTTCCAAAACTCAGCAGACAAATCATCCAAATTCTCTGGTGTGTAACGTATAGCCTCCTTGATGCTGCCCAATTTGCAAAAGTCCGGTTGAAAAACAATATAAGAATTACGATATTTCAATTTCTCCATCGCCTTAGCTACACGTTTGGCAGCACCAAATAATCCATCCAAATTGACTTCGGAAACAGGATATTCAATTGCAACCACTTTTTCTCTATTACAATCTTTCTGCGGAATATCTACCAACAGAGCGAATTCTTCATTCAGGTAAACGAAATCTTGTTTCTGTCCGTCTACTGTCACACTTTCAGGTATAGCCGAAGCAAGAACCTTTACCTGATAAGAACGTTGTGCAGGCATTTCCTTATAAGAACCTTTACGCGGACTAATAGTTAGCGTCAGTTTTGAGCCCGTCTTTTCAGAGTGAATAGCAGTCGTAGCAAATTCCTTCTGATAATTTTTATCATCGCCATTGTCCTCGTACAATGTAAATTCAGAAGAAGTCTTACCCGGAATAACATTCAAAACAATCGTTTCATCCTTACCGTTCAGATTCATCACTTTATCGTTGTACATCGGCAGTACCGCACCTGCTTTAATATAAATGGGGTATTCGTCAAGAGCGAAATAACGAGTCAATACTTGTCCCCCTTGCAACGTCTTTCCGGAAGCAAATTCATACCATTGTCCCTCCGGAAGCCATACTTTC
>ERZ779996.229-NODE-229-length-13964-cov-3.41484_pt1 | contig 13964 bp, 8 predicted proteins | sample MGYA00511933_ERZ779996 | MGnify/ENA primary metagenome ERZ779996 (study PRJEB29588, sample SAMEA2147384) | human gut metagenome | biome: human gut; feature: human-associated habitat; material: faeces | place: Denmark | collected 2008/2010 ...
GAAGTGCAAGCAATTAGAAAACGTGAGTGATTGGAAACAAAGTTCCCAAAGTACTCAGCAAGCCAAAACAATCACAGGTAAAGTAGTGGATGTTGCAGGCGAACCGATTATTGGAGCCAGTGTATTGGTGAAAGGTTCCAGTACAGGTTCTGTTACTGACATCGATGGAAAATTCTCGGTAGAAGCTCCAGTGGGTAGCACATTGGTAGTCTCATTTGTTGGATATGCTACGGAAGAAGTGAAGGTAGGAGCGGCAAGCGACTATACGGTTACCCTGAAAGATGATACCCAGTCATTGAGTGAAGTTGTTGTAACGGCTATGGGCATTAAGAAAGAGAAAAAGGCGTTAGGTTATTCTGTTTCGGATATTAATTCCAAAGAGTTGATGAAGAACAAGCAAACGAATGTAGTAAACTCTTTGGCTGGTAAAATCCCCGGTGTGAATATTACGCAGGCAGGTGGTGCTGCGGGTGCCGGTTCCAATATTGTAATTCGTGGCGGTAACTCTGCCAGCGAATCTCGTGATAACCAGCCCTTATTTGTTGTAGACGGTATTATCTATGATAACTCTACAGTAAATACCGGTAATTCCGGTACGGATGGCATGACGAAAACTGCAACTACTTTCAGCAACCGTGTAATGGATATTAACCCTGAAGACATTGAAAGCATGTCCGTGTTGAAAGGTGCTGCGGCGGCTGCTCTGTATGGCTCCCGTGCTGCTAATGGCGTTATTATCATTACGACCAAGAAAGGTGAAGAGGGTGCTGTAAGGGTGAATGTAAGCAGTAAATATACCTATTCATGGGCTAATAAATTACCGGAAGTTCAAAAACTGTATGGCCGTGGAGAATATAACACTTCCGGTGCTTTTATTGATAAGACGATGGATTCCTGGGGAGATCAGATTGATGGTATGGCTTATGATAATATAGATGATTTCTTTCAAGGAAGTAGTGTTTGGGATAATAGTGTAAGTGTGTCCGGCGGTAGTAAGAACGGTTCTTTCTATTTATCCGGTTCCAATTATCATCAGTCCGGCATTATCCCTACAACTGGTTATGACAAGACGACTTTCCGCTTTAATGGTGAACAGAAATACGGCATCCTGACAGTAGGAGCCAACGTTTCTTATTCGCAGGCAAGTACTGATAAGACACTGACCAGTGCAGGTTTGTACGGACAGGGCGGTAACGGTGCAATGACCGCTGTTTACGGATGGCCTGTCGACGATCAGATGAGTCGCTATCTGAATGATGATGGTAGTAAATACCGCATATTGGAGGGTTTGCAGGATTTGGAGGATGATGTTGAAAATCCGTATTGGATTCTGAATAAAAATACTTTGACGGACGAAACATCCCGTTTTACGGGTGCAGTCAACGCAAGCCTCAAACTGACAGACTGGTGGGATGTTTCCGCACGTGCGGGTATTGATAAGTACACTACCAGTTCCAATACGCTTCGGCGTCCGGGTGGTGCGGTCAAGCAGATATATCAGAACGGTTATATGTCCAAAGGTGATGTGAATTACCAATACATTACTACGAATGTGATGTCTAACTTCCATAAGACTTTCGGTGATTTTGATTTGAATCTTCTGGTAGGTACTACTACAGAAGCTACGAAGACAACGAATAACACCCGTTGGGGATATAATTTTGTAACGGAAGGGCTTTACAGTTTCAACAATATTATTAAAGCCAACCAGTATTTCAAAGAGAGTACGGTACGCAAACGCATGGTAGGCCTTTACGGTGAATTCCGTGCTTCGTACAAGAATCTTGTTTATCTGACAGTGACCGGACGTAACGACTGGTCTTCTACATTGCCGGTGAATAACCGTTCTTATTTTTATCCTTCCGTAAGCGGTTCGTTTGTGTTTACCGAACTGCTGCCGAAGAACAACGTACTTTCATTCGGTAAGATCCGCGGTTCATGGGCACGGGTAGGTAAAGATGCCGATGCCTATTCTTTGGGATACTATATGTGGCCGGTAGCTACGCTGAACGGTGGCAAATATGGTATGGGCAACAGTTGGACAGGCGGTAGTGTCGGTTTGAAACCTGAAATACAGGATTCTTATGAATTGGGTTTGGAAATGCGTTTCTTCAACGGACGTTTGGGCTTTGACTATACTTACTATCAAAGCAAGACGAAAGACCAGATTTGTGCACCGCGTTTGGCACAGTCTACGGGATACATTTTCCTTACGCTGAATGGCGGTTCGGTAGAAAATAAGGGTATGGAGCTCTCGATTACAGGTAAACCTATTGTAACGAAAGACTTCCAATGGGAAACGACATTGAATCTTTCCGGTAACCGTGGACGATTGGGAGATTTTATCGACGGTGTGGATATTTTCTATGTGACGGATGCGCAGGTCGGTGCAGCCAAAGCCGGTTCAATACCCAATGGCGGTTATTTTTTGGGATTGACGGGTAATAAGTATGAAACGGCTCAAGGGCCCGACGGCAAGATGTACAATGTTATCGACCCGTCTACAGGTTTGTATAAGGATACGCAAGTTGAAACCAATATTGTGGGTAACCGTGAACCGAAGCTGATAGGTGGTTTTAATAATAGTTTCAGCTATAAGAATTTCAACCTTTCTTTCTTGTTCGATATCCGTCTGGGAGGTGACATCTATAATGGGACCGAATACTATCTCGTGACGAAAGGATTGAGCACAAAGACAATAAACAGAGAATCCGTATCATTTACGGGTGTTGTCAATACGGGTACTGCTGCAAAACCGTCTTATGAAACCAAAACAATTACCTATAATGCCAATGAAACTTATCAGGTTGGTAACTCTACCCGTTCCGGCAAGTATATGATTCAGGAGTATTATAAGAATTATGCCAAGAACGCCTATAACTTTATAACTGACACCAATTGGCTGCGTTTGCGTTCTATTTCCTTGTCCTACGATTTCAAGGATTTGTTGAAGAAACAAAATATAATCAAGGGGCTGACTGCTACAATTACGGGAACTAATCTGTTTGTTTGGACAAACTACAAGGGTATGGATCCTGAAACATGCGTTTCAGGTTCCGGTACAGGTGGTTCCGGTTCTGCAGGTATCGACTATTGCGGTGTTCCGGCCACAGCCGGCATGTCGTTTGGCATTAATCTTACATTCTAATAACAGATTTAAAAAGATAAGAGTATGAAGAAACTAATACATATTGCACTTGGCTTGGCGCTTGTGTTCGGCATGTCTTCTTGCGAGGACTACCTGGATGTGAATACAGATCCGGATAATCCGGTTTCCGAAACCGTATCACCGCAGCTTCGCCTGCCGTGGATACAGAACTATTATGCTTACGCATGGGGTACAGCCAGTATGCGTACCAATACAATTGCCGGTATCATGACACAGACTGGCGGCACGGCTGCTAACAGCCTCTTGTCATCATGGAATCCTGCCCAAAGTTCATGTACCACTATTTATCAGAATTTTTATCTGGGTGCAGGTGTGAATATCGATCCTTTGATAGAGAAGGCGGAAGCGGAAGGAGCTTATCATTATGAAGGTGCAGCTTATTGCATTAAGGCGATGGGATTTATGATGATGCTCGACTTGCATGGCGAGCTGCCTGTTCAGGAAGCGTTTACCGGTAAGACCAATCCGGCCTATGATGACGGTAAAACCATGTATGAACTCTGTATGGGGTATCTGGACAAAGCTATCGAGAATTTTGGCAAGCAGCAGAACACCACGGCTCCCGCATTGAGTGCAGGCGATTTATGGAATGGCGGAGAGGTTTCCAGGTGGCTGAAATTATGTTACGGTCTGAAAGCCCGTTATTTGCTGAAATTATCCAAGAAAGAGGATTTGTATGATCCGGAGGCTATTTTGACGGCATTGAACTCTGCTCCTCAATCGAATGATGACAACACCATTATGAAACATTATAATGTGGAAGGGGATGAGGTTAATTTTACGGTGAGCGACCCTTATCAGGCTTCCGTTATTTGGGATTGTACCGGATATGGTTCGACACAACGTCTGACACGCTGGTATGTTAATCTGTTGACTAATAAATTTACAGGTGGTTCGGGTGCGGAAGACCCTCGTTTGTCAAAGCTTGTTCCTGCCATGATGACAAATGTGAAACTGAATGCTGATGGTAAAATAACGGCTAATGAATGGATTCGTGATGCCGGGGTGGATGTGATACATTCCACTACACGCGCAGAAGGCGGTCCGGTAGCTGCTTTGTTTGTAACGGGTGGAGAAACCGGTTATAATAAGGAAAAAGGCGGATTTATGATAACTTATGATTTATCCAAAGCGGATAATGAAACAAAGACGAAATTTATTGCTGATGCTCAGGCCATACACCAGACAACGGTCGACGGCAACAATGTGACCGTGCTTTATCAAAAGGGGGCTGCATATTGCAATAATAAGGATTATAAGCGTGCAGGTGATACTATTTATGTAAATTTACGTTCTAACGGTATGGCCAATAGCGGGCGAAACACTACGGATATGTATTACTATACCGATGCGAAATCAGACTATGTGGGCGGTACGGGTACATTCTATGCACGTCCTAATTCAGATTCCGATATTCTTACTTATTCGGAAATGTGCTTTATCAAGGCGGAAGTCCTTTTCCGCAAAGGAGATACCGATGGTGCATTGGATGCCTATCAAAAAGGCATAAAGGCAAACTTTGACCGTATGCAGGCTAAATTGAAATCATGGGAAGCCGAAGGAACAAAGAATCCGGATCAGAAGCCGATGGATGAAGGTGAAATCAGTACTTATATGGCAAGTTCTTCCGTATGTCAGAATGCTGCCAGTCTGACCTTGTTCGAGATTATGCGTCAGAAGATTATCGCATTGGGTATCAATACCGAAAATTGGAATGATATGCGCCGTTTGGATTATGACTATGTGGATTACGACCGTCCGCAGGATTTCACGGCTGTCAGCAAGATTGTAGGTACTTCTAAGAATGAGCCTACTTATTGGTTCCGTCGTTTCAGCCAAAGTACTCATGAGAGCAACTATAATCTGACTCAGCTAAAGGCATCCAACAAGCAAGCCATGACAGACCCGATTTGGTCGTGTCCGGTTTGGTGGGATTGTGCGACAGATAATGAGTATTACGGTTACATTAAGTAGGTCATAACCTTATTAGTTTATAGAATGTTAATTTAAATATCTTAAAATCTTGATGCACATATTATTTCATTGATTATCTTTGCACTCGAAATATGGATTTATAAGATATATTAAAATATTGGAGACCTAAACAGTCTTCATTCATAGATGATGATTGGAACAGTCGGTTCGTGAGAATCGGCTGTTTTTTGTTGGGTTTGTTTGCATATCAACAGCGGTAATGTTACTTTTGCAAGAAAGAACCCATTTAGTCAATGAAGTATGAAACAAGGTAAGAAATACATTTCTCCGGGAGCATGGTTCTCTATGGTTTATCCGGCAGACTGGAACGAATTTGAAGACGGGGAAGGCTCTTTCCTGTTTTATAATCCTAACGAGTGGACCGGTAATTTCCGTATATCGGCTTATAAGGGAGATACTGCATACGGCAGGGAATCCGTTAAGCAGGAACTCAAAGAGAATACTTCGGCCACACTTGTGAAAATAGGTCGTCTGGATTGTGCGTACAGTAAGGAAATGTTCGAGGAAGAAGGAACATACTACACTTCCCATCTCTGGATAGCTGGGATAGACGATGTTGCTTTTGAATGCTCGTTTACGGTGCGTAAGGGAGAGCCGGTGGCAGAGGCCGAAAGCATCATAGCTTCATTGGAAGTCCGTCGGGCCGGCCAAAAATATCCGGCAGAGATAATTCCGGTGCGCCTATCGGAAATTTACCGGATAAACGAAGCATACGAGTGGGTGTGTACCACTGTAAAAGAGCAGTTGAAGAAAGACTTCCAGGGACAGGAAGAAGATATAGCCAATATGCAGCAGGTCATAGACAGCGGCAGCATAGGCGCCAAGAAAAAAGAGGTATGGTTGTCGCTGGGTATTACACTTTGCGTGATTTTGGCTAATGAAGTAGACGGCTTGGAATGGCGTACGCTTATCGACGGCAATCGTGAAGCCCCTGTTCTGACGAGTGTTGCGGGCGATACCGTGATAGACCCGATGAAATTGGTATGGAGCAAAGTCAAAGCCGGAGAGCCCTGCAATCTTGCAGAGGTTTACCGGAATTTACTTTCATGACAAGCCATTGCCCGATTCATATTGCCGTCTGCATGGCAATTTCTCAATTTTAATTCTCAACTCTCAATTTAATAAGTTTTGGCAGCAGTAAATTCAATCCTTCAAGTGGAAAACCTGACTAAGTCGTTTGGCGACTTGGTACTATTCGAGAATATATCCTTTGGTTTGTCCGAAGGGCAACGGGTGGGGCTTATTGCCAAGAATGGCAGCGGCAAGTCCACACTGCTTAATATCCTTTCCGGAAAAGAAGGCTATGACGGCGGTACAATCTCTTTCAGACGTGATATACGTGTCGGCTATCTGGAACAAGACCCTCAATATCCGGAAGAGCTGACTGTGTTGGAAGCATGTTTTCATCATGGCAACAGTACCGTAGAGCTGATAAAGGAGTATGAACGTTGCATGGAGACGGAAGGGCATCCCGGTTTGGATGAAATTCTGGTGCGCATGGACCATGAGAAGGCCTGGGAGTATGAGCAGAAAGCCAAACAAATTCTTTCCCAACTCAAAATCCGCGATTTCAATCAGCAGGTGAAGTCTCTGTCCGGCGGACAATTGAAACGTGTGGCACTTGCCAATACGCTTATCACCGAACCCGATCTCCTTATATTGGATGAGCCTACCAACCACCTCGACCTGGATATGACCGAATGGCTGGAAGATTATCTGCGCCGTACCAACCTCACTTTGCTGATGGTGACGCACGACCGCTACTTCCTCGACCGCGTCTGCTCGGAGATTATCGAGATAGACAACCGCTGTATATATCAGTACAAGGGCAATTACAGCTATTATCTGGAAAAACGCGAAGAGCGCATCGAGGCCAAGACCGTAGAGATAGAACGCGCCAATAACCTGTATCGTACGGAGCTTGAATGGATGCGGCGTATGCCGCAAGCCAGAGGGCATAAGGCACGTTACCGGGAAGATGCTTTTTATGAATTGGAGAAGGTAGCCAAGCAACGTTTCAATAACGACAATGTAAAGCTGGATGTAAAGGCATCCTATATTGGCAGCAAGATATTCGAGGCAGACCACCTCTATAAGTCCTTTGGCGACTTGAAGATACTGGATGATTTCTCCTACATCTTCGCCCGCTATGAGAAGATGGGCATCGTGGGGAATAACGGTACGGGAAAGTCCACCTTCATCAAGATACTGATGGGACAGGAGTTGGCGGATAGTGGTACGCTGGACATCGGCGAAACCGTCCGTTTCGGCTATTATTCGCAGGAGGGTTTGCAATTTGACGAGCAGATGAAAGTCATCGATGTGGTGCAGGACATCGCGGAAGTGATAGAGCTGGGTAACGGCAAGCGTCTGACGGCATCGCAGTTTTTGCAACATTTCCTCTTTACGCCTGAAACGCAGCACAGCTATGTCTATAAGCTGAGCGGTGGCGAGCGCCGCCGTCTCTATCTGTGTACGGTGCTGATGCGCAATCCTAATTTCCTGGTTCTGGACGAGCCTACCAACGACCTGGACATCGTTACGCTGAACGTATTGGAAGAGTACTTGCAGAACTTCAAGGGATGTGTGATTGTGGTGAGCCACGACCGCTACTTCATGGATAAGGTGGTGGACCACTTGCTGGTGTTTAACGGGCAGGGAGACATCCGCGATTTCCCCGGCAACTATACGCAGTATCGTGACTGGAAGGATGTGAAAGCCGCCAAAGAGAAGGAAAAGGAAAAAGAAGCGGCTAAAACTCAGGAAGAAAAGACTGCGAAAGTGCGTCTGAATGAAAAGCGCCGTATGTCTTTCAAGGAGAAGCGCGAATTTGAACAACTCGAACAGGAGATTGCGGCATTGGAAGCCGAAAAGCAATCCATTGAAGAGGCGTTGTGCAGCGGTGCGCTATCCGTAGAGGAATTGACGGAGAAGTCAAAACGCTTGCCGGAACTGACGGACTTGATTGATGAAAAGACCATGCGCTGGCTGGAACTGAGCGAGATAGAGTCGAACTGAGAAACCGTTCCGGTTTCTATTGGCAGACTGATGAGGTGCCGGAATAAGAATCTAATTAAAATATACGAGAATGAGCAGAAGCAAGAATCTGACGAACTATCATAGTCACAGCCTGTATTGTGACGGACGTGCCAGCATGGAAGATTTCGTGCGGTTTGCCTTGAGCGAGGGATTTACTTCGTATGGCTTTTCATCCCATGCCCCGTTGCCTTTTTCTACGGCATGGACTATGGAGTGGGACCGTATGAACGACTATCAGGCCGAATTTCATCGGATAAAGGAAAAGTATGCCGGAAAGATAGAACTTTATCTCGGCTTGGAAATAGATTATTTAAATGAAGAGAGCAATCCGTCTGCTGCCCGTTTTCGTGAACTGCCGCTGGATTATCGCATCGGTTCCGTGCACATGCTGTATAATGAACGGGGCGAAGTGGTGGATGTGGATGTTCCGGCCGATGTTTTCAGGCAGATAGTAGATAAGCAGTTTGGCGGCGACTTGGAGCAGGTGGTGCGCTTGTACTACGGACGGTTGAGGCGTATGCTGGAGTTGGGCGGGTTCGATGTAGTGGGACATGCGGACAAGATGCACTATAATGCTGCTTGCTATCGTCCCGGTCTGCTTGACGAGGCTTGGTATGATACGCTCGTGAAAGAGTACTTTGAAGACATTGCCGCACGAGGCTATCAGGTGGAAATCAATACCAAGTCTTACCATGATTTGGGCACTTTCTATCCCAACGGACGTTATTTCCCGTTATTGCGCAGTTTGGGTATCCGCGTTCAGGTCAATAGCGACTCTCACTATCCGGAGCGGATTAACAGCGGTCGCCTGGAAGCATTGCGGGCATTAAAGCAGGCAGGGTATGAAACTGTGATGGAGATGTACAACGGGGTATGGCAGGAGATGCCGATAGTATTATAAGAATCCTGTAAAACAGAAACCCGGTAGTTTGTTCCTCAAAAATTGTATTAAGACGTGCACCTGATGCTCTTTTTAGGCAGGGATTACACAGATTTCGATTTCCCGTGCCTAAAAAAAGCACACAGTGAGCATTCTCTATTTGGGCATATTCTCTTTACTTGTATATGCTGTTATTTCTTCAACAGGAACTCATCGATAGCCTTTTTGTAGGTTGCCTTATCGGCAGCTCCGCGGAATAACTGGGGTTCGCCCTGCATCGGAATAAAGACAAACAGAGGAATACTGGTGGCGTTGAACAAGGCTGCCAGTTCTTTCTCCTTATCCACATTGACTTTGTATATTACGATTTTCCCGGCATATTCTTTCGCCAGTTCCTTCATAATAGGCGCTGTCATCCGGCAAGGTCCGCACCAGTCGGCATATAAGTCGATGATGGCGGGTTTGTCGCCTTTATATTTCCACTCTTTGGACTTCTCGTAATCGAATATATCCTTGATGAACATGGCTTTGTTCATTACGATTACGCTACCGTCCTGGGCAGTCTTTTGCGTTTCAGCTTGTTTCTGTTCGGTTCCACCGGTGCAAGCATAAGTCAGCATGCTTGAGAAGATGAGAACCGCCATGGTTATGATTTTCTTCATGTTTCTTAATTATGAGTTTTGTTCGATAATGGCTTTAAGTTCCTTACCGCTGATTACCCCCGAATGACGCCACAAAGCTTCACCCTTTCTGAACAGGATAAAGGTAGGAACCATCTGTATACGATAGCTTGCAGCCAATTCTTCATGCTGGTCCACATCGATTTTTGCAATACGCGCTCTGTCGCCGATTTCGCTTTTCAATGCTTCCAGCACGGGGTGCATGGCTTTACAAGGTCCGCACCAGGTAGCAAAAAAGTCCACTAAAACAGGTTTTTCCGATTGTATTAATTCTTCAAATTTCTCCATAATCTTTGTCTTATATATAGTTTATGAATATATAACGGATAAACGAAGAAATTGTTCGCCGTCAATTGTAATTTAGTAATAACTAATTACTTTTTGTCATGTCTGGTTCCGCTTCGCTAATCGTCAGCTCCTTGATGATGTGCGAAGCACCGGCATACTTGTCTATGATAAACAACGTATAGCGGATATCCACACAGGCGGCACGTTGCGAAGATGGACGGAAAGCGATGTCACCCGTCAGACCCTCGTAGTTGCGGTCGAAAGCCGTACCTATCAGTTCGCCTTTGGCATTGAACACCGGGCTGCCGGAGTTTCCGCCCGTATTGTCCGTGTTCACGATGAAGCATACGGGCATCTCGCCGTCGGGCATGGCATATCGTCCGAAATCTTTTGTCTGGTACAATTGTTTCAGTTTGGCAGGCACCACAAACTCCCAATTGTCGGGGTCTTCCTTTTCCATTGCCCCCTTTAGGGTGGTGTAATATCCGTATTCCACACCGTCGGCAGGTTTATACGGCAATACGCGTCCATAGGTCAGGCGCAGGGTGGAGTTGGCATCGGGATATATAGGTGTGCCGGCTTCCCGCTTCATGTCCATCATGCCTTTTACCCATACCTTGTGAGCGGCATTATAGTTGCGGTTGGCATCCATCATGGCAATGGTAGTTTGCAACAGACCGTCGGTGATGGAGTATTTGAGCAGTGTCATCCAGTCGTTGCCAATCTTATACAAGCTGGGTTTGCGGATGAACTTGGCGAAATTCTCCTTGCTGCCGAAGATGGAATATTCGAAGCAGGCATCGATAAAGGCATCGCTGTCTCCCTTGAAACGCTTGTCGATAACTTTGAAAATACCGATGCGCTGTTCGGCAGGAATGTATTTCATGTAGGTTTGCAGCATCTTCTTTCCTACAATCCGCTCCACTTCGGGGAAGGGGACGGACGCGAAATACTTGTCGGCGGCAACTTGCAGACTGTCGGCGGCGGTTTTTATCCGGGCTTTATCCTTGCTTTTCAGGGCAGAAACCAGGGCGGCGGTACTCGGAATCCGCATGAAGTCGAGTCCCGTAACCAATGCTTCCTGAATGGCCTGCTGATGATAGAGAGCATTGCGGCGATGCTTCACGATGCCGCGTATTTGGTCGAAAGCCTTTTGATAAGAACTGTCGTTCAGGGCACGGCCGCGTGCAAGGAGCTGTTCCTGCTGTGCGCGTTTCGTATCTAGTATTTTCAGGCGGACAAGCCCTTCGTTCATGCCGATGGCATTCTTCCAGTAATTAGCGGATGAGGCGTATTTACTTGCATAGTGGATGCGCACGGCATCGTCTTTTAGCATTTGCTCCATGAGGGCTTTCTGGCGGATGTCACGCACGTGGTGGCGCATGAAGTTGGTGGTTTGCATACGTTCTTCCACTTCGTCGGAAATCATGTAGCGCCAGTTGCGTCCGGGAAACCCCATGACAAACGTGAAGTCGCCTTCACGATAGCCGGCGAGGCTGATGGTGAGGTGCTTCTTTACCTGCAAGGGCACATTGTCGGGGTTGTAAGCGGCGGGTTGGCCGTCCTTGCCGGCATAGATGCGGAATAAAGAGAAGTCGCCCGTGTGGCGCGGCCACATCCAGTTGTCCGTATCGGCTCCGAACTAACCGATAGAAGAGGGAGGAGCACCTACCATGCGGATATCGCTGTAGGTTGTCTTTAGGAACAAGTAATATTTGTTTCCGCCGTAGAATGCTTTCAGTTCTGCTTTACGGCCGGATGTCAGCGTGATGCCTTGCGCGGATAGGAAACGGTCGGCTATCATGGCAAGGTATTTGGGCGAGAGGTAATTTGTGCCGTTCGGGTCAGAGTCTATCTGTAACTGGTCGTTTACGTAGTCCGTCACGTCCATTATCTCGTCGATGTAGGTCACAGTAAGTCCCTTGCAGGGCAGCTCCTCGCTGCGGGACATTGCCCAAAAACCATCGGTCAGGTAATCGTGCTCCACGCTGCTGTGTTGCTGGATGGCTCCATAGCCGCAGTGATGATTGGTCAGTACCAGCCCTTCTGCCGAGATAACCTCACCCGTGCAACCGCCGCCGAAATGCACTACCGCATCTTTCAGGGCTATGCTGTTGGGGTTGTATATCTGTTCGGCAGGGATAAGCAGGCCGAGCTCTGTCATGGCAACCTCGTTCTGCTGTTTGAGGTCGGTAAGCATCCACATTCCTTCGTCGGCGTGTGCCGAAAGGATGCCGGATGTAAGGAATAATGATAATATGATTCGTCTCATGTAACTATGCGTTAGAAGGTGTTCTGAGAGAGGGAAATTCAATATACGACTAAATAGAATTCAGTATACGAGTGAATGGCATTCAGTATACGACCGAATGCCATTCACTTTCATACCCTTTTGGGGATGGGTTCCCATTACTCGATGATGTTCATTTCTTTTATCAGATGTCCGCAGTCTCCCAGTTTTTCCAGAATGAAGAGTACATAGCGGATGTCCAGTGCGATGCAACGTTGCAGGTTGTTGTCGAAGTTGATGTCACCGCTCAAGGATTCCCAGTTGCCGTCGAATGCACAGCCGATAAGCTGTCCTTCACCGTTGATGACGGGACTGCCGGAGTTACCGCCGGTGATGTCGTTGGTAGTCAGGAAGCAAACGGGCATTGTGCCGTCGGCCATGGCATAGCGTCCGAAGTCTTTATTGAGGATAAGCTCCTTCAGTTTGGCGGGCACTACGAATTCGCGGTCTTCGGGGTTTTCTTTTTCAAGAATGCCGTCTGTGGTGGTGTAGTAATTGTAGTGTATGGCATCGCGCGGGCTGTATGCTTTCACATTGCCGTAGGTCAGACGGAGCGTGAAGTTGGCGTCCGGATAAGAGGGTACGGGCAGTTTCATCTCGCCCAGTCCGCGGATATATGCTTTATGCAGCAACTCAAGACCGTTGCTCAGTGCCTTTTCTTCTATGGAAACGGCTTTCAGCTTTTCTATCTTCGAGCGGGAGTAAGCTGTGGCAGGGTCTTTTTCGATAGCCTTTACCGTAGGTTTCTTCATGAACTTGTCGAAGTTGGTGCGGTTGGCAAGGATGGAGTTGTCGTACATATCATCTACGAAAGCATTGTAGTCGCCTTTGTACTTGCTTTGGATAGTCTGGTAGAAAACGGGCAACTGTTCAGGTTGCAGTTTTTGGGCGAGAGCGGGCAGGATGGCTTTGGCTACGGCACGGTCTACTTCGTGGTCGTAGTCTTTGTTGTGGATGTCGTTAAACACCTCTTCCAACTGTGCTTTGGAAACAGCAAGCAAAGAGTCGTTTTTCTCTTTCAGCGCCGTCTTTATCTTATGCATAATCATGTACGGGCTTCCGAATTCGATAGCGCCGCTCAAGGCTTCGTACAAGTAGTTGAACTGACGGGTAACCGGCATTCTCTTGGCAATGATTTCGTCGATTCTCTCTACTACACCCTCGTATTCGGTTTTACCTTTGGCAAATTCGGCAAAGTTCTTTTCCTGTTTCGCTTTTGTGCCCAGCACATCGTTGTCGATAATTGCCTTGTTCATGCCGATGGAGTTTTTCCAGTAGTTGCTGCTTCCGGCAAATTTGCTGGCATACTGGATGCGGGTTTTGTCGCTGGCATCCATGTACTTGCGCAGTACATCGAGGCGGACACCGCGCATGTCAATCATGGCCTGGTTGTCTGCTTCCATGCGTTCTTTCACTTCCGACCGGGTGAGGTAACGGCTGGTGCTGCCGGGGAATCCCATAATCATGGCATAGTCGTTTTCTTTCAGTCCTTTGATGGAAATGGACAGGAATTTCGGAGTCTTCAAAGGTACGTTGCTTGCATTGTATTCGGCCGGTTCTCCGTTGGCATCGGCATAGATGCGGAACATGGAGAAGTCGCCCGTGTGGCGCGGCCACATCCAG
>ERZ779996.236-NODE-236-length-13480-cov-3.85028_pt1 | contig 13480 bp, 10 predicted proteins | sample MGYA00511933_ERZ779996 | MGnify/ENA primary metagenome ERZ779996 (study PRJEB29588, sample SAMEA2147384) | human gut metagenome | biome: human gut; feature: human-associated habitat; material: faeces | place: Denmark | collected 2008/2010 ...
CAAGATCAAAGTAATCTAAAGTGCCTTCAGGAAGAAGAAGGCGATAACCGTTTAATTCCATAAGCTATGAATTTGGAGACAAAGATAACAATTTATAAATTTACTCCTCAGGTTTTTACATTAACCCTATTTTTGGATTAATCCCCCCAAAAGCTTGATATATAGCAAAAAAGAGGAAAATCATTACTGAAATTCCTCTTTCTTTTGGGTGACTGAAGGGACTCGAACCCTCGACATTCAGAACCACAATCTGACGCTCTAACCAACTGAACTACAGTCACCATGTTGTTGCATTTCTTAAATGCGGTGCAAAGATATGGATAATCTTTGATATTACAAATGTTTTGGCGTTTTTTTTGTAAAAAAATAGCTATTTATTATTTTCATAAATTTCTGTATTATGCTGTACCAGGAACTTTCGAGTGTTTTTAATGAAGATATTCAGACGGTTACGGGCTGATTGCGGCAAATGGCTATGTGGTGAGTAAGAAGGATATAAAATGTAATTTTTTTCTCCGGTGAGAGTGGGGCGGCCGGTCCATACTAAAGTGTATCCGCATCGGACGACACGGGCGAATGGAAAAGAAGAGGCAAAAGATTCGGGCGACGGTGAATGACTTGAATGGTTTTGTAATGGACGGATGGGCTTGGGGAGAGGATATTTTTCAAGTTGCAGCGTAAAGATGAGTCCACCGTCTGTATTTGCAGCGCTCATATTGGAGATGAAGTTTCCTAAAGAATAGACGATGGCATGCTGTTGATTGCCGTTCGTGCGTAATTCCATAGGCTGGATTACGTGCGGATGCGAACCGATAATATGGGTCACCCCCTGTTTCAGCAACCAGTCGGCAAGCTCGCATTGCTCACGGTTCGGGAGTGATTGATATTCTTCTCCCCAATGCATACAGGCTATAATAGCATCCGGGCGTACGGCTTGGGCGCTATGTATGTCTTTTAGAATTGTTTTTTTGTCAATGTAATTGACTATGTTGGGTGCAGATACCTTGATTCCATTAGTGCCGTAAGTGTAGTTGAGTATGGCTATGCAGAAACCTTTTTTCCGGATGAAGAGAGGATAGAGTTGTTTACGTTCTATAGCGTTCCGGTAAGTACCTGCATAGGGTATGGAAAATGATTCGATTTGTGTGATGGTTCGTTCCAATCCGGTCTTGCCGCGATCCAGGCAATGATTGTTTGCTGTGAGAAGAACGTCGAATCCGGCATCTTTGATAGCTTGCAGATATTCGTCGGGTGCACTGAAAGTAGGATAGCCTTGATAAGGTTTTCCACCGAGAGTCACTTCAAGATTACCTATTGCAATATCGGCACGGGAGATTTCTTCCTTTACAAGGGAGAAACAAGGAGAATAATCATATTTCCCGTCGGAAGTGCGGGCGGCATCTATTTGCGCCCGGTGTTGCATTAAGTCTCCTACAAATAATAGCGTAATCCTTTCCTGTGAGGAAAGGGTTACGCTATATAGTAGAAAGATAAGGGAGATGAGCGCTTTCATCATCCTTATTATTGATAAATAGCTTTCTTGCCTGCCAACAATGTATTCTTCATTAAAGAGACAATGGTCATGGGACCTACACCACCAGGCACGGGAGTGATGAATGAACATTTGGGAGCTACTTCATCGAACTTGACATCACCGGTCAGCTTGAAACCGGATTTTCTGGTTGCGTCCGGTACACGGGTAGTACCTACGTCAATGACAACTGCGCCTTCTTTCACCATTTCCGCTTTTACAAAGTTAGGTTGTCCCATAGCTGCGATGATAATATCGGCTTCTTGGCACTCTTTTACCAGGTCTTTACTGCGGCTGTGGCAAACGGTTACTGTGGCGTCACCGGGATAAGCCTTTTGCATCATTAGGGCAGCCATGGGTTTGCCTACGATATTGCTGCGCCCCAGTACAACGCATTTCTTTCCGGAAGTTTCTATTTTGTATCTTTTCAGCAATTCGAGAATTCCGTTAGGAGTTGCGGAAACGTAACAAGGCAATCCTATGGACATACGTCCTACATTGATAGGATGGAAGCCATCCACATCTTTGTGGTAGTCGATTGTTTCAATCACTTTTTGTTCCGATATATGTTTGGGCAAAGGCAGCTGAACGATAAAACCGTCTACATCTGCATCCTCATTCAGTTCGCGCACTTTCGCCAGCAGCTCTTCTTCCGTTACATCTGTCTCATAACGAATGAGCGAGGACTTGAATCCGCATACTTCACAAGCTTTTACTTTGGCTGCTACATAGGTTTCGCTGCCACCGTCGTGTCCTACAAGGATAGCTGCCAAATGCGGGCGTTTTCCGCCGCGCGCCACTATCTCAGCTACTTCTGTTGCAATTTCCTGTTTTACCTGTTCGGAAATTGTTTTTCCGTCAATTAGTGTCATATTCAAAATTATTGTATTGGTTATTATTTACATGGCATTATTCGCAAAAATAGGTCAAATAACCGAATAAAGCAAAAATCCCGCTGACTTCATTCGAACTATGAAATTAGCGGGATTTATATGCAGGATATTTTTCTTTCTTATCGTTTCAGTTTCGGCATCATCTTACCCATTTTGCTGCCGGTCACCATTTTCATCATTTTACGGGTCTGGTCGAACTGTTTCAGCAAACGGTTTACTTCCTGAATGTTCGTGCCGCTGCCTTTGGCGATACGCTGGCGGCGCGAGCCGTTTAGGATGGCCGGGTTGCTGCGTTCTTCCGGAGTCATGGAGTAGATAATCGCTTCGATGCTTTTGAAAGCATTGTCGTCAATATCGATATCCTTGATAGCTTTGCCTACCCCCGGTATCATGGAAGCGAGTTCTTTCAAGTTACCCATTTTTTTGATTTGTGCAATCTGGCTCAGGAAGTCGTTGAAGTCAAACTGGTTCTTCGCAATTTTCTTTTGCAGACGTTTGGCTTCTTCTTCATCATATTGTTCTTGTGCACGCTCTACCAATGACACGATGTCGCCCATACCCAGAATACGGTCTGCCATACGGGCAGGGTGGAATTGGTCGATAGCGTCCAGTTTTTCGCCGGTTCCTACAAACTTGATAGGCTTGTTGACTACAGTACGGATAGAAAGGGCGGCACCACCGCGAGTGTCACCGTCCAACTTGGTCAATACCACGCCATTGAAATCCAAACGTTCGTTGAATTCTTTGGCTGTATTTACGGCATCCTGTCCGGTCATGGAATCCACTACGAACAAGATTTCATTCGGATTGATGGCGGATTTGATGGCGGCGATTTCGTTCATCATCTCTTCGTCTACGGCCAGACGACCGGCTGTATCGACGATTACGAGGTCATATCCTTTGGTTTTAGCTTCCTGTATGGCATTTTGGGCTATGCTCACCGGGTCTTTGCTATCAGGTTCGGAATACATGGGCACTTCGATCTGCTCTGCCAGTACGCGCAACTGTTCGATAGCGGCGGGAAACGTCGCAAGCCACCAATAAGGGCTTCCGGTTCTTTTTGGTTTTCAGCATGCGTGCCAACTTTCCGGAGAAAGTAGTCTTACCGGAACCTTGCAGACCGGACATCAAAATAACAGCCGGTTTGGAATCAATATTGATTTCCGCAGTTTCGCCACCCATGAGTTGTGTTAACTCATCGTGTACGATTTTTACCATTAACTGGCTGGGTTTTACAGCTGTCAGCACGTTTTGTCCTAAAGCTTTTTCCTTAACGGTATCAGTAAAACTCTTGGCAACCTTATAGTTTACGTCAGCATCCAAAAGTGCTTTACGCACGTCTTTCAGCGTTTCCGCTACATTAATTTCGGTGATTTTACCTTCACCCTTCAAAATTTTAAACGACCTCTCAAGTCTCTCGCTTAAATTATCGAACATAGTATCTAATTACAATTACTAAATTACAAATTACTCTTATTGAGGCGCAAAAGTACAAAAAATACCTGTAACTGCCTTCTTTTAAGGACAGAATATTATTACGGTTTTGCGGCAGATTGCCTTGAAGCATAAAATATTCCGTTCCAACTGACGGGAAGACTGAAATCATGCTTATTCTCCATACTTTTGCTTTTTATTATATAATAACATTGAAAAAGAGCGGAATAACTTATGCTATTCCGCTCTTTTTCAAATGTTTGCTTTTATATCTTAGTTGGTTCTTTTCCGTGTAGGCATTTAACCGTTCATGCTCATCAGGAATTCATCGTTGTCTTTGGTTTTTTCCAAACGGTCTTTTACGAAGTCCATTGCCTCTATCGGGTTCATATCGGCAAGATACTTGCGGAGAATCCACATGCGATCCAGCGTTTGCTTGTCTTGCAGCAAGTCATCGCGACGAGTGCTGGAAGCAACGATATTGACAGCCGGGAAGATGCGCTTGTTGGACAGGTTGCGGTCGAGTTGCAGTTCCATATTACCAGTACCTTTGAACTCTTCAAAGATCACTTCGTCCATTTTGGAACCGGTATCTATAAGCGCCGTAGCAAGGATGGTCAGCGAACCACCGCCTTCAATGTTGCGGGCAGCACCGAAGAAGCGTTTCGGCTTGTGCAGTGCGTTGGCGTCCACACCTCCGGACAATACTTTACCCGAAGCCGGGGAAACAGTATTGTAGGCACGTGCCAAACGTGTTATGGAGTCAAGGAAGATAACAACGTCATGTCCGCATTCTACCATTCTTTTGGCCTTCTCCAAAACAATGCCTGCTATTTTCACGTGACGTTCTGCCGGTTCGTCGAAAGTAGAGGCAATAACCTCTGCATTTACGGTACGGGCCATGTCGGTAACTTCTTCCGGACGTTCATCAATCAATAGCATAATCATGTACACTTCCGGGTGGTTGGCTGCAATGGCGTTGGCAATGTCCTTCATCAGAATAGTCTTACCCGTTTTGGGCTGTGCTACGATTAGTGCGCGCTGGCCTTTACCAATGGGCGCAAAGAGGTCTACTACGCGGGCAGACAGGGAGTCGGAATATCCGCCTTTGCAAAGTTTAAATTTCTCGTCCGGGAAGAGCGGGGTGAGATGTTCGAACGGTACACGGTCGCGTACAAAAGCCGGGTCACGTCCGTTAATCTTGGATACTTTTACCAGCGGGAAATATTTCTCTCCTTCCTTGGGTGGACGGATAACACCTTCCACTACATCACCGGTCTTCAGACCGAACAGCTTGATTTGTGATTGTGAAACGTAAATATCATCGGGAGAAGAAAGGTAGTTATAATCGGATGAGCGCAGGAATCCATAACCGTCCTGCATGATTTCCAATACGCCGGTTCCTGTGAGTATATCGTCGAATTCGTACGCCTTTTCGCGTTCTATTGCCGGCTTGCGTTCGGGAGCAACATAATTCTCGTTGTTGTTCTGTTGTTGTGCAGGACGTTGCTGCTGTTGTGCAGGACGCTGGTTGTTATTGTTACGATTGTTGTTGTATGGCGTATTGTTATCGCGGAGGCGAAGACGGGAGCGCTGTTGCGGTTGCTCTGTTGCAGGAACGGGAGTTTCTGCTTTGGTGGCTTCGAATTTGCCGATGAGCTCTGACGGCAGTTCTATTTTTTCGGTTGGCAAATCCTCGATGGGGATAAAGTCATCCTCTGCTTCCGGCAAGACAGGACTTTCATCCGGTGTAGGCTGGGGGGCTGCAACAACTTTCTTGGGTTCTGCTTTTTTCGGCTCTGTAGTTTCTACTTTAGTTTCTGCCGGAACGGTTTTAGGTGTTTCCGCTACGGGAGCCGCTTCTTGTTTTACTTTGCGAGGACGTCCCGGTTTGCGTTTGGGAACTTCAGTCTCTGCTGCGGGAGTTGCGGCTACGGTCGGCTCTTTAGCCGCCTCTGCTGCTTGTACGGAAGCTTGTACGGCAGGTGCTTCTTCGGTTTTCCCTTTTGTGAGTTCACCGTTCTTGTTGGCTGTGAATACCTTGTCCGCTGCTTCTTTCTTGACCGTTACGCGAGAACGTTTTTGCTTGTCCCCTTTACGTTCTTCTTTTAATTTGTCGGCTGCTACTTTCTTGGTTGCTCCAGCAATGGCTTGTTCGTCAAGTATCTTGTAAACGAGTTCTTCTTTTTTGAGAGAGTCTGTTTTTTTGATACCCAATTCTTGGGCAATAGCTTGCAGTTCCGACAAATTTTTGTCGTTTAATTGAATGATATTATACATATAGTATATGTGTGAATGGTTTTTACTTATATCGGTAAGTCTACCTTTTGTAAATTATGATTTAATAGGGATATTTGTTATTGAACCGGAAATCTGACTAACAATCCTCACCTCAGCAAGGAGTTGCAGAATGTTTCAACGGCACAAAGGTAATAATAATTTTTGGTTTCATAAATAAATCGTCTTTTTTTTAATTTTAAAAGTCTATCTTTGTTTCATTATTATATAAGAAACAGATTTATGAATATATATGCAGTTCGTTTGATTACTTTTTCGCCTACCCATACCTCTAAACAAGTGGGCGAGGCGATTGTTCGCGGTACGGGCATTTCCGATGTTGCCCGGACAGACCTTACTTTCCACCCGGCCGGCAAATTGGAAATTCCTGAAAACACCTTGACGGTAATAACCGTCCCCGTCTATGGCGGGAAGGTGGCACCCCTGGCATTGGAGCGGATGAAAGACGTTCATGCTTCCGGTGCTCCGGCAGTGCTGGTTGCTGTGTATGGTAACCGTGCCTATGAAAAAGCATTGGTGGAGTTGGACGCATTTGCATCGGACAGAGGATTTAAAGTGATTGCCGGTGCTACGTTTGTAGGCGAGCATTCGTACAGTACGCAGCAAAATCCCATAGCTGCAGGGCGGCCGGATGCAGATGACTTGCAGTTTGCAGAAACTTTCGGCGCTAAGATACGGACTAAAATCGAAGCGGCAGCCGACATGGATAAGCTCTATGCCGTTGACGTCAACCGTATTCAACGTCCCCGTCAGGCATTTTTTCCGTTATTCCGTTTCTTGCGGAAGGTGGTGAAACTACGCAAAAGCGGAGTTCCTATGCCGCGCATTCCGGCTGTCGACACAGAACTTTGCAACCATTGCGGATACTGCGTGAAGCATTGTCCGGCAGGCGCCATCGCGAAAGGCGATGAGTGTACTACCGATGTGGAAAAGTGTATTCGCTGCTGTGCTTGTGTAAAAGGGTGTCCGCAAAAGGCCCGTACTTTTGATACGCCGTTTGCCGCCTTGCTTGCCGATTGCTTTAAGAAGCAGAAGGAAAATAGGATTATCTTGTAAGTAGATTCTGGCATATCTGCCTTCGGGCATAAATTGAGTTCAAAGAGTATTTTCAGCTTCTTTTGAAGCTCTATCCGGTCTGTTTTTTGTTTTTATAAGAAGCATAACGGGGTATGTGACGAATAAAAATAGAAAAATATCTTCAAACAAGGAGTGCTGAAGAAGATTTAAGCAGGTTCTTAAGGAGAAGGATTCTTGTCGGAGAGGAGAGATGTTCTCTTAAGGTAAGAAGCCGGTAAATATAGGAGAAGAACTTTATCTCCGGCCTGAAGATGGGTGTCTTTTGGCTGGAGAGATCCGTTTTTAGGTTAAAGTTCTGTATCTCTAACCTAAAGATGAAATGGATAATGGGGTACTCTTCGGATGCAGAGTTATACCGCTTGGGGCTCAGGGTGTGACAGGACTGTCCCCGGCGGGAAGAAGCCGGACTGTGAGTACCCGTTTTGTAGAGGCACCGATGCGGAAACGGTTGTCCGTTCTTTCACCTATCAGCCAGATAATCTCTTCGCCGCAACATAATACCCATTGCTGCTCTTTGCGCAAAAGGGAGAACTTCCGGTCGGTCATATAGTCGCTTACTTTTTTCCGGCCTTTCATGCCGAATGGAATAAAAGAGTCCCCTTGTCGCCAGGGGCGCAGAAGGAGAGGATGTGTCAGTTTGTCCGCATCAAAGCAGGCAGTGTTCTTGTCGCGGGGAATGACAAAGTCCGGGGTAAAGACATGTTCTTCCATTGCCAGTGCGGGTTGTATGGGGGGTCGGTGTGCTTCAATCAGCAGATATTCGCGGTCTTTCACGATGCACCAATGTTCCGAAGTGAAGATTTTTCCCGGCTGTCCTTCCAGCGAACGGTATATGTCTCTGATTTGGGCAGTGTTAAAGCCGAGCGGGTATAGGATTTCAAACAGTAATGTTGCGGGGGCCGGTTCCTGCATCAGTCGCTCGATGCAGATGCCCTCTGCTGTCCGCACGCGTTTTATGCCTTCGTCTATCCCTTGTTTATATATGGCGGATGCGCCATCCAGATGCTCGGCGGTGTTGAGAATGCTTTCTTTGACGGATGGGTTGATTTCCTGCATCATGGGCAACAGGTTCAAGCGTATTTTGTTACGAGTGTATTCATCCTGCAGATTGGTGCTGTCCGTTACGTAATCCTGCCCTATGCGGTTCAGATAACTGATGATTTCTTTGCGTTCCAGGCAAAGCAACGGACGTACGATGTGCCCGTTTTTGGGGCGTATTCCCCGTAACCCGTTGATGCCCGTACCACGTATCAGGTTCAGCAGGAGGGTTTCCACGCTGTCGTCCTGGTGATGGGCCACGGCAATGGCGTCGGCATTGATTTTCTGCCGTATTTCCTCAAACCATCCGTAACGTAGTTCGCGTGCGGCCATTTCAATGGAGATGTGCCGTTCTTCGGCAGTGCGCGCGGTGTCGAAGTGGACGGTGTGTAGCGGTACTTGTTGTTTTACGCACAGTTGGCGGACAAATGCCTCATCTCTGTCGGATTCTGCACCTCGCAGGTGAAAATTACAGTGCGCAGCTTCGCAGTCGTAGCCCGACGCTTGCAACAGTCGTAATAAAGCGACGGAATCCGCACCGCCGCTTAGGGCGACAAGTACCTTGTCTGTCGGTTGCAAAAGCTGTTTCCGGTTGATATATTGTGCTACTTTTTCCTTTTCCATAGCGGCAAATATACATGTTTCTTCCCGGATTTTGTTACTTCCGTGCCGAAAGGTTGCTTTGGCAGACCGTTGTCAGCTTGCTTACAATGCAGAATCGGCTCTCTTTGATACCTCTTATTTAAAAACATTCTAAATTGTTTGCGCTATACGGACTTATCCTTTATCTTTGCGGCAAAAATAAAAAAGGCAGAAGACTATGCGTTTGTCCGAATTGAAAACCGGTGAGAAGGGAGTAATCGTTAAAGTGCTGGGACACGGAGGTTTCCGTAAGCGAATCGTGGAAATGGGATTTATCAAAGGGAAAACCGTTGAGGTGTTGCTGAACGCCCCTCTGAAAGACCCCATCAAGTATAAGGTGATGGGATATGAAATCTCTTTACGGCGTCAGGAAGCTGAGATGATTGAGATTGTCGGTGAAAAGGAAATGTGTCGGGAGTCCGTGCAGCTCGACTATCACGAGGGATGGAGCGAAGATATGCGTTTGGACGAAGAGGAACTGAAACGTATCGCTTTAGGAAAACGCCGCACCATCAATGTTGCTTTGGTGGGTAATCCCAATTGCGGCAAGACATCCCTTTTCAACATCGCCTCGGGTTCGCACGAGCATGTGGGTAATTACAGCGGTGTCACCGTAGATGCTAAAGAGGGGTATTTTGACTTTCAGGGGTATCATTTCCGCATCGTCGACTTGCCTGGCACTTATTCGCTTTCTGCCTATTCTCCCGAAGAGATTTATGTGCGCCATCACATCATCAACGAAACTCCGGATATCATTATTAATGTGGTGGACTCTTCCAATCTGGAACGGAACCTGTATCTCACCACCCAGTTGATTGACATGAACGTGCGCATGGTTATCGCGCTTAACATGTACGACGAACTGGAAGCAAGCGGGAACACGTTGGATTACGTAAAACTCGGTCAGTTGTTTGGCGTGCCGATGCTGCCTACCATCAGTCGCACCGGAAAAGGCATAGAACAGCTTTTCCATATTATCATCGGCATTTACGAGGGTGGTGATTTTCTGGATAAAAAAGGTAAGATACGTGCCGAAATCCTGAATGATTTGCGCAACTGGCACAAGGAGTATGTACCCGACCATGACTTCGGCACTCATAAGGAGGAGAAGGAGCATCCGGCAGGCTTTTACCGCCACATCCATATCAATCACGGGCCGGAATTGGAGCGGAGCATTGAAGAGGTGAAACGCATAATCAGTGTCAACGAGAATATACGGTATAAATACTCCACGCGCTTTCTTGCTATTAAGTTGCTGGAGAATGACGAGGATTTGGAGAAGACCGTACAGGAGTTTCCCAATGGGAAGGATATTATTGAAGTCCGTAACCGCGAAGTGCAACGCCTGCGTAATGTAATAAACGAAGATAGCGAGCAGGCCATTACAGATGCCAAATACGGTTTTATCGCCGGTGCGCTTCGCGAAACCTATGTGGACAAGCAAGAGGATACGGCACGTACAACGCGTGTGATAGATTCCATTGTGACACATCGAGTATGGGGGTATCCCATCTTTTTTCTGTTCCTGTATCTGATGTTTGAAGGAACATTCATCTTGGGAGATTATCCCATGCAGGGCATTGAATGGCTGGTAGGTGCGTTGGGCAGTCTGGTGCGTGACAACATGTCTGAAGGACCGCTGAAGGATTTGTTGGTGGACGGCATTATCGGCGGTGTAGGCGGGGTGATTGTCTTTTTGCCCAATATCTTGATTCTATATTTCTTCATATCTTTGATGGAGGATTCCGGATATATGGCGCGTGCCGCCTTTATCATGGATAAGATAATGCATAAGATGGGTCTGCACGGCAAGTCTTTTATCCCTCTGATTATGGGATTCGGTTGCAATGTACCGGCTATTATGGCCTCGCGTACTATTGAAAACCGGAAGAGCCGACTGGTGACCATGCTTATCAATCCGCTGATGTCGTGCAGTGCACGTTTGCCTATTTATTTGCTGTTGGTGGGGGCGTTTTTCCCGAACAATGCCAGTTTGGTATTGCTGATAATCTATGCTATCGGCATTTTACTGGCTGTGGTTATGGCACGACTTTTCTGTCGCTTTCTGGTAAAGGGAGATGACACGCCGTTTGTTATGGAGCTTCCTCCTTACCGCATACCGACGTCGAAGTCCATTTTTCGCCATACTTGGGAGAAAGGCGCGCAATATCTGCGCAAAATGGGAGGTATCATCATGGTGGCTTCCATTGTGATATGGGCGTTGGGGTATTATCCGGACCACGATGCATATCAGGATGTGGCCGAACAGCAGGAAAACTCGTATATCGGCAGAATAGGCAAGGCTGTTGAACCGGTGATAGAGCCGTTAGGCTTTGATTGGAAACTGGGTGTCGGTATCCTTTCCGGTGTAGGGGCCAAGGAACTGGTGGTAAGTACGCTGGGAGTTCTGTATGCAGATGATGCCGAAGCCGATGCGGTGAGCTTGGGCGAACGGATTCCGATTACTCCGTTGGTGGCTTTTGGCTATATGGTGTTTGTATTGATATATTTCCCGTGCATCGCCACCTTAGCGGCCATTAAAGGAGAATCGGGCAGTTGGAAATGGGCTTTGTTTGCAGCGGTGTACACTACTGTCCTTGCATGGGTGGTGTCCTTTGCAATTTATCAGATAGGGGGGCTGTTTGGATGAGTAATTGGCAAAATTGGGCGGTAGCTCTCATTTTATTGTTGTGTATCGTCCGTATTGGACAGCGTGTTTATGCTTTTTTCATGAAAGTAAAAGAAAAACGTAATCCTTGCGAGAATTGTGCAACAGGCTGTGAATTAAAGCAATTGTACGAAAAGAAACGCTTGGAATGCAGTGACGGTAAAAAAGAAATAAAGAAAAAATGCTGTTGATAGTTGGTAGTTTCAAAAAAATGACTACCTTTGCAACCGCAAACGAGAAAGATTGGTTCCTTGGATGAGTGGCTTAGTCAGCGGTCTGCAAAACCGTGTACGGCGGTTCGAATCCGCCAGGAACCTCAATAATCCCTCTCAGATTATTTCTGAGAGGGATTTTCTTTTGGGCACGCTCGGAACGAGCATTGTCTAACGGGTGGAAGCGGGGTCAACGTAAAAACGGGATCAACGTAAAAATCTGAGGGATTCTCATCTTACGCATAAATTTTCGACAGCCTAAACAAAAAGAATGCCTTATCTTTCACTCCCCTAAATTGTGAGCGAAAGTTCTTTATTTTAGCATTAAAGGATTCAGAAGCTGCGTTCGTGGAACGTCTCTCGAAGTAGTTTATTATTTCAAGATAATGTGTCTGTATTGACCTTGCTACTCTTCCAAAGGCAAGGAATCCTGATTTATCCACTTCATCATACCACCTGGCAAGCCTTGTCAAGGCTACATCCTTATGTCTGCACTGGTGATAAATCAATCCTAGTCTCATGGAAAGATAGTACGCTTTCTTTATATCCGGATATTCTCTGAACAGGATACCGGCACGTACACGTTGTGATTCGGTCCATAATGATTCTTTCTTATACAGAAGGTATATACTTCTGGCCAGCAACTGTTTCCTTGAATCTCCATTCTCAAATACCGGAGCATGATATGTCTTTCCACATGCCTTTGCATATGCTATCTGTACAGACTCTTCATCAAGTGCTTCCCAGCGGGCTTTAACTCGCATGTCCTGAACTGCTTCATAAGCAAGCTTCTGCACATGGAAACGGTCTGTAACACGACGTGCGGCAGGAAAGCATATACGTGCCGTCTGCTCCATATTGGGAGCCATATCAAGTGTTATCTCCCTTACCTGAAAGCGCCTGCGTCTGGAAAGTTTTAGAAGGATGGATGTTACGGTCTTTACATCAGTACCTTTTATAATAGCGATAATACTTCCGGCTGTTCCTCTTTTCTCCTTATTTATCAATATGGTATATAATTCACCGCGCGAGAGACACACTTCGTCTATCCCTACGTATGCTCCAATGTTTTTCTCGAACAGGATCCATTCTTCTGCGTGCGGAAGCTGGTCCCATTTCAAATATCCGCTCAGATGATTGCGGTATTGCCTTTCAAGAAGCTCACCGTCGATACCGAACAGGGTTCCCAAAAGCTTACAGCTGACGGGAAGTGTATCAATATAACTCTTTTAAAAAAGTCGCAAATTCTTGCGTCATACGGCTGCCTTGAGCAACCAGTTTCCAGTTACGGCTTACATAGCGGTTCTCATCCTTTAAGACCCATCTGCGACGACGGATGTTTAGATATACCTTCTTTCCGCGGATTGGAAAGTCTTGTACAACTATCGGATCATAAAAACCCTTACTCTCAACTTTACTCTCAGAGTACTCTTGGGGAGCTTCATTCTTCTCTTCAAGATAAATTACTATTTCCGTACTGCTTTCCTTTACATCTGATATAGTGAAATAATCAAGAGTTCCTTCCGGAAGAAGGAGACGATAACCGTTTGTTTCCATTGTATTCCTTTTTTTTATTCTTGTAGGCAAAGATACAATTTTATCAGAATTACTCCTCAGGTTTTTACGTTGATCCCAAAGCCTCCCAACGTGCTTTAACGCGCATATCCTGAACCGCCTCATAAGCGAG
>ERZ779996.242-NODE-242-length-13366-cov-1.66426_pt1 | contig 13366 bp, 15 predicted proteins | sample MGYA00511933_ERZ779996 | MGnify/ENA primary metagenome ERZ779996 (study PRJEB29588, sample SAMEA2147384) | human gut metagenome | biome: human gut; feature: human-associated habitat; material: faeces | place: Denmark | collected 2008/2010 ...
CAAGACGTACGGGATATTGAGCGTACTGTTGCAAGCTTGGTACGACGTGGAATACCTCTTTACCGTCAGTGAGAAAGTATTCGATCCGCCTCCAAAGGTGAAAAGCGCCGTATTGAAAATGACTCGTAACGACCGCAAGGAGCTGGGATGCGACGAGAAGTTATTCAAGACCGTAGTAAAGACCTCATTCAACCAACGAAGAAAAACGCTTCGTAATTCCATGAAACCCCTATTGGGTAAAGATTGCCCGGATTACGCCTTGCCGATATTCGACAAGCGCCCGGAACAGTTATCCGTGGAGCAATTCGTGGAACTGACCTTGATCAGCCAAAAGCATCTGGAGAAGCAGGCTGGTGATGTCCTATAATAATATAAGAGTCCAATGATCGAACTGACGAAAGATTACATCGAGAACCTGAAAAGCATCATCGAGGCCAAAGATGACGCGAAGGCACAGGAGGTACTTCATGAACTGTATCCTGCCGATATAGCCGAGCTTTATCAAGAACTGAACTTGCAAGAGGCCATTTATCTCTATCTATTGATGGATGGCGACAAAGCGGCGGATGTATTGATGGAGTTGGATGAGGAAGACCGTCATAAGTTATTGAAGGAACTTCCCAATGAGCTTATCGCCAAGCGTTTCGTCGATAACATGGAAACGGATGATGCCGTTGACTTGATGCGTGAGTTGGACGAGGATACCCAAGAGGAGATCCTTTCGCATATCGAGGACGTAGAACAGGCCGGTGATATCGTGGACTTGTTGAAATACGACGAGGACACCGCCGGCGGTTTGATGGGTACCGAGATGATCGTGGTGAACGAGAATTGGAGTATGCCCAAATGTATCGACGAGATGCGCAAGCAAGCGGAGGAGATGAGCGAGATCTATTATGTATATGTAGTGGACGACGACGAGCGCTTGAAAGGCGTGCTCCCCTTGCAGAAACTGATTACCCACCCATCCGTCTCCAAGATCAAGCATGTCATGAAAAAAGACCCGATCTCCGTTCGCGACAGCGACAGTATCGAGGAGGTTACGGAGACGATCGAGAAATACGACTTGGTAGCCTTGCCCGTAGTCGATAGTATCGGACGTCTGGTAGGACGTATCACGATCGACGACGTTATGGATGAGGTACGCGAGCAACACGAGCGTGATTACCAGTTGGCATCCGGTATCTCGCAAGACGTGGAAACCTCGGATAATGTATTCACCCAAACCGCCGCCCGCCTACCTTGGCTGCTGATCGGCATGATCGGAGGATTGGGAAACTCCGTTATCCTCGGTGGTTTCGAGAGCAGTTTCGCCACTAACCCGAAGATGGCGCTATTTATCCCGCTGATCGGTGGTACCGGTGGAAACGTAGGCATACAATCTTCCGCTATCGTGGTACAAGGCTTGGCAAACAATACCTTGAAGGAAGGGAATATCGTACCGCAAATCCTAAAAGAGTCCGTAGTTTCGTTAATCAATGCCAGCATTATCAGTCTGGTCGTGTTCATTTACAACTTCTTCATGCTGGGAGCCCGGGGGATTACGGCCTCCGTATCTTTAAGCCTATTCGCCGTCGTAATGTTCGCCAGTATATTCGGCACGTTAGTTCCCATGACCTTAGATAAGATGAAGATAGATCCGGCCTTGGCGACCGGGCCGTTTATCACCATTACCAACGATATTATCGGTATGATGATTTATATGTTCATTACTTCCGCGTTAGCTTGATACCACGGGGGGACGGACGCCGTCCCTACAATGTTAAAATAATATGTTATAGAACATATCTACGAAATAGCTGTTATCTTTGTAGCGGTTATCAAAAAAGGTAGAAAAACTATGCTAACAGAAGCATTTTACATTCTCTTCTTCTATTTCACGGGAGAGTTTATCAGCTACTTTATCGACGGTTTCATACCGGGTAGCGTAATTGGGATGGTGCTATTATTTTTAGCCCTCGCGTTCAAGAAAGTAAAACCTGAAAAGGTGAAACGTCTTTCCACGGTTCTTACCCAAAACATGGGATTATTCTTCGTTCCAGCTGGTGTAGGGCTTATGAATTCCTTCGGGATCATCTCCGAGTATTGGGCAGTCCTGCTGATCGCTTCCGTAGTAAGTACAATTTTAGTCATCGCCAGCGTAGCGTTGGTGCAACAAAAACTGGAAAAGGGGAAATAGACCATGGATAATCTGGCGCATTCCGAGATTTTCGCTCTTACCTTGGTAATTGGTACCTACCTGACTTCCTTGGCTCTTTACAAGAAAGTCCATATCAGTCTTTTGCATCCTTTGCTTACGACCATCTTCGTGATTATCGTGGTACTGGAAGTCCTAGGCATTCAATATGAGTCGTTCCAGCAAAGCAGTCATTTGATCCATTTTATGCTGGGGCCTTCCGTAGTGGCCCTTGGCTATGTGTTATATGAGCAAATCCAATATCTAAAGGGAAATGTCGTTTCGATCTTGACTTCCGTATTTGTCGGGGCCATTGTCGGAATCGTAAGCGTAATCATCATCGGTAAATTGATGGGAGCCGACCAAGCGTTGATCGCCACGCTCCAACCGAAATCCGTCACCACCCCGATCGCTATGGGGATAGCGGAGAAAGCGGGCGGCATACCTTCACTTACCGCCGTCATCGTCGTAGCGGTAGGAATCTTTGGCAGTATAGTGGGCCCTATCGTGATGAGGGTGCTGGGAATAGATAGCCATATCGCTAAAGGACTGGCGTTAGGGGCTTCCTCCCATGGAGTAGGAACAGCAGCGGCCATTCAAATCGGGGCCATCGAAGGAGCATTAAGCGGACTGGCGATTGGCTTGATGGGTATCATGACAGCGGTCTTGGTTCCGGTTATTCGGTTGATTTGCAACTATTTTTCCATATAAATACGCAAAACTTTTTGCTACTTTAGCAGGAATGTACTACTTTTGCCCCCGAAAATCGTTAAGGATTACTCTATAACATTATAAATAAAGAAAATAAATATGATCAATTCACAAGACATTAAGAAAGGAACTTGTATCCGTTTGGACGGAAAACTCTATTTCTGCGTCGATTTCCTTCACGTAAAACCGGGTAAAGGTAATACCATCATGCGTACCACATTGAAAGATGTTGTAAAAGGCGGTCAGATCGAGCGTCGTTTCAATATCGGTGAGAAGTTGGAAGATGTACGCGTAGAACGTCGCCCGTATCAGTTCACTTATACGGAAGGCGAGCATTATCATTTCATGAACCAAGAGACATTCGATGACGTGATCATCGACAAAAACTTGATCAACGGCGTTGATTTCATGAAAGAGGGAGAAATTGTAGACGTTGTTTCTGATGCATCTACCGATACGGTTCTTTTCGCCGACATGCCTACAAAAGTTCAATTAAAAGTTACTTATACAGAACCGGGTATTAAAGGTGACACTGCTACTAACACCTTGAAACCGGCAACCGTAGAGACTGGTGCGGAAGTTCGCGTTCCGTTGTTCATCAACGAGGGCGAGGTTATCGAGATCAATACGACTGATGGTTCTTACGTAGGCCGTATCCGCGAGTAATCCGGGTCTTGTCAAAATATACGGTTCCCGCTTGATAAGCAGGCGGGAACTATTTTTTTAACCAAATCATAAACCTTTCCCGACTATGAAAGAAAAGACAGGAAAACTTTCCATCAAGGAATGGGCCGAAGAAGACAGGCCCCGTGAGAAAATGCTTCAAAAAGGCGCTTCCGTATTAAGCGATGCCGAATTGATCGCCATACTGATCGGATCCGGCAACAATGAGGAGACGGCCGTACAACTCTCTCAACGGATACTTCACTCCGTAAACAACAATCTGAATACATTGGGTAAACGTTCCATCAAAGAATTAACTTCCGGCTTTAAAGGTATCGGAGAGGCGAAGGCGGTCACGATCTGCGCCGCTATGGAACTAGGGAAACGGCGGGAAACCTCAGAGGCGTCTCCTCAAGATGCTATCCGAAGCAGCAAAGACTCCTATCTCCTATTCCGTACCCAACTATGCGATTTACCTTATGAGGAACTCTGGATCGCTCTAACCAATCCATTAAATAAGGTGATACAAAAGGTAAAAATCAGTCAGGGCGGAGTAAACCAGACTTCCGTGGATATCCGTTTGGTATTAAAAGCGGCGATCAACGCCTTGGCCTCCGGTATAATCCTATGCCATAATCATCCATCCGGTAGCCTCCGCCCCAGTACGCACGACGATGCCTTGACCGAGCGTATCCAAAAGGCGGCGAAGCTGATGGATATTAGGATACTGGACCATATCATCCTGTCCGATAGCGGCTATTATAGCTATGCAGACGAAGGAAGGCTGATCCGGTGAAACAAATTCTCTTTTCCCCCGGTTTAGTATATAGAAGTATTAATGTATATTCGCGTATAAAACAAAAGAAGATGAACAACGAATTTCTCCAAACAGAAGAAGCGATCGTCGCTATGCTGAAGACGGTATACGACCCGGAAATACCCGTAAACGTATACGATCTTGGGCTTATATATAAGGTAGATATCGATGAGGAAAAAAATGTACGCATCGATATGACCCTCACCGCCCCGAACTGTCCGGCGGCCGATTTCATATTGGAAGATGTCCGTATGAAGGTAGAAGCGGTCGATGGGGTGAACAATGTAGAGGTAAACCTCGTCTTCGAGCCGGAATGGGACAAGGACATGATGACGGAGGAGGCTAAACTGGAATTAGGTTTTCTATGAAAATATATTTCGCCTCAGACGCACATCTGGGAGCCCGTTTCCACAAGGACCCTTTAGCCATCGAGAAGAAACTGGTACGTTGGCTGGATAGCATCAAGGAAGACGCTTCCGCCATTTGGTTTCTGGGAGATCTATTCGACTATTGGTACGAATACAAATACGTCGTGCCGAAAGGCCATGTACGTTTTCTGGGGAAATTGGCCGAGTTAGCGGACAGAGGTATAGAAATACATATCTTTATCGGTAACCATGACATCTGGATGTTCGACTACTTGCCGAAAGAGATAGGCGCCATCATCCATCGGGATACCTTGACAGTCGATTTATTGGGGAAACGTTTCTTCCTCGGGCATGGCGATGAGGTAGATTTCCGGAGTAAGGCATTCCGTCTGATCAGGGCTATTTTCCGGAACAAGTTCTGCCAATGGTTATATGCGGGAATACATCCCCGCTGGACGTTCGGGTTCGCTTCACCAGCCGGAAGAGTGGACTGGAAAAGCAAGAGGCTAAAAAGTATCAAGGGGAAGACGCAGAATATATGGTTGTTTTCGCCAAGGAATATCTAAAGACGCATCCCGATATAAACTTCTTCATTTTCGGCCATCGCCACATCATGTTGGACTTGATGTTAAGCCGTACCTCCCGTATTCTCATAGCCGGGGATTGGATGCAATTCTTCTCTTATATCGTATGGGATGGCGAGAATCTGTATATGGATCAGTTTCTGGAAGAGACGGACGGACAATCTTATCCCAACACATAAGACAGCGTTGTCTTAACACCTTAGACAGTACTGTCGAAGCACCTTAGACAGCGTTGTATGATGTGCTCATACAACGCTGTCCGGATTCTCCGCTTACTTTACCGGGATATAACCAACCTTCTTCACCGTCGCTTGTCCTTCGGCAGACATCACATAATCGATGAACGGTCGCACCTTTGAGGCATTCTTCGTCTCATAGTAGTAGAACAACGGACGGACAACCGGATAGGTCTTATTCCTCGCGTTCTCCAACGAAGGCTCCACGTAGGATTTTCCGGCATCATACGATACATGGATCGGCTTCACTTCTTTATTCAAATAAGCAAGACCTACATAGCCAATGGCTCCTTTCGTCTGGCTTACGCTTTGTATAATGGCACCTGTAGCCGGCATGCTCAAGATACCGTTCATATAGTTCTTATTTTTCAACACGCTCTCCTTGAAGAACTCGTAGGTTCCGGAAGAAGTCTCGCGGGAATAGGCCACGATCTTCATATCCGCACCACCCACTTCTTTCCAATTCTTAATCTTGCCGGTAAAAATGCCTTCCAATTGCTCCCGGGTCAGATTGGATACCTTGTTGGAAGGATGCACGACAACAGCCAGAGCGTCGTAGGCGATCACCTCCTCTTTCGTTTTCTTTCCGGCTTCTTGCAACTTCATGCGCTCGTCGAATTTCATCTTACGGGAAGCCATCGCTATATCCGTAGTGCCTTCCATCAAAGCGGAGATCCCCACGCCGGAGCCACCACCCGTCACCGTTATCTTAGCGGCTTTGTTCTTATTCATGAAATTCTCGGCTTCAGTCTGGGTAAGAGGCAAACAAGTATCGCTACCCTTTATCTTCTGGGCAAACACATTCGTAGCAAACAAACCCGCTGCCATGGCAGCTAATAAAATCGTCTTCTTCATTACTTTGTATTTATCTTTTATTTACGATACAAAATAAATACTTCGGTATTTCAATGGGATGAAACAGATATTACAATCCTATGAATTAAAACTTATATTGAAGACGGACTGTCAATACATTATCCTTCCGGTCGTTCTCGTAGCCCTTCACGAGGTTACTTTTCTCATTGAAGTTAAACTCGTAGTAAGCTTGTAGACGGATATGTTTATTGAAATTATAGATACCGCCAATACCTATCGTGCTTTGAGCCAAGTCGGTTTTTGAGGTGAAGCTATTTTCCGCCCCTACCTCATTTCCACTCACCTTCGTATTCGGATCGTAAACGTCATATTTCAATACGGCGGAGAAAGGAGAGGCGCCTATATTCTGTACCAAATAAAAGGAGTAAACAAGGAAAGGACGCTTGAACAAAGAATTTTCCGGCAAATTCTCCGGTCGGGTACTGTAGTTCGGGCTTTTACTGCTCCCGGCGATACCGGGTTGGGTACCGATTAAACCTTCCGCACGGAGAGTGGTCTTTCCTAAAGATGAAAGAAAACTAAACTGTCCATCCAAACCTAAATACTGGCGCTTCATATAAGTACCCGTCTCTCCCATATCCCTCTTAACGAAATGATTGCCACGCATCTCATACGCCTCGGTAGTCGGGTTGTAGACAAAACCATGGTAATAGGAGAAACCGGCTCCCCATTTTCCCCAGTCGCCTATCGCCTTCTCGGCACCCAGACGCCCGATGAAATCTTTCCGGCTATCCGTCTCCCGGTTAATACTGTTTCCGGCAAACAGACCGGCATCCAATCGCAAGAAACTCAATGGGCTGGTAGTCTTGGTACGTAAGGTAAGCATCGCTCCCAAGTCACGCTCATCCGGGAAGAAATACTGGATAATAGTCGCTCTCTCCGGAGATTCGAGAGAACTCGTGGAATAACAGACCTCATAACCGAAAGGACGGTTGAACACACCAGCCATCAACTGGCTACGCTTCGTCCAAGGGTCCTTGATACCGATATACAGATCACGGAAACTTACTCCCTTATCATTCACCTCGATCTGGACAGCACCTGTTCCGATCCCATCATTGTACTCAAACTTCATACGCCCCCGGCGGATACCGATCCGGTTAAACCCTTTATCCAAGTTCTCGTTCTTATCGCCCACTTTCAAGGTAGCGTCCTCCTGTCCATATTGGTATTGTCCTTGGATATAAGCGGAAACCTTGAATTTGCTTAGCTTCTGGACTACCTTATCCAAGGTAGTCACTTCCGTAGCCAAGGAATCGATACGTTTTTCCACCGACTGATCCACCTCCTGCGCTCCCATACTGAATGGAAGCAGCACTAACATGAGCGCTATAACTTTTCCTAATTTCATTCCTAACTATAAAAACTATATTTGCGTCGCAAAGTTACAACGCTCCTGTTTCACACCCGTTTCACATACATTACAATCCTGTTACAGACGTCTTGCCTAATTATTCAGGGACGAATTTACATAAAATAATCGGTTCGTTCCATACATTGCACATGACTAGAATATTTGCGCGATAATTCTGGTCCATTTCGCACATTTATTGGGATATTGTGCTACCTTTGCCTCGATTATTGAAACACTATATTTATTTTTTTAATGAAGACATTAACAATCGGAGACCTAAAGGCTCGTATTCCAATCATCCAAGGTGGAATGGGCGTAGGCATCTCTCTTTCCGGCTTAGCCTCGGCCGTTGCAAATGAAGGTGGGATCGGCGTTATCTCCGCAGCCGGTCTCGGACTTTTATATAAGAAATTGTCACCCAGCAATTATACGGAAGCTGGGAATCTCGGGTTAGCGGAAGAGATCCGCAAGGCCCGGGAAAAAGCGAAAGGTATCATCGGCGTAAACGTAATGGTGGCTCTTTCCGACTTCGCCGAATTGGTGAAAACCAGTATAGCGGAAAAGGTAGACATCATTTTCAGCGGTGCCGGACTGCCTTTGCTCAAGAAAGATAGCGTCACCAAGCTGGTTCCCATCGTTTCCAGCGCACGTGCCGTACGCATCATCTGCGAGAAATGGAAGAATAACTATGATTATCTTCCGGATGCGGTGGTACTAGAAGGCCCGAAAGCGGGTGGACATCTGGGATATAAGGAAAACCAGTTGGAAGACCAGCATTTCTCATTGGAAGAATTATTACCTCAAGTCGTAGAGGAAGTCTCTCATTTCGAGCAGAAATACGACAAAAAGATCCCGGTAATTGCGGCAGGAGGCATTTATACGGGTGAAGATATCAAACGCATGATAGACCTTGGAGCATCAGGCGTTCAGTTAGGAACCCGGTTCGTTACCACCACGGAATGCGATGCCTCGGAAGCCTTCAAACAGACCTATATACAGGCAGAGGAGAAGGACATAGAGATCATCAAAAGTCCCGTCGGCATGCCCGGACGAGCCATCCATTGCAGTTTCCTTGAGAAAGTGAAGGCGGGAATCAAGCAACCGAAAGCTTGTCCCTTCAACTGTATCAAGACGTGCGATATATCACGCAGCCCGTATTGTATCGTCACCGCCTTGTACAACGCCTTCAAAGGGAATTTCGAGAATGGATACGCTTTCGCCGGCAGTAACGCTTGGCGAGCGAATAAGATCACTTCGGTACGGGAAACCATTACCGAGTTGATGAATGAATGGAAAGCTAAATTATAAGCACAAAAAAAGCCTCCGGAAACGGGGGCTTTTTTTATATTCGAAGGTAAGTATCTCCATTATTGCTCGGCCAACCAAGCGGCCAGCTCATCCCGGTTCGCGGCGGCATCCTGCATGCCGGCTTGGGCAGCTTGATCGAAATATTGCATAGCGGTCGTATAATCCTTCTTCATCGCATAAGCGACACCTAGGTTATTCCATGCTTCCGGCAAATTAATACCTTGCAAACGACTGATGGCCGGATCGTAAGCACCAGTCTCAATCTCAAGGGCCGCCGTATTTAATTGAGCGATCGGGTCGGTCGGATAAAGACGAACGGCGATATCGAATACCTCCTTGAACTGATCGCTACCTTTATCATAAGAATTGGCTACCAAGAACATCTCATTCAAACTTAAATATTGAGGTTTCGTTTTGATCACTTGCTTGGCCTCGTTCACGTCGAACGGACGTGCGATATAAGCCAAGGTATAATCAATACGTCTTAAAGGAGGATAGTATTTATCCAATAATATCTTATAAGTCCGACCTCCGTTCAAGGCATGTAGTTTAGCCTTGCGCTTGTTTATATCTTGAATATCCAAGATCTCCAGAATCTCCTTCTTATTCGCCAAATCTGATTTCGTAACCTCTTGACGCAATCCGATCCAATCCTCACCCATCCAATTCACTTTCATCAAGGAAGGATCCATCTTCTCCTTATCTTTCATGTAAGCGACAAAAGCCTTGGCACGACTCTCGGACAATCTCATATTATAATCGTAGCCACCTTCCGGGGAAGCGTATCCGGTAACCTTAAATTCGGTAAAGCTTAGATTCTTATCGTTACGGACTTCCGTTACAATCTTATTCACCTCATTCAGCACGGTAGCGTTATCTTTGAAATCACGTAACAATACGGACTTGCCTACCTCAAAGTTTAAATAAGCGGAATGCGTCTCGCTCCGTTGTTTCACAGGTTCTACCGGAGGAGTAACATAGCTAAGCTCATAAACGGGAGGGGCTAACGGAGGCAATACACGGCTCATCACCCCATAGATGTCATTTGAGACCTCACAAGAAGCGCATCCCGTGGTATTCTCATCCACCATCAAGGTAGCGTTTCGCATCCATCCCGCATAGGGTACGGACAATTCCACCGGAATCAATTCCGGCCCCTTCTTCGTCTGACGGATAATCAAGCTAGGAGTTTGGGGAAATTCATAACTATCGAAACCCAACTCACGGTTCAACGCCTTCATACGTGCCCGCCCGGTAATCACGATCGGGTTAAACTGGTAAGACTGCGATTTATCCACCGATTGCAATACCGGTGTCAGTATGACCATCTCTTGGGATTTCAAACGCAGATTACTCAGATTGGTCGTAAAATTCATCATAAGCTGGCTTCCGTCCTTCCTTGCGCTTACATTCTCGAAACTAACAGTTCCCCGCACACCGTTCTGTGCCTGTAGGCTCACACCTCCGAGGAACAATAAAGCGATACATATACTCAATAAATGTCTCATATCTCTCTAGATCGTTTTTTAGTGGATAAAATAAATGATAGAAAGGGCCGCTTTCGTTACACCCCAATAGTTCGAGTTCTTGGTCTCGATCTTGGAGCCACATTCCCCGCAATTATACTTATCATAATGTACACGGGCATAACCGGCGCCGATAGCGGCTTCTATACTCCAACGCTTATTCAGTATCCATTGATGTCCCAACGTAAGTCCGCCACCGTACAAATAACCATCATAACGATGATCCTTCAAATTAGGGAATATGCCAAAGGGTAATTTAATCCCGGCGATATTATACTGTCCGCCCAACGCATGCACGCCAATAAACGTACCGTTGAATTTCTCGCAAGTCCAATAACGCACTTCCGGCATGACAAGCCAATGCTTCAGTTTCTTACCGTCATTGAACTTGAAAGGATTATATCCCGCCGAGACATCCAATGTAACCTTTTTGCTTAAGCCCACCTCGAATCCTAAGTTCGGAGTCGTAGTCGCGTCGTAGAGAAGATTGTTCTTCAACGCGAAATGCTGTGCGCTCATAGATAAGGAAAATAACAATGCTAATCCAAGTAAAAATGCTTTCTTCATTTCTTATAAGCTTAATGATTTGAAGAAGAAACAGGAATAAACGGGTTTTAGTTTTCGATAAGCGTTAATAAGATATGATCATTAAATTTAATTATATTAATAGTAAAGGGAATGCGGAAGGCGCTTTTATCGCTTATCCACATTCCCTTTAACTTACTTATAAATATACGATTACTGTTTAATGTCGCCTAATTCGACCAGCTTATTGACAATCGCATAGATCGTAAGACCGCTGGCACTATGAATTTGAAGTTTCCGAGCGATATTACGGCGGTGGGTGATGACCGTATGCGTAGAAAGAAACAAACGATCCGCTATCTCCCGGTTTGTCATTCCCTTCACGACGCAGACTACGATCTCTTTTTCCCTCGAGCTTAACGATTGTTGCTCGTCATCCCCTTCCGGCTCGTCATCCGGAAGTACCTCGGCGTTCAACCGTTCCAATTTGTGCTTGATCTCATCAGGGCTATCGTATATGTTAATTTGTTCATCATAAGAACGCAATAACACACTGTCTGAGACAGAATATAATAAAGCGATACATTTCATCTCGGCACAGCCGCTTTCCTCCTTCAAATGTTGCAACGTGAAATAGCCGGGCAAAGCCGGATTCACGATCAACACATCCGGTTTGTGCATACGAAGCGAGTCGAAAAGAGATTCCACCGAATGAATCTCCACCATCTGGATACGGAAACCCGGTAACCGTTTCAACAGGTTCTCCAGTCCGCTCCTTATGATAACAGAAGGTTCGGCTATCGCAATCTTTAGATTTGTACTCATCGATTCATGCTTATAATTGTTTTTCCAAAGCCAATATGGCCGGTACAAACAAATAATCCTCCACACGGGTATGTGAAGCCAAGTCTTCCTCCGTGGCAAAAATATCGAACAAGACACTATTCAGCATATTCGTACCCGCTCCCGGATAGTATTTGATCAGGATATTTTTCAACTCCGTGATCTTCATCTCGATCTGATCATGACGCTTACGGAAGATCGTAATATTGTATTTCGGATCTCTCTTTCCTTCCAACAAATTACGGACATAAGGGAAAACAGCACGTTCCTCATAAGACATATGTTTATTTACCTCCTCCGCATACTCATCGAAAAACTTCGTGATCACAAAAGCGACATCCTCCGGGCACCCGGATATAGCGTCTACCAATTTACGACGGATATGTGGCAAGCGGAAGTTCAAGAAGTAATCATGGGCATTATGCAAATAGCGGATCAAGTTCTCGATCGACAGGCATTTGCTGATATTCTCGACAGGCGTATTCACTTCCTCGACCAAGAAATTCACGACCGTCAGGAAAGTACAAGCATCCACCCCATTCTGCCGGCAAACCTCCCCGATATTCTTCTCTCCGAACCCGAGCGCTATACCAAAGCGGCTCATGACTAAAACCATCGGATAGTTCTCGCAGATCAGATCACTCATTTTATCGGTTTCCCGGTACATTCCATTTTTATACATAGGCTTCTTTCTAACTTGTCTTGGTGTTTGAATAGCCAAATATACTCCTTTTTCTTCCATATCTCGTACATTTATTATTATTTCACAAAGGCTTAAAGGACGACTCCGTCGGCACGACCGCTATACACTCAGTCTCTATCAACCATCCGGGACGGCAAACGGGGGCCAAGACTATCAAATGTGGCAAATCCGGGTAATGCGCCTCAAAATACTTCTTAACCACCGCATAATCAGCCATATCTCTCAAATAGGAGATCGCCTGCGTAATATCACGAGTAGTAGCGTCCGCCTCTTTCAGCAACACGCTGATATTTTCCATCATCCGCTCGGTTTGTTTTACGATATCGCCCGGATAGACAATCTCTCCCCGGTTATCGATACTCGCCGTACCCGAGATAAAGACCTGTTTACGATCCCCATACGTAACAGCCGTACCCCGCTCGAAAGTTACTCCATATTCATAAGTAGGATTCAAGTGCGTGGGAGCGTAAAGGAACTGAATCTGTCCCGGCTCCAATCCATCCACCGCATAACTGTCCATCTGTACCAACACCGAGGGATCGGCATGACGTCCCTCAATACCCGTGCTAGCAATATAATGCGTCTTCTCCGTAAGATTCTGCGTGATAAAAACTTCTTTCCGGGCTTTCACCACACCGGCGTAATTCACGTCTACGTTTTGCACAAAGAACCAAGT
>ERZ779996.279-NODE-279-length-12044-cov-3.48119_pt1 | contig 12044 bp, 13 predicted proteins | sample MGYA00511933_ERZ779996 | MGnify/ENA primary metagenome ERZ779996 (study PRJEB29588, sample SAMEA2147384) | human gut metagenome | biome: human gut; feature: human-associated habitat; material: faeces | place: Denmark | collected 2008/2010 ...
TGCCGATGCAGTTGAACCAGATTGCCCGCGTAGTGTTGACTACTGCCAAGGAACTCTTCTTTGACCCTTATCAGACCAACAAAGCCACCGGTTCTTTCATCCTGATAGACCCGATAACCAACAATACCAGCGCCGTTGGTATGATTATCGACCGCGTGGAAGATAAGGATATGCATGTATCCGAAGAACTCCCTGTGCTTGACTTGCCGAAGCTGGGCATCGCTCCCGAACATTACGAAGCTGTAGAGAAAGCCGTCAAAGAACTGGAACGTCAGGGAGTGGCAGTGATTATTAAGAAATGAAAATTAAACATTAACAAATAAGAGTCGGATGAGAATTGCGGACTGGCCCGAAAGGCTGTTCTGCAATCCTCAACTTACAATTCTCAATTAAACAAGAATGGGTTTATTAGAATTCAACAAACTGCCGATTAACACACTGGTCGGTGCAGACTGGAAAACGTTCAACGCCATTACAAAGGGACGTGAAATAGATGCCGCGTACAAAGGTAAATTCCGGTTGACGAAAGCCGTTTGCCGCATGCTTTCTACATTGGCTCCCTTGCAGGACAAACGCTATGAGAAGCTGTTGGCGGACAAACCGCTGGAGCACGACCCTGTATTTATCCTCGGTCACTGGCGTAGCGGAACAACTTTCGTGCATAATGTGTTCTCTTGCGACAAGCATTTCGGCTATAACACAACGTATCAGACCGTATTTCCGCATCTGATGATGTGGGGACAGCCTTTCTTCAAGAAAAACATGAGCTGGCTGATGCCCGACAAGCGTCCCACGGACAATATGGAGCTGGCGGCCGCAGGAGGAAGAGTTTGCGTTGGCAAACATGATGCCTTATACCTATTATAACTTCTGGTTCTTACCCAAGCAACAGCAGGAGTATGCCGACAAGTATCTGTTGTTCGACGATATAAGTGAGGCGGAGTTGAAGGTATTTGAGGAAACATTTACCAGACTCATCAAGATTTCCTTGTGGAATACGCACGGTACGCAGTTCCTCAGCAAGAACCCGCCGCATACCGGACGTGTGAAGGAGCTGGTAAAGATGTTCCCCAATGCCAAGTTCATCTACCTGATGCGTAATCCTTATACGGTGTTCGAGAGCACGCGCAGTTTCTTCACGAATACTATCCAGCCGTTGAAACTTCAGGATATTACTCCTGCGGAACTGGAGCAGAACATCCTGTCTGTCTATGCCAAACTTTATCATAAGTACGAGGCGGACAAGGCAAGCATTCCGGCGGGTAATCTGATTGAAGTGAAGTTCGAGGACTTCGAAGCTGATGCCATGGGAATGACGGAGCACATCTACGATGCGCTGTCCATACCCGGTTTTGCGGATGCCCGCACTGCCATCGAGCAGTATGTAGGCGGTAAGAAAGGTTATAAGAAGAATAAATATAAATATGACGACCGCACGGTGCAATTGGTTCAGGACAACTGGGGCTTTGCGCTGAAGCAGTGGAATTATGAACTTTAACTGATTGTAGGAGAATAGAGAAATGATTCGTAAAAGACTTCGAATGTTGAGTTTGCTGTCCGCAATGCTTTGCTGCGTAGCAGTATCGGCACAGCATAAGGTTGAGATGATTCCTTTCGGAAATATGGATCAATGGATTGACCGCCAGATTAAAGAATCGGGAATTATCGGCGGTGCTACCAAAAATGTGTATGCTATCGGTCCTACGGCAACTATCCGTGAAAACAAGCCGTATAAGAATATGGGCGGTTCCCCGTGGGCTACTTCCAACGTGATGGCGCGTGTGGCAGGCATCACCAAAACCAATACTTCGGTATTTCCGGAGAAGCGGGGCGACGGCTTCTGTGCCCGTATGGACACCCGTATGGAAAGCGTAAAGGTGTTCGGCATTGTGGATATTACGGTGCTGGCTGCCGGTTCCATATTTTTGGGCGATGTACACGAGCCCATCAAGGGGACGAAGAATCCGCAGAAGATACTGAATTCGGGCATCCCGTTCACCAAGAAACCTATTGCCATTCAGTTTGACTATAAGGTGAAGATGTCCGACCGTGAAAAACGTGTTCATGCCACCGGTTTCAGCAAGATAACCGATGTGGAAGGAAAGGACTTCCCCGAAATGAACCTCTTTTTGCAGAAACGCTGGGAAGACAAAGACGGAAATATCTATGCCAAACGCGTGGGTACGGTGGTGGTGCGTTATTACACTACAACGGACGACTGGCGCAACAATGCCACTTATTCCATTATGTACGGCGATATAACGGGCAACCCCGAATACAAGGCGCACATGATGCGCCTGCAAGTGCAGGAACGCTATGCGGTGAACAGTAAGGGCGAAAGCGTGCCTATCAAGGAAGTGGCATGGGGAACGGAAGATGATATCCCCACACATATCCAGTTGCAGTTTACGTCCAGTCACGGCGGGGCATATATCGGTTCTCCGGGCAATTCATTCTATGTAGATAATGTGAAGTTGGTATATTGATTTCGTTCCTATACCGGCATGTGTAATTTTGCCTATGGCGAAAAACCTGTTTGATGTATATCAGACGGGATTTTCACCATAGGCAAAATCTTTTTTGATACGTATGAAAAAGAGTTCAAATATAAATCGTAATTTTGTAGCCCATTATGAGTAGAATAATAGCTATTGATTACGGTAAAAAACGTACGGGCATAGCCGTCAGCGACACGTTGCAGATGATTGCCAACGGGCTTACCACTGTGTCTACCCATGAACTGCTCGCCTTTATCATGGATTACGTGGCGAAAGAACCGGTAGAGCGGATACTTGTCGGACTGCCGAAGCAGATGAATAACGAAGCTTCTGAGAATATGAAACGGATAGAGCCGTTTGTGCGTTCCTTGCAAAAGCGGTTGCCCGATATGCCGGTAGAGTATGTGGACGAGCGGTTTACTTCGGTCTTGGCGCACCGCACCATGCTGGAAGCCGGACTGAAAAAGAAAGACAGGCAGAACAAGGCGTTGGTGGACGAAATCAGCGCGACTATTATCCTGCAGACTTATCTGGAGAACAGGCGCTTCTCCTCTTTATAAATGTTTGGAAAATAATTCATAATTCATAAATTAAAGAAATGATTTTACCTGTTTATGTATACGGACAACCCGTATTGAGAAAAGTAGCGGAGGACATTACTCCCGATTATCCGAACCTGAAAGAACTGATTCAGAATATGTTCGAAACCATGGACCATGCCGATGGCGTGGGACTTGCAGCGCCGCAAATCGGTTTGCCTATCCGTGTGGTGGTTGTAGACCTGGATGTGTTGTCGGAAGATTATCCCGAATATAAAGGTTTCCGTAAGGCATATATCAATGCGCATATCCTCGAAGTATCGGGCGAAGAGGTATCTATGGAAGAAGGCTGCCTGAGCCTGCCGGGCATTCACGAATCTGTGAAGAGAGGCAATAAGATACGCGTGAAGTACCTGGACGAGGACCTGGTGGAGCATGACGAGATTGTGGAAGGCTATCTGGCCCGTGTGATGCAGCATGAGTTCGACCATTTGGACGGTAAGATGTTTATCGACCATCTGTCGCCCTTGCGCAGACAGATGATAAAGGGAAAACTGAATGCCATGCTGAAAGGTAAGGCACACTGTACCTATAAGGTGAAAACCGTAAAGTAAGCAAACCATATAATAAGGTATAAAAGGCTCAAAAAATATAAAAAGTCTTCGGTATATCCTGATATGTAAATGAATAAACGCTACTTTTGTTTTGTTTACAAGCATTTATAAGACAAGATGATAAAAAAGATATTGCTGGCAATTCTGTTATTGCCCACGTTGTTATATGCGCAAATCAATACGGAACGGGTGATGACCATTGCCCGCAACGCATTGTATTTCGAGGACTACGTGCTTTCTATCCAATATTTCAATCAGGTAATCAACGCGAAGCCTTATTTATACGAGCCTTATTTCTTCCGTGCGCTGGCAAAAATCAACCTGGACGATTTTCAGGGAGCGGAAGCGGATTGCGATCAGGCTATTCAGCGCAATCCTTTTGTTGTAGGCGCTTATCAGATAAGAGGTTTGGCACGTATCCGCCAGGATAAGTTCGACGGTGCGGTCGAGGACTACAAGACGGCTTTGAAGTACGACCCGGAGAATGTTGTACTTTGGCATAACCTCTCTCTTTGTCATATGCAGAAAGAGGATTTCAATGCTGCCAAAGAGGATTTGGGCAAGTTGCTCGCCATAGCTCCCCGCTATACGCGTGCGTACCTGATGCGCGGTGAGGTCAATCTCAAGCAGAACGATACGATACAGGCCTTGAAGGATTTTGATAAGGCCATTGATATGGACCGTTACGACCCCGACGGTTGGGCCGCCCGTGCCATTGTCCGTCTTCAGCAATCCGACTACAAGGAAGCTGAAAAGGATTTGGACCAGGCGATACACCTGAGCGCACGTAATTCGGGCAACTACATAAACCGGGCTTTGGCGCGTTTCCATCAGAATAACCTGAGAGGTGCGATGAGCGACTATGACCTGGCGCTGGATATTGACCCCAATAACTTCCTCGGTCACTATAACCGGGGACTGCTGCGTGCACAGGTAGGTGACGATAACCGTGCGATAGAAGATTTCGACTTTGTGCTGAAGATGGAGCCGGACAATATGATGGCAACTTTCAACCGTGGTTTGCTGCGTGCACAAACGGGCGATTACCGCGGCGCTATCAGCGACTACTCCAAAGTGATAGAAGAGTATCCCAACTTCACGGCGGGTTACTACCATCGTGCCGAGGCCCGCAAGAAGATTGGTGACCGCAAGGGAGCCGAGCAGGATGAGTTCAAGCTTATGAAGATGCAGCTCGACAAGCGCAACGGCGTGACAACCGGCGGCAATGACAAGGATGTGGCGGATAATGCGGACGGCAACTCCGGAAAGGATAACGGCAAAACCCGTAAGAAGTCCGACAAGAATATGGATAACTACCGCAAGATTGTGATTGCGGATGATTCGGAAGTGGAACAGCGTTATAAGAGCGACTATCGCGGCCGTGTGCAAGACCGTAACGTGACTATCAAGCTCGAACCTATGTATGCGCTGACCTATTATGAGAAGCTGAGCGACGTAAAACGTACCGTGCATTATCACAAGTATATAGACGAGTTGAATCACTCCAAACTGTTCCCCAAACCGTTGCGCATCACCAATATGGAGTCGCCTCTGACAGAAGAGCAGGTACGTTTCCACTTCGCATTGATAGACGCCCATACATCGGATATTGTGGCAGACGAAAAAAATGCCGGAAAGCGGTTTATGCGCGGTTTGGATTTCTATCTGGTGCAGGACTTTGCAAGTTCCATAGACGATTTTACACAGAGTATCCTGCTGGATGATACTTTCTTCCCGGCATATTTCATGCGTGCTTTGGTGCGCTACAAGCAGTTGGAGTACAAGAAAGCGGAAGCCGGCATGAACGAGGGTGCCGTTTCCGGTGCGCAAGAAGTAAAGAAGGCGGAAGTAACGGCGATGGATTACGATATTGTGAAAAATGATTTGGATCATGTCATCCAATTGGCGCCCGATTTTGTTTACGGTTATTATAACCGCGGCAATGTATTGTCGCTGCTGAAAGATTACCGTGCGGCATTGGCGGATTACGACAAGGCAATCGGACTGAATCCCGATTTTGCCGAAGCCTATTTCAACCGTGGCCTGACGCATATCTTCCTGGGCAATAACAGGCAGGGAATTTCTGATTTGAGCAAGGCAGGCGAATTGGGTATCGTTTCCGCTTACAATATTATCAAGCGTTTTACGAATACGCAACAGTAACATTTTTTTGCTAAAAAATAGAATATCAATAAAGAATTAGCTATTTTTGCGTTCTAAAATTTGAATTATACATAGCATTATGATAAAGATAACATTTCCAGACGGCTCCGTTCGCGAATACAACGAAGGAGTAACAGGACTGCAAATAGCAGAAAGCATTAGTTCACGTTTGGCACAGGATGTACTGGCTTGTGGTGTGAACGGAGAAGTTTATGATTTGGGGCGTCCCATCAGTGAAGACGCTGAAGTGGTTCTCTATAAATGGGAAGACGAACAAGGCAAGCATGCCTTCTGGCACACCAGCGCCCATTTGCTGGCGGAAGCTTTGCAGGAGTTGTATCCGGGCATACAGTTCGGTATCGGTCCGGCCATCGAGAACGGTTTCTATTATGATGTGGATCCGGGAGAGACTGCTATCAAGGAAGCCGACCTGCCCGCTATCGAAAAGAAAATGGCGGAACTGGCAGCCAAGAAAGAAGCGGTTGTCAGAGAGAGCATTTCAAAGACGGATGCCTTGAAGATGTTCGGCGATCGCGGCGAAACTTATAAATGTGAGCTGATTTCCGAACTGGAAGACGGTCACATCACTACTTATACGCAGGGTGCGTTTACCGACTTGTGCCGTGGTCCTCACCTGATGACTACCGCGCCTATCAAGGCTATCAAGCTGACTTCCGTTGCCGGTGCTTACTGGCGGGACAGGAAGACCGCAAGATGATGACACGTATCTACGGTATCACTTTCCCGAAGAAGAAAATGCTGGATGAGTATCTCGTATTGCTGGAAGAGGCCAAGAAGCGCGACCACCGTAAAATCGGCAAGGAGATGGACTTGTTCATGTTCTCCGATACGGTAGGCAAGGGACTTCCGATGTGGTTGCCGAAAGGTGCTGCATTGCGTATCCGTCTGCAGGAGTTCTTGCGCCGCATTCAGGCCCGTTACGACTATCAGGAAGTAATGTGTCCGCCTATCGGCAACAAGCTGCTGTACATCACTTCCGGACACTATGCCAAGTATGGTAAGGACTCGTTCCAGCCTATTCATACGCCGGAAGAAGGTGAAGAGTACTTCCTCAAACCGATGAACTGTCCTCATCACTGTATGATTTACAAGAACTCACCCCGTTCTTATAAAGACCTGCCTTTGCGTCTGGCGGAGTTCGGTACGGTTTGCCGTTACGAGCAGAGCGGTGAGCTTCACGGCTTGACCCGTGTACGCAGCTTTACGCAAGACGACGCGCACATCTTCTGCCGTCCCGATCAGGTGAAGGATGAGTTCCTGCGCGTAATGGACATTATCTCAATCGTATTCCAGTCTATGCACTTCGAGAACTTTGAAGCACAGATTTCTCTGCGCGACAAGGTGAACCGTGAGAAGTATATCGGTAGCGATGAGAACTGGGAGAAGGCAGAACAGGCTATTATCGAGGCTTGTGAAGAAAAGGGACTGAAAGCCAGAGTGGAATATGGTGAAGCTGCTTTCTACGGTCCTAAACTGGACTTTATGGTTAAGGATGCTATCGGCCGCCGTTGGCAGGTGGGGACCCATCCGGGTAGATTACAACCTGCCCGAACGTTTCCAACTGGAATATACGGGAGCCGACAATCAAAAGCACCGTCCGGTAATGATTCACCGTGCTCCGTTCGGTTCTATGGAGCGTTTCGTAGCCGTGCTTATCGAGCATACCGCCGGCAAGTTCCCGTTGTGGCTGACTCCGGACCAGGTGGCTATCCTGCCTATCAGCGAGAAGTTCAATGATTATGCTCAGGAAGTGAAAGACTATCTGAAGAGATATGATGTCCGTGCCATTGTGGATGAGCGTAACGAAAAAATCGGACGTAAGATTCGTGACAACGAAATGAAGCGTATTCCGTACATGCTGATTGTCGGCGAGAAAGAGGCTGAAAACAGAGAAGTTTCCGTCCGCAAGCAAGGCGAAGGCGACCAGGGAACCATGAAATTTGAAGATTTTGCTAAAAAAGTGAACGAAGAAGTTCAAAATATGATAAATAAATGGTAACTTTGCGCCCAATTGTAAAAGCATAGCATACATACGATGTTCTAAAGACCGCTTTTACTTAACAAAAAAATAATTTGGTAGTAATAAACAAGAAACAAACTGGAAGTAAACGTTATTTAATGAAGAATGACAGCTTAAAAGGGCAACATCGGATTAATGAGCAAATCCGTGCCAAAGAAGTCCGCATTGTGGGCGATGAGGTGGAACCTAAAGTATATCCGATAGCTCAGGCCTTGAAAATGGCCGAGGAAATGGAAGCAGATCTCGTGGAGATTTCTCCGAATGCACAACCCCCTGTTTGTCGTATTATTGATTACTCTAAATTTCTTTATCAGTTAAAGAAGCGTCAGAAAGAGCAGAAGGCGAAGCAGGTTAAGGTAAATGTGAAGGAAATACGTTTCGGTCCTCAGACAGACGACCACGACTATAACTTCAAACTGAAACACGCCAAAGGCTTTTTGGAAGATGGCGACAAGGTGAAGGCATACGTGTTCTTCAAGGGTCGTTCAATTCTGTTCAAGGAGCAGGGCGAAGTACTGCTGCTGCGTTTTGCCAATGATTTGGAAGACTATGCGAAAGTAGACCAAATGCCGGTTCTGGAAGGAAAGAGGATGACCATTCAGCTTTCTCCGAAGAAAGGTGCAGCTCCGAAAAAGCCTGCCACACCGAAGCCGGCAGAAGCTCCGAAAGCAGCTCCGGCCGAAGACAAAAGCGAAGACTAAAGAAATGAGTAACGCCGCAGGTATAGTGCGTTGCCATATAATTAAATAATTTAAAAATAAGTAAGATGCCAAAGATGAAGACTAACTCCGGTTCTAAAAAGAGATTTACTCTTACCGGAACAGGTAAAATCAAAAGAAAGCACGCTTTTCACAGTCACATTCTGACTAAGAAAACCAAGAAGCAAAAGAGAAATCTGTGTTACTCTACAACCGTTGATATAACGAATATGAGCCAGGTTAAGGAACTCTTAGCTATGAAGTAATCAAAAGCGTACGAAGTATTATTAAAGTTATTAACCGAATGCATTAGCTTTAAGTCCGTTGCGTGAAGTACCGGCGCTAACATTCAAAAACAAGTAAAACTATGCCAAGATCAGTAAATCATGTTGCTTCTAAAGCAAGAAGAAAGAAAATTTTGAAATTGACCAGAGGTTACTTTGGTGCAAGAAAGAACGTTTGGACCGTTGCCAAGAATACTTGGGAAAAAGGTTTGACTTATGCGTTCCGTGACCGTAAGAATAAGAAAAGAAACTTCCGCGCTTTGTGGATTCAACGTATCAACGCTGCTGCACGTCTGGAAGGTATGTCTTATTCCAAACTGATGGGTGCTCTGCACAAAGCTGGTATCGAAATCAACCGTAAGGTTTTGGCTGATTTAGCAATGAATCATCCGGAAGCTTTCAAGGCCATTGTAGCTAAAGCAAAAGCTGCATAAGCCGGGGTAAAAGAATAAACCTGCAAGGCGCTGATTACGAATACGTAATCGGCGCTTTTTGTTTTGGGCAGTATTGTGGAAATGTGAAAACATTAGATGCAGGCAAACAATTTTCTTGTTTTTCTTGTTTCTTTCGTAGAAACTCACTACCTTTGAAGTAGAAAAAATAGCCGCATTGATTGGATCGGGAAACTCATCAATTCTAATGAAATACCGAGACAAGCTTCAGTTCTCAATGGCGGGCCACGCCCTTCGGGGTAACTCTTGAGTCGGTGGATTACAAAGAGGACGAGCACTCAAATCATGTCATACGGAGTTTCATCACATCATCGGTGCGGCTTTCTATAAAAGAGGAACGGTAATCTTGGTTGACTACCGTTCCTTTTTCTTTTGTCGTTATTTTACGGTTTTGCTTCTTGAAGATCAGAGAGTTCAGTAAAAATCGGATTGGTTGCAGTGAGGGGGGAAAGTCCAGGCTTTTGCTCGTTTAACTCCAGGTGTTTACTCCCGAAATGCCTGAAGTTTTAGGTTGGAATGCCCGGTGTTTGGGAAGTAAATTCCGGGAGTTTCGGGAGTATAATGCAGGGATATTTACCGGTATGGCACGGCTTCATTAACGGTTGGAACTGGACATACCGGTAGAATATTATTTGTTATCCCGCAAGTCTTTTACCCTGACGGCTTTGCCTTCGCTTTGAGGCAGGGAGCCTTTCTTGACCAGCTTCACTTTAGGAGTGACAAGGATTTCATCTTTCAGTCGGCGGGAAATAGCTTTGCGTACTTTCTCCAGTTCTATATAGTTGTCGGTGGATAAGTCGCTGAGCTCTACTTCCACAATCATTTCATCTTGATTGCAGATGGTTTCCAGAGTAATGAGGTAGTTGCTGCCCAATTCGGGGAATTGCACCAATACCTTTTCCACCTGCATGGGGAAGATGTTGACACCCTTGATTATAAACATATCGTCGCTGCGGCCCTTGATGCGGTCGATGCGCAGATGCGTACGTCCGCAGGGACATGTATCCGGAAGTATGCGGGTAAGGTCGCGTGTGCGGTAGCGTATCAACGGCATCATTTCACGGTCGAGGGTAGTCAGGACCAGTTCTCCAATCTCACCGTCGGGAACCGGTTCGCCGGTTTCCGGATTGATGATTTCAACCAGATAGCAATCTTCCCAAAGGTGCATGCCGTTTTGCTCGGTACACTCAAAGGCAACGCCGGGACCGTTCATTTCGGTCATGCCGAAACTGTTGTAGGCTTTGACACCCAGTATCCGCTCAATCTTCCTGCGCTGTTCGTCCGTATGAGGTTCGGCTCCGATGACGAGGGTTTTCAGAGTAGTCGATGCCGGGTCGATACCTTCTTCCTGAAATACTTCCGCCAGGCGTATGGCATAACTGGGAATGGCATGCAAGGCGGTGGTTCTGAAGTCCGTGATGAACTTGATTTGCCGTTTGCTGTTACCGGCAGCGGCGGGTACGGTCAGTGCGCCCAGGCGCTCGGCTCCGTATTGGAAACCTAATCCTCCGGTGAACATACCATAGCCGGAACTGTTTTGAAAAACATCGGTCTTTCGTATGCCTACTGCGTATAGGCAACGTGCTACAAGATTGGCCCAGGACTCCAGATCGTGCCGGGAGTGGACGATGACGGTGGGCGTTCCCGTGGTTCCGCTGGAAGAGTGGATGCGTACACCGTCTTCGTGCATATTGCCGGCCACAAGTCCGAAAGGGTAGTTGGCGCGCATGTCCGCCTTGGTGGTAAACGGGATTTTCCGGATGTCTTCTATCGACCGGATGCTGTCTGCCGGAATGCCGGGCTTTTGAAAAACTTGTTTGTAATAGGGGGAATTTGCTGCAATGCCGATTGTCTTCCTAAGCCGCCGGAGTTGCAGTTTGTGCAACTCCTCACGCGGCATGGTTTCTATCTTTTCTTCCCAGTATTTGTCATTCATGGTTATTGGTATTTTGATTTACATCAGGTTTTCTGCAATTTCCTTACCGGCAACCAAGGCCTTGAGGTTCAACTCTACGATGGCTTCGCCTTTACGCAGGAAAATGTCGCGGATGCTGTCTTGTACCTTCTGATAATCAATGCCGAGGAACGGAATGGTAGCTCCCAGCAACACGATGTTGGCAACGCGTGGAGAGCCCACTTCTTTGGCTACTTCGTTTACGTTCAGTACAATCTTGTGAGGAAGCTTGTCAAGTTCGGCTTTGAGAGCTTCTTCGGCAGGATAGTGGGGGATATTGATGAAAGGGGCTTCGTTCGTTACCAGCCAGCCTTCGGGACTGAGGTAGGGAAGATAGCGCAGCGCTTCCATGGGCTCCAGCGATATGATAAGGTCGCATTTACCTGTAGGGATGAGGTCGGAAGCGATAGGCCGGTCGCTGATGCGGAGGTTGGACTGTACGTCTCCGCCTCGCTGGCTCATTCCGTGTACTTCGGCCTGTTTCATGTGTAATCCGTCTTTAAGGGCTGCCTGCCCGATTACGGTAGCGATAGAGAGGATGCCTTGTCCGCCTACGCCGGAAAGTATAATGTCTTTTTTCATGGCTTTACTTGTTTCGTTTCTTACGTGCTAAAGTTTGAATACATTCTCTGCGGGGAATAATGACGGATACTCCACGGTATTCGATTTCTTCGCGGATTATCTGCCTCATTTCCTCGTAGTTCTTCTTCAATGGAACTACTACGCGGATATGTTCGGGCGCTACGCCGATACCTGCACAGATAGCTTCGAGACGGCCGGTTCCGGCTGAATCCTGTCCGC
>ERZ779996.293-NODE-293-length-11652-cov-2.00017_pt1 | contig 11652 bp, 9 predicted proteins | sample MGYA00511933_ERZ779996 | MGnify/ENA primary metagenome ERZ779996 (study PRJEB29588, sample SAMEA2147384) | human gut metagenome | biome: human gut; feature: human-associated habitat; material: faeces | place: Denmark | collected 2008/2010 ...
GAGTGATCCCCACCACCTTAGAGATCGTGGATATCGCCGGATTGGTGAAAGGAGCGAGTAAAGGCGAGGGATTAGGCAATAAGTTCTTGGCTAATATCCGTGAGACAGACGCTATCTTGCACGTATTGCGTTGCTTCGACGACGATAATATCGTGCACGTGGACGGACGTGTAGACCCGGTCCGTGATAAGGAGATCATTGACTATGAGCTTCAGATCAAGGATTTGGAAACGATAGACAGCCGTATCGCCAAGGTGCAAAAACAAGCGCAAACTGGAGGTGATAAGCAAGCCAAGATCGCTTACGAGGTACTTTGTAAATACAAAGAGGCTTTAGAACAAGGAAAAAGCGCACGTACCGTTTCTTTTGATACGAAAGACGAGGAACGCATTGCCCACGATTTATTCTTGCTGACGGATAAACCTGTCATGTATGTTTGTAACGTGGATGAGGCTAGCGCCGTAAACGGCAATAAATATGTAGATGCCGTACGCGAGGCGGTTAAAGACGAGGATGCCCAGATTCTAGTAGTCGCCGCTAAGATCGAGAGCGAGATCGCTGAGTTCGATACCTATGAGGAACGCCAGATGTTCTTACAAGAAATCGGATTGGAAGAGTCTGGCGTAAGCCGTTTGATTAAATCGGCTTACAAATTATTGAATCTGCAAACCTTCTTGACCGCCGGATCGGACGAATGTCGTGCGTGGACGTTCCATAAAGGCTGGAAAGCTCCTCAATGCGCCGGTGTTATCCATACGGACTTCGAAAAAGGATTTATCCGTGCCGAGGTGATCAAGTACGAGGATTATATCGCTTATGGCTCCGAGGCTGCTGTTAAAGAGGCCGGAAAGATGAGCGTTGAAGGTAAGGAATATGTTGTGCAAGATGGAGATATCATGCATTTCCGTTTCAATGTATAAGGAGTAATCGAAATAAATTATATCTTTGAAACCGGGTAAAATAGCGTAAAGCTAATTTTACCCGGTTTTCTTATATCCTTTAAATCTATATGTATATGAAACGTTTTCTCAATTCTGTACTTTGTATGTGTATCGCCGTTTTTTGTACGCATGCCCAAAAAAAGAATGTGACTAGTGTGCTGGAAGTGATGGACATTACGACCGGGCAACGTTCCGTTGTCAAGGAATTCCCTTTTTTGATCGAGGCACCTAACTGGACTCCGGATGGTAATTGGCTTGTATATAATAGTGGAGGAAAATTATATAAGCTCTCTCCGAAATCTCCGGGAGAGCCGCAATTAATCAATAGCGACTACGCGACCCGTTGCAACAACGACCATGTGATCTCCGCGGATGGGAAGCAAATAGCGATCAGTAACGGAACAAAAGAAGATGGTAAATCGCGTGTTTATACCCTGCCTTTCGAAGGAGGTGTTCCCCGGTTGATTACCCCACTCGGTCCTAGCTACCTACACGGATGGAGCCCCGACGGAAAACAACTCGCTTATTGCGCCGAGAGAAACGGTAATTTTGATGTTTACGTCATTCCTGCCCTAGGCGGAGAAGAAAAACGTCTTACGACAGCCGAAGGTTTGGACGATGGCCCCGAATACTCCCCTTGCGGACAATATATCTGGTTCAACTCCGTACGTACCGGGCTTATGCAAGTCTGGCGCATGAAGGCGGATGGTTCCGAACAAACCCAGATGACATTCGATGAGACCCGAAATTCTTGGTTTCCCCACATCTCTCCGGATGGAAAACAAATCATTTTCATCACCTATACAAAAGGTGATCTGGAACCCGGACAACACCTCGCCAATAAAAACGTAGAGTTACGCCTTATGCCAGCCGAGGGCGGAGAACCTAAGACTTTAGTCAAACTATTCGGCGGGCAAGGTACGATAAACGTAAACTCTTGGGCACCCGATAGCAAGCGATTCGCTTTCGTCAGTTACCGGTTAAATTGACTCGTTCCCGTCTCTCCTGTATTCGGAAGGAATAACCCCTGTCTGCTTAATAAACGCACGACGGAACGTACTGATAGAATGGAAGCCCGAACGTTCGGCTATCTCTTGTATACTGGCCAGGGGTTCGGCTTCCAATAAACGTTTGCTTTCCTCTACCCTGAAATGGTTTACGTAATCCGAGAAGGAACAACCTAATTCTTTATTAAACAATTGGGATAGATAAGAGCGGCTCATCGGGAAGATCCGCTGTAAATCCGTTAAGCGTAAATCTTCCCGTAGATAGGGCTTTTCACGTTCAAACCACGCCTGTACTTCCTCAACATACCTTTGGCGTATGATGCCTTTCTGTTCCTCACTACCTTGATCATCATCCGTATCCTCCTCCAAATCGGGTAATCCCCATCCGCTCTCGAATGTGTGATCCAAATGGATAACCTTTAGGAACAAGGCCTTATAAAAGAAATAGTACCATAAAACCAATAAAAACGTTTTGTCGATTACATATAGGCTAACCCGATCCGTAAACAACAATACCAAATAAAAAATATACATAGAAGAAAGGATCAGCATGGTCTTTTTCAACCAGTCCAGATCATAATCTTCCGGGTCCGATACATTTTCCCTTAAATACACCTTAAATCCCTCACTATAGCGCAAGATCAGATAAATAGGAACGATCATATACAGAAGCGTGAAAAATAAAATCAAAAGCCTTATAACCACATCCAGATTCAAGGTATCGAATACCTCGCCAAAAGAGTTATAACGATGAATATTTCCACCGGATAGCCGGTAAATCAAAAAAGAAATACCCAATACCCATATCGGACTGGTAAAAATAAAGAAACGGCGAACGGTCATATAGCAAGGTCGTAACACTTCTATCACGTAACAAGCTAATGTAGCTACCACAATACATCCCATAATCAGCACATCCGGATGAAATATCTCTTTTGAATCCTCTAAATACAGGTTAACCGATACTCGTACCGCCGCTAAAAACGCCCATAATAACATACTCCACCCCAAAATCTGTTTTGCCCTATTCTCACGGGCCCGTAGTAGCAGGGTAATACCACCAAAAACACAAAAGCCTAATATCTGTAAGCTTAGTAGAAACTGAATTTTATCCAACATAATAACACTACCTCCTATCTATTAAACAATACGCCCCCCCGAATGTTCTTTTTGACCCCTCAGTTAACAATATGAACGCCTTAGACAATTTGAACGATCTAATTTTATACGATTTCACCGACGTTTTAGACCGTATGCACCTCCCTTTCCCCTTAACCACCCGATATTTGCATCCAGAAGTTTCACACAAAAATAAGTAAAATAATGAGAAATTTAGTACTCTTTACCAGTATGATTTTAAGCTTTTGGGGTTGCTCCAACGACAAAGACTTCGGAGGTCTTGAGAATATCGGCTGGAATGAAAAACCACTCCAAATAACGACTCGTATCCTAACTACAAAATCCACCAATTTTATACAAGAATTTAAAGAAGGCTCTATGCTCGGACTACAAATCACGTCCGGTACAGTCGACGATTTATACAATGGCATATCCACTTATAAAAACGTAAGCGTAAAAGCTTATAGAGTGAATGGAAAAATCCGGTGGCAACAGAGTCCGGAAGTGATCCTTGACTCTAATGAAGCTACGATATACGCATATTATCCATATCAAGAAGATATAAATTTTAACGCCCGGCAGATACCTGTTAAACTGGCCCCGAACGCATTGGAGACCGATGATTATATGTATGGAACCCATGCGATCGGACAAAAAGCGGTCAACAGTACCTCGCCACTTGTATTACTCAGCATGAATCATGCCCTATCGCTTATATCTTTCCAGCTGAACCTAAGCAAAGGCAAGACAGGTGCCTTTATTATAAGTTCCGTTCAAGTAGGAAATAAGCCCGGTGGAACAACTTTAGTCAGCGAAGGAACCCTCGATATCACGACGGGCGATATCATCGGTTCTACCGCCCGTAGCACGTCCGCATCCACGGTATTATCCTTGACGAATCCGGTTACCCTCATCAACGAGAAATATTGTGATCCTATGCGGCTCATGGTAATTCCACCTTCCGGCACGATCGGAACCGGAGACGTGGAGACCTTATTCACGATCAACGGAGAAACCTACAAATTTGACATACCCGCTAACACCCAATGGGAAAAAGGGAAAAAATATTTATATAAGCTAAGCTTTAACGGAAGGTCGTTACAATTGCGAGACGTCTCTATCACAGACTGGTTACCGGGTAACGACGAAGGATTGATTGGCAATATCATGTAAGTTTTTTATGTTGTGGTTATTAAGGTGTAATGCCGTGGCAAGCTTTGATCCGTTTGCCACCGGCAACTACACTGAAAATAACAATTGGCTCTATCATTCCGGCGAATTAGACCATCGGGGTCACTACCCGTACGATGTGTTTTTCATTCAGCCGACTCTATATATTCTCTCAATAAGAGAAACAACGGGTCTCGTCCAAATACCCTTTTACATTCAAGGGTTATCATTCCCTCTCAACTTATCGCCAAAAACACTCTTCTATTTGACTATTACAAGGACGAGACCCGTTTAATAATAACTTTATATCTCTTGGATATATTGATTATTATAGTATACAATAAAGCAGGTTACTTTGCGTATTAAGAGGATAAAACAATCGTTACTATATAATATATAAAAATATCATTTTATAACAGGAATAATAATTAATAGTAATAGAATAATAAACTATATTGGCTCAAATGTTTATTGTTTGAAAGGTTCCATTAAAACATTAGACAAAATGAACAAATTATTATTAATTACGATCTTGTTAATCATCTTTACCGGATGTCATGAAAATCAGCAGTGGATGTCCAAAGAGAAATCAACCGCACGAAAGTCAGTTCTTGAAATGACCACCCGGTCCTATACGGCAGGTTCTTCAGTATTCACCGAAATTCTGCCCGAAGGGTCCGAAATAGGATTATTTATAACCTATGGTAATCAAGACAGTTTATATAAAGGCGCATCTCTTTATAAAAACGTAAAATCAAAGGCTGTAGGCTCATCAAAAGGTTCTTTAAAATGGAAACAAACACCGCAGGTATTCCTTAGATCTAATCGACCAGTCATGATCTACGCTTACTCACCTTATAAAGTACAAATACCGTTAGATCCTACCTCCATACCGATCAAAATATCCCCAATCGCGGCGGAAACCCCCTCTTATGAATATGGGAGGCTCTCGCAAGGCCAAAAAGAGGTCAACCGTAAATCTCCGCTCGCGAAACTCTCCATGAATTATGCATTATCACTTCTCTCATTCGAAATATATCAAGATTCGGACATCAACGGGCTATTCAAGCTAACCTCCATACAGATCGGTAACCGTGCGGGAGGTAATACCTTGCAATATACCGGGACAATGGATATCGTAACCGGAAATATCAAAGGAACTCCCGGGGCATATAAAGCCACTTTACTTACAATAGATCCATCCGTAACTTTACGACACGCGAAAGCGGAGGAGCAAAATATCCGTATAGTCCCTACCTACTCTCCTATCCGGGAAAAAGAAGTTGAGGCGATCTTTACTATCAATGGAAGAACTTACAAATACATCATTCCGGAAGGCACCTGCTGGAATAAAGGATATAAATATTCCTATAAGTTATATTTCGATGGTAAAGATATCAGGTTACACGATTCCGTCGCCTATATATGGACACCTAAACTGAAGAAAAAATAATCAGTATATAAAATAAGAGTACTAATCTATGGAACTTTTCATTCTTACCGTAAAGCCTATCGAGAATAAATACGCCCGGACTCTAATCTTTTTTGCCTATTTTTGTAACAAACAAATCCCTTATCCCGTCTTCTTTGTGAAAGCCCCCACTCTAAGGCGCACGGACGAAGGGCGATCCAAAAACATAGTATTAACGAAAAAGTCAATTACAATGAAAAGATTACTAGCGTTACTGGCCATCCTCCTTATCAGCCAAGTAGGATACGGGCAGCAGAAGATGGATCAATTATTCAATGCTTTCCGGGGTGAAAGCGATGTTACTTCCGTAAATATCGGAAACATAACGATGAAGCTAGCCAGCCTGTTCACCGAGACAATGGGAGTAAACGGTATAGATATCCTTGAATTTGATAATTGTGCCCAAGAGGTGAAAGACCGACTGTCTACCGCCATACGGAACCTGAGAGATTCTGATTACGAGACGATGGTCACGGCAAATGAAAGGGACAGTCGCACGAAAGTTCTTGTCAAAATAAAAGAGGATATGATCCGTGAACTGGTCATATTCACGACAGGAAGCGACAATGCGTTAATCCGTATCAAAGGAAAGATCAGCCCGTCCGATCTAGACCGGGTAATCAATGAGCACAAAACTGGAAATCATTAAGGGCGATACTGATGGACGTTGATGTTTTTAAACAACGGTTCCTACCCTTTCATCCTAAACTCTATCGGATCGCTTATGCCTTATTAGACAATAAAGCGGATGCGGAAGACATACTTCAAGATGCCTATTGCAAATTATGGAATAAAAGGGATGAGCTGGGAGATATCCAGAATCCGGAAGCATTTTCCATAACATTGGTCAAAAATCTTTGTCTGGATTTCCTGCGCTCGCCCAAAGCAAGCCGAAGAGACAACGAAGAGGCATTGGAGACCGTTCTATTAACGACCGACTCCTCGCCGGAAAAGGAATTGGAAGAAAAAGAGGATATCCGGCGTATACAAGAACTGATAGAACAGCTCCCCGAGAACCAGAGGCAGGTAATCCGCCTGCGTGGTATTGAGGATTGTTCCTATGAGGACATTGAACAGATTACAGGGCTTAGCTCCTCTAATATAAGAACATTACTTTCCCGGGCACGCAAATTGATCCGGGAGAAACTAGAAAAAGCAAGTTGTCATGGATGATAAAAAGATAGATGAACTAATAAACAAGGCACTCCAAGAGGATTTAGCCTTACCGGAGGGACTTTCCGAAAGGCTGGAACGACAAATCGACTTCCTAGCCCAAGAAGAGATATCTCCCCGAGTCTCACGAAGACGTTCCTTCTATTGGATAAGCGGAATCGCCGCCGCTATTCTTGGCGCCCTATTCCTCATCTTCACGGAGACAAATCGTCCGGCTCCCACTATGGCCGATACCTTTACCGATCCTGAAGAGGCAGCTGTCGTAGCCCAAAATGCCTTGGCGTTCATGTCTAGGAATTTAAACAAAGGTCTCGGGCAGGTCAATGAAGCCAGTCAAGAGATCACAAAAATAAACAAGATCGTAAATAAACATTTAAATGATTAATACAATGAGACTCAAACAACTATATACAATACTGCTTCTCTGCTGCGTGAATATCTGTTTTGCCCAGAACAAGCTTTTCGACAAATATGCGGATATGGACGATGTTACTTCCGTATATATCTCCAAAAAGATGTTTCAGATGATGCCGGTCATGGAAACCGCCGGACTCAACCTTGCCAACCTGAAAGGGAAAATAGAATCCCTGCAAATACTCACCACCCAAAAAGCGGATTTAAGGGAACGAATGCGAGGTGAGTTCAAAGCCTTGATCGGAAAGGATCATGAAGAACTCATGCGAGTAAAAGATGGAAAGACCAAAGCCAATTTCTACGTCAAGCAACAAGGAGAACTGATACAGGAGTTGATCATGATAGCCGACATGGACGACGGGAGCTTCAGCGTCATGCAATTGTTAGGGCGTTTTACGCTCCAAGATGTGCAGGAAATTACCAGTGAGATCAACAAATAATAGGATAATTTCGTGAAAACCATCGGCTTTTTATAGTATCTTCACCACCATAAGTTAAACAAAAATCATACGCGTATGAAAAGATTCATTTTTACAGGGATAATCATCCTGTTTGTAATGGCTGGATGTGGAGGCGACCATTCATCGACCGATGGTCTTATAACCGTGGATGTAAACGATAGTTATTCAACCAAAAAAGAGTTGGTCCTTCAAGACTTCATGGATATGGAGTATATTCCGCTGGAAACAAACGATGAGTTTATCAATCGGGCATGCGTGCAGGCGGTTGGCGAGAAATACATAATCGTGACAAACTTTTACGATGATGGCAATATTTTCGTATATGGCCGGAACGGAAAAGCTATTCGCAAAATAAATCGCAAGGGACAAGGTGGAGAAGAATACGTGTCTATGAGATCGGTTTCGTTAGATGAAGAAAACGAAGAGATTTTCGTAAATGATTTTCATGCGAAAAAGATAAGGGTCTATGATTTGGAAGGAAATTTCAAACGAAGTCTGAATCAAAGAAGCGAGAAAAGTTCGTTTTACGTGGAAATGCTTGATTATGACAAGGACAACTTGATTTGCTATGATAAGTTTAATTTTGAGGTACCGTTCTTGCTTGTGTCGAAGCAAGATGGAAGTATAACGAAAGAAATCACGGTTCCATATAAAGAGAAGCAATTATTCCATATCGTTGAAAGACTTTATGATAAAGGAGAAACAAGAGCAGCTGGACCAGGTCCGTATAACAGTATAATTCCTTTTAAGGGTAATTGGATTCTATTTGAGGCCTCTTCAGATACGGTATACACCTTAATGCCTGATTACAGTTTGCGCCCGCTTATCGCACGAACACCCCCTATCCACACCATGGATCCGGGCGTTTTCGTCGTCTTAAGATTGATTTCCGATCGTTATTATTTCATGGAAAGCGTAACGAATATATATGATTTTAACACCGGAGAAGGTTTCCCGAGAAAGTACTTCGCATACGATACGCAAGAAAAGAAATTTTTCAACTATATCACATACAACGATGATTATTCTTATAAGAAAGAAATCTATATGGTGACATTTCCTCCCATCAATTCAAAAGGCGAATTGTGCTCTACCATCAATGCTTCCGAACTTTGCCAGGACTATAAAAGGGGAAAGCTGAAAGGCAAACTAAAAGAGGTGGCCGCGACATTGGAAGAGGATGACAACCGGGTGGTAGTGTTGGTGAGACCTAAAAAGTAAACGATTACCAATCATCGGTAATACGATCAAGCGGATTATTTCCCCGTAATAATCCGCTTAATCTCACTCAGTTTGTTCAAGGCTTCCAAGGGGGTAAGATTATTCACGTCCAAGTTCTTGATCTCATCCCGTACTTGGCTCAACACCGGATCATCCAACTGGAAGAAACTCAGCTGATACCCCTCGGCGGCAGAGGCGATCGCTTTTACAGGCTTACCCGTAATACCCTCCTGACGATTCTCGGACTCCAACTGCTTCAAGATCTCATTCGAACGCTTCACGATGCTTTTAGGCATACCGGCCATTTTCGCCACGTGGATACCAAAGCTATGCTCGCTTCCTCCCGGTATCAACTTACGCAAAAATATCACCTTATTCCCTACTTCCTTGACCGATACGTTATAGTTCTTGATCCGCTTAAAGGCACGCTCCATCTCGTTCAGCTCGTGGTAATGGGTAGCGAACAGCGTTTTCGCCTTCGCATTCGGGTGCTCATGAATATATTCCACGATCGCCCAAGCGATTGATATGCCATCGTAGGTACTGGTACCCCGCCCTAACTCGTCGAAAAGCACCAAGCTCCGGGAAGTCATATTATTTAATATATCGGAAGCCTCACTCATCTCGACCATAAAAGTAGACTCACCCACCGAGATATTATCCGAGGCGCCTACACGGGTAAATATCTTATCCACGATACCGATATGGGCGCTCTCGGCCGGAACAAAGCAACCGATTTGCGCCATGAGCGTAATCAAGGCTGTCTGACGCAATAAGGCAGACTTACCGGCCATATTCGGACCCGTGATAATGATGATCTGTTGTTTCTCGTCATCCAGATAGACATCATTGGCGATATAAGGTTCTCCCAAGGGCAGTTGTTTCTCGATTACCGGGTGGCGACCTCCCTTTATGTCGATCTTGTCGGAATCACTCACGACCGGACGGATATACTTATTCGCCTCCGCGGCCTTGGCGAAAGATAAAAGGCAATCGATACGCCCGATCAAGTTCGCGTTCATCTGGATAGGCGGAATATACTCCGTCAAGGCCAATACCAGCTCATTGAAAAGGCGGGTCTCCAGAGCAAGGATCTTTTCTTCCGCCCCTAATATCTTCTCCTCGTATTCCTTCAACTCCTCGGTAATATAGCGCTCGGCGTTCACCAAGGTCTGTTTACGGATCCAATTCGCCGGGACTTTATCCTTATGGGTATTACGTACCTCTATATAATAGCCGAAGACGTTGTTGAAAGCGATCTTCAAGCTTGGGATACCCGTCAATTCGATCTCGCGCTGCTGTACCTTCAACAAATAATCCTTGCCGGAATAAGCGATGGCACGCAAGTCATCCAATTCCTCGTTGACCCCCTTCGCTATAATTCCTCCCTTATTGACCAACGAAGGGGGATCGTTATTAATCTCTTTCTCAATCCGGTCGCGGATCAAGGCGCAAGCGTTTAATTGCTCCCCGATCCGGCATAAGCTGGGTTCCCCGCTCGCCATACATGCCTCCTTGATCGGCTCGATCGCACGAAGCGCGACCTTTAGCTGAACCACCTCACGAGGAGATACACGGCCGACAGCCACCTTGGAGATAATACGTTCCAAATCGCCGATCTGCTCCAACTGCGTATCCAGCAACTCCTTTGTCTCCGGTTCACGGAAGAAATAATCCACGACCTCTTGGCGTTCTTGGATCGGTTTTACATCCTTTAGCGGGAATAGTATCCACCGGCGAAGCATACGAGAGCCCATCGGCGAGATCGTCTTATCGATCACGTCCAACAAGCTTGTTCCCTCATCGTTCATCGTACCCACCAGTTCCAAGCTGCGTACCGTAAACTTATCCAAGCGGACGTATCGATCCTCCTCGATACGGGATAAAGCGGTGATATGGGAAATATGCGTATGCTGGGTCTGGTCCAGATAATACAGAATCGCCCCGGAAGCGATAATACCTAATTTCAAGTGTTGTACGCCAAAACCCTCCAAGTTCTTCGTCTCGAAATGCTTCAACAGGCGATCCTCGGCGGCCGAGGTCGTAAAGATCCAGTCATCCAGCTCAAAGATAAAGAAACGAGGACCGAAAGCCTCCTCGAAACGCTTCTTGTTTCCCCGTTCGATCAACACTTCCTTCGGGGAAAAATTATTGAGTAATTTGTCGATATAATCGATGGAACCCTCCGCTGTCATGAACTCGCCGGTAGAGATATCCAAGAAAGAAATACCACATACCTCCTTGGCGAAATGGATAGAGGCCAAGAAATTATTCTCTTTATGATTCAGTATATTATCATTGATGGAAACACCGGGAGTCACCAATTCCGTAATACCCCGCTTCACCAGTTTCTTCGTCAACTTAGGGTCTTCCAGCTGGTCGCAAATAGCCACACGCTTTCCGGCCCGCACCAACTTCGGCAGATAAGAATCCAAGGCATGATGTGGAAATCCCGCCATCTCAACATGCTGCCCTACGCCATTCGCACGTTTGGTCTGTACGATACCCAGTATTTCCGCGCCAATCACGGCGTCCTCGCCATACATCTCGTAAAAGTCTCCAACCCGGAATAAAAGGATAGCGTCCGGATGTTTCGCTTTTATATCGAAATACTGCTTCATCAAAGGGGTTTCCACAACTTTTGCCACGATAGTAATCTTTTAAATGCGTTTACG
>ERZ779996.315-NODE-315-length-11070-cov-1.87054_pt1 | contig 11070 bp, 9 predicted proteins | sample MGYA00511933_ERZ779996 | MGnify/ENA primary metagenome ERZ779996 (study PRJEB29588, sample SAMEA2147384) | human gut metagenome | biome: human gut; feature: human-associated habitat; material: faeces | place: Denmark | collected 2008/2010 ...
TAAAATGATAGAAAGAGATACAGTACCATCTCTTCTTCTCTTTGGGCCGCCCGGATGTGGAAAAACGACAATTGCATCTGTTATTGCAAAGATGACTAAGTTCAAATTTTTAAAATTAAATGCGACTTCCAACGGAGCTAAAGAAATTCGCGACATCGTTCCCGCTGCCCAAAAAGAATTGCAGTACTATGGAAGAAGAACTATTGTATTCATCGATGAAGTTCACCGATTTAATAGGGCACAGCAGGATTTATTACTGCCTTATGTGGAAAATGGGACTTTCATATTGATTGGAGCAACTACGGAAAATCCTTATTTTGAACTGAACGGTTCGTTACTGTCCCGGATAAGATTGATTCATCTTAAACCGCTTAGCATCGATTCAATCGTCCTTATCCTCCAAAAAGCGCTTACAGATAAAAATAAGGGATTGGGCATGCATGATTATCATGCGGATGAAATAGTTCTTAAAAATATTGCTGCATATGCGGCAGGTGATACTAGAATCGCGTTAAACTTATTGGAGCAGGCTACAACAAGTTTGCCATATGGCGGGGTACTGACTGAAAAAGAAGTACAGGGGGTTGCCGGGGAACAAATGTCCGTGTATGATAAAAAAGGTGATTATCATTACGATATTGCTTCCGCATTTATTAAGAGCATGCGTGGAAGCGATCCCCAGGCAGCTCTTCACTATCTGGCAAGAATGATTGCAGGGGGAGAAAAAACCTCTTTTATTTCACGGAGAATTATAATCTGTGCGGCAGAAGATGTTGGATTAGCGGATCCCGCTGCTCTTCGTGTGGCAGTATCGGCAGCACAGGCGGCGGAAATGGTTGGATTCCCGGAAGCGCAGATTATTTTGGCGGAAGCAGTATTATATATTTCGCTTGCTCCTAAAAGTAATAGTACGGTTGTCGGTATTTCTGCTGCGATGACAGACATTGCAAAGAAGAGTAACTGGTCTATTCCGCGGCATTTGAAAGATGCACATTATAATGGAGCGAACAGGCTGGGATACGGAATAGCTTATAAATATCCACATGCATATGGGGGATGGGTTAAACAGCAAGTATGCGCACGATTATAAAAACCATTATGTGAAACAGCAGTATCTGCCTGATGAACTTTGTTCTGCTGTATATTACCGCCCTGTATTGAATGGTGCAGAAGCGGAGATTGTAAAAAGATGGAATAAAAGGATGAATAAGGAGTAGGAAGGTTTACCGAACTGATGAAAAAGAAAGTACATATTGCACGCGAAAAGAAAAAAAGCCAGGGGACGAATAGAGTTGAAATCACGGGAATTGTTATGATTCTTTTGGGTTTCTTTGTATGCCTCAGTTTAGGCGGCTATGGCATGGGAATTGTGGGAAATCTGCTGCGTAATGGATTTTATGTACTCTTTGGAGTGGCCTCATTTGGGGCGGCCCTTGTTCTTATCTTTACGGGAGCAGTATACGTATTGACAGGACATGCGCCAAATATGACACGTCGTCTTGTTTTTTCTTTAATTGCCGTATGGATACTTCTAGCCGGCTATCATCATCATATGCTCCCTGCCGGTAGTAACTTTTCAGTAGCTTCTTTTATGACATATGGAGGAATGTTTTGTGGGATCCCGGTGGGCATAATACGTTTTTTAGCGGGAAATATAGGGACGACAATCATTTTGACCGGTTTGTTTGTCATAGATATTTTACTGTTAACACATTGGTCAGTTTCAAACGGTGCTAAAAAGGTTGGAGAACAAACTGAAAAAAGGATTGGTCATGTTAAAGCGAGAATACGTGAAAAGCAGGAAGCATATCATAGCGCCCGTAATGCGGCGGAAAATGCAGGAGAACAATATAATTTAACAGACTTTATTTTCCATAAGCCTACCATTAAAAATATAAAAAAAGATGATACGGAATATCTTCCTGTTAATGTATTTTCTCCTGCTGATGAAAAAGGGAAACCTGTATGTGGTGAAGCAACAGACCAAACTGTTTCCGAGAATGCACAGATTTTATTGCCTGAAGATAATATTGATATGCTGGAAGGACATAAAGTCTGCAAAGAAAATACAAATGATATTAAAATAAATAGTAAGGCAGACATGCCTGAAGCAGAAAAAAATAATTTTTATTCATTTCCACCTCTGTCTCTTTTAAAGGAGGGAGAAAGCTCCGGCAGTTTGGAAACTAATGCTTATGGAAAAGCGAATCGTCTTGAGACAACATTAAAAAGCTTTGGTGTAAATGCCAAAATAGTTCATGTAAGTATAGGACCTGCTGTTACACGTTATGAACTTGAACCCGCTCCGGGGGTACGCGTATCTAAAATAGAAGGTTTGTCGGATGATATAGCGCTTCAGCTGGCAGCCACCAGTATCCGAATAGAGGCGCCCATCCCCGGGAAATCTGCAGTAGGGATCGAGATTCCTAATGCCAAAACGGCTGCAGTATCATTGCGGGAAGTTCTTTCCAGCAATGCTTTTCAAAAAGGGAAAGGAAAGATACTTGTGGCATTGGGAAAAGATATTGCAGGGAAGGTAGTGATTACTGATCTGGCTAAAATGCCGCATCTTTTGATTGCCGGGCAAACCGGAAGCGGAAAGTCGGTTTGTATCAATACCATAATTACCAGTATTCTCTATCATAGTCTTCCTGAAGATGTAAAATTAATCCTGATCGATCCCAAAGTGGTTGAATTATCCATATATAATGGGATTCCTCATTTGCGCACGGAAGTCGTTACGGAGCCCAAGAAGGCAGCGGGTATCTTAAATTGGGCTGTAACAGAAATGGAAACCCGTTATCGGTCTTTTGCGGAAAAAAATGTTCGTGATATTAATGGATTTAATAAGCAAAATTCTGAAATAAAGATGCCATTCATTGTCGTTGTGATTGATGAGCTGGCAGATTTGATGATGGTGGCAAAGGACAGTGTGGAAGATGCGATTTGTCGATTAGCACAAAAAGCAAGAGCTGCGGGGATTCATCTTGTTGTAGCAACGCAAAGACCTTCTGTAGATGTTATTACAGGCCTAATTAAAGCCAATATCCCCAGCCGTATTTCGTTTGCTGTTTCATCACAAGTGGATTCCAGAACCATTTTAGATAAAGCAGGTGCAGAAAAACTTTTAGGTAAAGGTGATATGCTTTTTAATCCATCCGGTGCATCAAATCCTATACGTATACAAGGGGCATTTATTTCCGATGAGGAAGTGGAGGCTGTCGTTTCTTATGTAAAGGAACAGTGCATCCAGCAGGATGTCATAGTATCTGATGAGACGAAAATAGATTTATCAGAGTGGGAGCCTGCTGTTTCTTCAGATTCAGAGGAGCCGAAAGATGAATTATTGGCAGAAGCGTCAGGGTGGGTGGTTGATACCCAAAGAGCATCTGTTTCCGCATTGCAGCGAAGGTTTCGAATCGGCTACACTAGAGCAGGAAGATTAATGGATACCATGGAATTAATGGGAATTGTAAGTAAAGCTGATGGTGCAAAACCGAGAACGGTTTTAGTTTCTAAAGGGCAATTAAAAGAGTTATTTCCGGATCAAATAGAAAATTAAAATAAATAACATATTATCAAATAAGGGAGCGATAACCTTTGCGGAGATTAATACCGGTTATATCATTTCTTATATTAGCTTCTACTGCTTTTTGTGGAATTTTACAATATGCAAAAATCCAGGAAGATTTGAAAAAGCAAACTTCAGTCAAGGCGCAAACTATTAAAATTTGTACTGATTTACAATCCAATATTTTAGATGAAATCGGTAAAGAATTTTATGCGGAAACCGGATTTCAGATAGAAATTATACGTATGACAGCGGAACAATTAGGCAGTAATGGTCATCAGGGGATTGGCGAGGCTGATATATTTTTAACATCTCAGACCAATTTGGAAGAATTGAAAAAGAATAAGGCATTACGCTCCTATTCTTCAGAATCGACAGACACTGCTTTAGAACAATTTAAGGATTTCGAGGGGACTTGGACGGGAATTTGGTTAGATCCGATTGTTTTTGTTGTTAATAAAGAATTTGCGGCCAGACATTCTCTGCTAAATTATAATTGGAACAATATAATGACTTCACCGCAGATCCGATTGTCCATGACGGATTTTATTGCGGCAGATATGGCGGAAGATTTGCTGTTATCTATGGCAGAACACTTCGGGATTACAGAGGCACTTTACCTTTTGTCTGAGGGGAACTCCCATATTGTACAATATGGGAAATATCTTTCGACGCCATCAAGGATGGCGGGTATGGGAAAGTGTGATATCGGGATATCCAGCTATAATGAGGCTATGCGGGCACAAAAAGAAAATCTTCCTCTACAAATTATGTACCCTACGGATGGAACTTCCTGGTATTTGTATGGTATAGGGCTTTCTGCCGACAGCAAAGAGCCCGAACTTGGTCAAAAACTTATGAATTGGTTGTTGACGCCTACGCATTATAAAAAGGTCATGCAGGATAACGGTTGTTACTTTATTTATGTTAATGACAGCACATTGCCTGCTGATACAAACGGAAATCCTTTAAGTTATTGGGAATTAGAGAAGAAATATGTTGATGAGGGGAAAAAAATACTATTGAATGAATGGATAGAACAGGTTCGTTTCAGGAGGATTTCATAATTGAATCGTAAATTGGGAGTTATTAACTTGGGATGTTCCAAGAATTTGGTAGATACTGAAATGATGGTTGGTATTTTAGCAAAAGCCGGGTATGAATTAACTGAGGATTTAAGCACTGCGCAAATCATTATTATCAACACATGCACATTTATTGATCCGGCAAAGGAAGAATCAATTCAGACCATTTTGCAGGCAGCCAGATATAAAAAGGAGGGAGTTTGTGAGAAACTTGTCGCTGCCGGGTGTCTGACACAGCAATATAAGGAAGCATTGGGAAAAGAAATACCGGAAATCGATATTTTTATAGGTACTGATTCATGGCAACATATTTTAGAAGTTGTCCAAGAGTCCTATATTCATGGCAATAAAAAGATATATAGATTCGATACCGCTCCCTGTGAACATGAAGAACTTATTCCGCGGCAGCCGCTGACTCCACCTTACAGTGCGTATATAAAGATTGCGGAAGGATGCAGTAATGGTTGCACGTTTTGCTATATTCCCTATGTTCGTGGCGCGATGAGAAGCCGCTCCATTCCGTCTGTTGTACACGAAGTCAAACGGCTTTCCAGTGAAGGTGTCCGTGAGTTTAATTTAATTGCGCAGGACTCCAGTTTCTATGGCAGAGATTTAAATGATGGAACAACACTTGCAAGGCTATTAAAAGAACTTGTAAAAATTGATAATGTGAAATGGATTCGTTTGTTTTATCTGTATCCAACATATTTTGATGATGAACTTTTAGAAATAATTACTAAAGAAGAAAAGATTTGCAAATATGTAGATATTCCTTTACAGCATATAAGTGATTCCGTATTAAGACGAATGCATAGACGTGATTCTTCCCAAAGCATCAAAAAGCTATTGAAGAAATTACGAAATACCACACCGTATATAACAATTCGGACAACCCTTATGGTTGGGTTTCCTGGAGAAACAGAGGCAGATTTTAAAGAATTGCTTACATTCATCAAGGCAGTGAAATTTGATAATATGGGGGCATTTACTTATTCAGCACAAGATGGGACACCAGCAGCCCGTATGGTCGATCAGGTTACAGAAGAAATAAAAGAAAATCGATATCACGAGTTAATGGCGGCTCAAGCAGAAATTTCTGAAGAAAATAATCGGAATCTGATTGGAGTTGATACAGAAGTATTGGTGGAAGAATTATTAGATGATGGATGTGGGAATCTTCAGGCTAAAGGCAGAGCATCTTTCCAAGCACCTGAGGTAGATGGTAATGTTTACATAGATCACCCTGGCGATTTACGGCCGGGTGACTTTGTTAAGGCGCATATTATAGATGGATACGCATATGATTTGATTGCGGAGAGAATAACAACAGATAGAGGTATATGATGATTGTTGAAATCATTACTACCGGCACAGAATTACTACTGGGAGAAATTGATAATGAGAACAGCAGATGGTTGGCGGTTTTTCTGAATCAGCACGGATTTACAGTAGCTTATATGACTACGGTGGGGGATAATGCTATGCGGATGAGAAATGCTATGGAAATTGCATTGTCTCGGGCAGATATAGTAATTACATCCGGCGGGCTGGGTGCGACACAAGGAGACATTACGAAGCGCATCGGGGCAGAAGCTTTAGGTATTCCTTATGTATATTATGAGGATCAGAATAGCCGTCTTAGGGATTATTATGAACGAGAAGGGCGAGTATATTCTAAACTCCTATCGCGACAGGCATGGTTCGGAGAAGGTTCCTGCATATTTGAAAATCATGTTGGTTCAGCTAATGGATCTGCATCTATTAAAAATCATAAAGCACTAATTCATTTACCGGGACCACCATTTGAAATGAAAATTATGGCAGAGAAAGAGATGATGCCGTGGCTTGAAAGTAATTTTGGACCGCAAGGTATTATTTATTCTGTTATAGTAACTATAACAGGGTTGACAGAGACAGAAATTGAATCCCGTATAATGGATCTAATTAAGGCGCAGGAAAATCCGACATTTGCTTTATTGGCAAGGCCGGGATATATTGCGCTTCGCATGACTGCGCATGGAAGTACTATACAAAATGCGCACGATTTGATCACTCCGTTCTTATTGATTATAAAAAAGCGGCTTCCTGTATCAGAGTATCATGTTGAATCTGATATTAGGAGTGATTTGGCAGAATTATTGATTCAGTATAAAATGACAATGAGCGCCGCTGAATCATGTACCGGTGGCATAATTGGAAAGTTAATGACAGATTTGCCCGGAAGTTCTGACTACTTTAAGGGGAGTGCTGTTACTTATTGGAATGATAGTAAAGAGAAGATTCTCGGTGTTTCAAAAAGTGCACTGGAAAGAGATACTGCTGTTAGTGCTGGTGTAGCTGGTGAAATGGCCGAAGGTAGCAGACGACTTTATAATAGTGATGTGTCGGTAGCCACTACCGGATATGCCGGTCCGGGGAATGGAATACATGGGGATAGTCCTGGTCTTGTATTTATAGCTGTTTCAGGAAAATATGGAACAAAAGTCTATGAAGAACATTTTATGGGGAATCGTGAGAGCATCCGTTATGGCGCAGCAGATAAGGCATTATATTATGTTCTGCAGTATATTAAATTAAATAAAGGAGGATAAAATGACAGTAAAAGTACGAAACACGGACATGAACTCAGAACGTCAAAAGGCTCTTGAAAATGCAATGCATCAAATTACCCGTGAGTTCGGAGCCGGTGCAATTATGCGATTAGGCGATATGAAGGGAAAATTGGATACAGAGGTTATTCCGACAGGTTCATTAGCTCTGGATATTGCAGTAGGGGTTGGCGGATATCCTCGGGGAAGGGTCATAGAAATTTACGGGCCGGAATCTTCCGGAAAAACGACATTAGCATTACATGCCATTGCCGAAGCACAAAAAAATAATGGTGTAGCGGCATTTATTGATGCGGAACATGCCTTGGATCCCGTATATGCTCATCATTTGGGTGTCGATACGGAGCGCCTTTTGATTTCTCAGCCGGATAGCGGAGAACAGGCACTAAGTATCTGTGAGCAGTTGGTGCGGAGCGGAGCGGTGGATATGATTGTTATTGACTCAGTAGCAGCTCTTGTTCCGAAACAGGAAATTGAAGGAGATATAGGTGATCAATCTGTAGGACTTCAAGCCAGATTGATGAGCAAAGCGCTTAGAAAATTGACCGGGATTATAAGTAAATCCAGGACCATCGTGATATTTATCAATCAGATTCGTGAGAAGGTTGGTATTATGTTTGGTAATCCTGAAACCACTACTGGTGGCAGAGCGCTTAAGTTTTATTCTTCTATACGGGTAGAAATCCGTCGCGGTGAAGCTATAAAAAATGGGACAGATGTGGTGGGAAACCGTACTCGTGCCAAAGTTGTAAAGAATAAAGTGGCCCCGCCTTTTAAAACAGCTGAGTTTGATGTGATGTATGGAGAAGGTATCTCAAAAGAAGGAACGTTACTGGATCTCGCAACTAATATGGATATTATTCAAAAGAGCGGGGCATGGTACTCCTATAAAGGAAATCGTATAAGTCAGGGCCGTGAGGCAGCAAAGGCTTTTTTGAGAGAAAATCAGGAAATCGCTGCGGAAATTGATAAGATTATTAGGGATACTCTGGTGGTAGAACCGGAAAAATTTAATGTGGATGTTATTGCAAAGAATAAAGATGCAAAAGAGTAAAACAGCGTATGAAGCGGCCTTGCATTTATTGAAGTATCGTGGACAGAGTACTTATGAATTGCGTAAAAAATTAAAAGACAGGGAATATCCTTTGCGGGAGATAGAAGAAGCTTTATCGAAACTTTTACACTATGGATATGTAAATGATTTGGATCTTGCTGAAGATTTGTTTAACTTATATAAGAGCAAGAATGCTTATGGAGATGTTTATATTCATAAAAAAATGAAATTGCGAGGCCTTTCCATAGACCGACATTTGACTTTTGATGAAGAATATGCGGCTGCACTTATCGTTATGAAAAATAAAGTGAAAGTTTTACCAGCTTTAAAGCATAATTATAGAAGAGCTGCGGGCATATTATATCGTCGGGGTTTTCCAGGATCAGTGATTACCAGTGTTTTGCAAAATTTAAGAATTTCTGATTTTTAGCTTTTTAAAAGCCACATGAAAGAAATGTCCTTTTTCCATGTGGCTTTTACTATTTAACATATTGACTTTTTGACTTTTAAGTAATAAAATAGATTTGGTAAAAAGAAAAGGAGCCTATCATCAAATGACAAATTCCATTTTAGCGGATAGAATTGAACAATTTATATTAGAAAGGTTGGGAAAGCAGTCTTCTGATGAATTACTTTTACGGCGTAAGGATGTGGCTGATCTTTTGGAATGTGCCCCGTCACAGGTGACATATGTAATCAATACACGATTTTCATCAGATAATCGATTCATGGTAGAGTCAAGACGAGGAAGCGGCGGATACATTAAAATTTCCATGCGAGGTGTAGCGGAAAAAGATCACGAAATAGTCTCGCATACGGTCTCTGAAAAAAAAGGGGAAACTGATAAAAATGATATAGAATTGGTTGAAAGCAATTTTGAAGGATATTTTAATATGCTTCTGAAATATAATATCATTTCACGCCGTGAATATCACATGATTAAAGTATTAATGCGGACAATGCTTGAATTTTGTCCGCCGGAAGATCGGCAAGATGCTGTAAGAACTATAATACATCAGACAGGGTGGACTTTGAAAGGAGAATAAAATGTTTTGTGAACATTGTCATGGAAGAGCAGCCAATGTACATTTGGTAAGAATTATTAATGGTAAAAAAAGTGAATTACATCTTTGCAATGAATGTGCACAAGGAGAACGTTTCAAGCAAACTGAAAACTTATTGAATTATTCAATGCCTTCCATTTTAGGAAAAAGATTATTTGATATATTTCCACATTTTTATAAAGATAATAATGGGAGCATTTGTGATGTCAGAAAAGTAGCATCTGATGGATTAAATCTGTCAAAGGGACTGTTTCATGGAAACCAGGATTATAAATCTTTTAGAGAAGAACTCAGACCCTTGTTCAGTCATAATCTGACCAAAAATGAACCGGGCTTAAAGGAAGAGTCAATAAAAGACGAAAAGCTGGCTGAATATGAAAAACAATTAAAATCAGCTATAAATTCGGAAGATTTTGAGCAGGCGGCTAAGCTGCGTGATCAAATACAGGCATATAAAGCACAAAATGGAATTTAAAAGAAAAATTATGATAATCAAACATGTAAGGAGGGAATTTGGATGGAAAATAGGTACACAGACAGCGTAAAGAATGCATGGAAGTTTGCTGCAGAGGAAGCCTCTAAGCTTGGTAGTGAATATGTAGGGACAGAACATCTTTTAATAGGTATTTCAAATGAAAAAGACAGTGTGGGCGGAAAGATTTTAAATTCGTTGGGACTTACAGTAACAGCACTGGAAGAATTCCTGCAGGCGTATAACGATTCAGTTTTTTTCAGAAATACGGACCTTTATATAGCACCTCGTACAAAGCGGGTTCTTGAAATGGCTGTCGAAGAGGCCAATGAACTTGGCAATAATTATGTCGGAACAGAACACTTATTGCTGGCCATTATTCATGAAGGCGGCGGATTGGCGATCCGCATATTGGAGCAGTTCAATGTAACAGGAGGTAAATTGAAGCGTGCTTTTGAACAATTTATGTCGGAAGAAAATGATAGTGAAAAGAATGAAAATCTTGGCGACTTGGGAGAATTTGCTGTTGATTTGAATGAAAGGGCAAAACAGGGAAAAATCGATCCTGTTGTTGGGCGTCAGACTGAAATTAACCGAGTTATTCAAATCCTCTCACGGAGAAATAAAAACAATCCGGTTCTTATTGGAGAACCGGGCGTGGGGAAAACTGCGATTGCAGAAGGTTTAGCACAGCGAATTATCAATAATGACGTTCCCGAAATTTTAAAAAACTGTAGAATCATTTCTTTAAATATGTCTTCCGTGGTAGCGGGAACAAAGTATAGAGGGGAATTTGAAGAGCGGTTAAAAAAAGTCTTGGAAGAAGTAAAGAAACATGAGAACTGGATTCTGTTTATTGATGAATTACATACTCTTGTAGGTGCCGGTGCAGGGGAAGGTTCCATGGATGCTGCTAATATTATGAAACCTGCCCTTGCCAGAGGAGAGATTAGATGCATTGGCGCGACAACATTGAAAGAATATAAGAAATATATTGAGAAAGATGCAGCTCTTGAACGCCGCTTCCAGCCTGTAAAGGTGGGAGAACCTACTCCTAAGGATACTATTGATATATTAATGGGACTTCGCGATAGATATGAAGCATTTCATAAAGCAAAAATTACGGATGAGGCTATCAAAAAAGCAGTAGAGTTATCTTCTCGTTATATTACCGATCGTTTCCAGCCGGATAAAGCAATTGATGTTATTGATGAA
>ERZ779996.320-NODE-320-length-11018-cov-2.17878_pt1 | contig 11018 bp, 9 predicted proteins | sample MGYA00511933_ERZ779996 | MGnify/ENA primary metagenome ERZ779996 (study PRJEB29588, sample SAMEA2147384) | human gut metagenome | biome: human gut; feature: human-associated habitat; material: faeces | place: Denmark | collected 2008/2010 ...
GGTTGCGAGGCCGTTTACCGGAATACGACAAACCCGCTGGTAGCTACCGGAGACGGTATCGCCATGGTTTACCGTGCGAAAGGCTCCGTAAAAGATATGGAGTTCATCCAGTTCCACCCGACCGCCTTGTATCATCCGGGCGACCGTCCCTCTTTCCTCATCACCGAGGCGATGCGCGGATATGGAGCTGTATTGAGAAACCTTGGCGGAGAGGAGTTCATGCATAAATATGATCCCCGTCTTTCCTTGGCTCCCCGTGATATCGTAGCCCGTGCGATCGATAGCGAGATGAAACAACGGGGTGAAGACCATGTCTATTTGGACGTGACGCACAAAGATCCGGAAGAGACGAAGAAACATTTCCCCAATATCTATAAAAAATGCCTCAGCTTAGGGATCGATATCACGAAAGATTACATCCCGGTAGCCCCTGCCGCCCATTATTTATGCGGAGGTATCAAGGTAGACTTAAACGGGCAATCCAGCATCCGCCGGCTATACGCAATCGGAGAATGTTCTTGTACCGGCTTGCACGGTGGTAACCGATTGGCCTCAAACTCATTGATCGAGGCAGTTGTATATGCCGATGCCGCAGCGAAACACTCATTAAGCGTCATGGATCGCTATGAGTTCAACCAGGATGTACCGGAATGGAACGATGAGGGAACGATCACCAATGAAGAGCGTGTATTGATCACCCAAAGCATGAAAGAGGTAAACCAGATCATGGAAGCGTATGTAGGTATCGTTCGTAGTAACACACGTTTGATCCGTGCGTGGAACCGTTTGGATATTTTATATGAGGAGACAGAGAGCCTTTTCAAACGTTGTAAGGCATCCCGTGAATTATGTGAGTTGCGTAATATGATCAATGTAGGTTATTTGATCACTCGTCAAGCGATGGAACGGAAAGAGAGCCGGGGATTACATTATACGATTGATTACCCACCGATTAAATAATTGAAAATTGAGAATTGAGAATTACTAGCTATGTTAATTCTCAATTCTCAACTTTTAATTATCAATAGTTCTGTTTCATCGGTTCAAAGTAAGCTTGCGGATGAGCGCATGCCGGACAATTAACCGGAGCCTTCTTACCCTCGAATACGAAACCACAGTTACGGCATTGCCAGAAGATAGCCTCATCTTTCTCGAATACTTTACCTTCCTCTACGTTAGCCAACAATTTACGATAACGTTTCTCGTGTTCAGCCTCTACCTTTGCGATCATCTTGAAAGCTACGGCAATAGCGGGAAAACCTTCTTCCTCCGCAATCTTAGCGAACTCAGGATACAATTCAGCCCACTCCTCATTCTCACCAGCTGCCGCGTTGTTCCGATTACGCCTGCAGGATAAGAAGCGGTAATCTCAACCATTCCACCTTCCAAGAATTTAAAGAAACGTTTAGCGTGTTCCTTCTCTTGCTCGGCTGTTTCCATGAAAACACCTGCGATTTGCTCGTAACCTTCTTTCTTGGCTACGCTAGCGAAAAATGTGTAACGACTTCTTGCCTGAGATTCTCCGGCGAATGATTTCAATAAATTCTGCTCGGTACGTGTACCTTTAATACTTTTTTCCATAATGCTAATTTTATGTAGTAAATTAATGAGTCTGTTTTGTATATCGTTTTTCTCATGACCGATCAAAAGTAAGAATTTGTTTCCAGATATCGATTACGCAAACATTAAATAATATCTATCTCTCAATAGATATCACTTATTTATCAAGGAAAAACTTCTCCTCCTTTATACAATGAAACAACAAATCCTCCTAAATTGTTTACACAAAACCGGAATGCGTCTTTAGATTTTTTGCATCTTCTTTATTTTATTAACTTTGCATCCTCAAATCAAACAGGCAAGAAGAAAAATGAAGAACAAATTTGATTTTCAGCCCAAACTCTTTACGGCGCTGAGAAATTATTCCAAAGAGAGATTCATGACGGATCTCATGGCGGGTATAATTGTCGGCATAGTTGCCCTACCACTCGCCATCGCTTTTGGTATCGCCTCCGGGGTAAGTCCGGAGAAAGGATTGATCACGGCTATTATCGGTGGATTCATTGTCTCCCTTTTAGGAGGCTGCAACGTACAGATCGGCGGACCTACCGGAGCGTTTATCGTGATCGTTTATGGCATTATACAGAACTTCGGTATCGAAGGGCTTGCCATCGCTACCGTCATAGCGGGTATTATTCTGGTATTGATGGGCGTGCTGAAGCTCGGTACCGTGATTAAGTTTATCCCCTACCCGATTGTCGTAGGTTTCACGAGTGGTATCGCTATCACTATCTTCACGACACAAATGAAAGACTTATTTGGATTGACTATGGATAAAGTCCCCGCCGATTTCATCTCTAAATGGATCGCATATTTCGGGGCGTTCGATACGGTTAACCCTTGGGCATTCGTTATCGGTATCATTAGTATCCTGATCATTACGTTAAGCCCGAGGCTAACGAAGAAAATTCCGGGTTCCTTGATCGCTATCGTCATCATGACGATCGTTGTTTACATTATGCGTAATCATTTGGGTATTACAGGTATCGAGACGATTGGAGACCGGTTTACTATTAACGCTTCCTTGCCAGCCCCGGCTCCGATCACGTTTAATATGGAGACAATCAACTTATTGCTTCCCTCCGCCTTTACGATCGCTATCCTTGGGGCTATCGAGTCTTTATTATCCGCTACGGTAGCGGATGGTGTGACAGGCGACAAGCATAATTCAAATACGGAACTAATCGCCCAAGGTGCGGCGAATATCATCGTTCCTATTTTTGGCGGTATTCCCGTGACCGGCGCCATCGCCCGTACAATGACCAATATAAATAATGGTGGACGAACTCCGGTTGCCGGTATTATTCACGCCATCGTATTATTATTGATTTTGCTTTTCCTCGGACCGCTTACCAAACACATTCCAATGGCTTGTCTGGCTGGCGTATTGATCATCGTATCCTATAATATGAGTGAGTGGCGTACGTTCCGTTCCTTGATGAAAAACCCGAAAAGCGACGTATCCGTCTTGTTGGTGACTTTCTTCCTGACGGTTATCTTTGATCTTACGATCGCTATCGAGATCGGCCTTCTGATCGCCATGTTATTTTTTATGCGCCGTGTGGCTGAGACCACGCATGTATCCGTCACCACGGATGAGATCGATCTTTCCGACGAGGGCGAGATTCATCATGACGAGGAAGTCCTCTCCCTGCCTAAAGGTGTAGAGGTATACGAGATCGATGGTCCGTTCTTTTTCGGCGTAGCGAATAAGTTCGACGGCATCATGAAAAGTATGGGAGATAAACCGAAAGTCCGCATCATCCGTATGCGTAAGGTTTCGTTCATAGATTCTACCGGTCTGCATAACTTGGAAAGTCTTTTCCGTCTTTCCGAGGCAGAGCATATCCATATGATACTTTCCGGGGTCAATGAACATGTACACCGTGTATTGACAAAATCCGGATTCGATAAGAAGATTGGCGCAGAAAATATTTGCAGTAATATCAATGAGGCGGTAGAGAAAGCGAAAGCTGCCGTACAAGACTAAGATACTATCAGACAGTGGGAGACCCAGCATGCTGCGTCTCTACAACTGGATATTTATTCCGGTAAATAATACCAGTCCTCTGGTAAGACAGCTTCCTTTATTTTACGGCTGGAAACCCCGACCTCCAAGGCCTCGCCCATATAATCCTCGAAATACAAAACACGTAATTCGTGGAAACCAGCGTCTAACGCTACCTTTCCTTTCGCTATACGAGCATTATGAGAGCCATCATTATCAACAATAGCTTTACCGTCTATAAATAGCTTGGAACCATCATCCGAATACGTATAAAAGCGATATACACCTTTTTCAGGGATATTTATCAACGTACGGAACTCATAAGCGAAATGATCCTTGGCCGGAGCCTCCTGAATGGAGATATTTTTCATCGTACCCTCTTTCACTTTTGTCCCGGAAGCGATCTGATCCGTATGTTTAAACTTGCCTTCATAATAGGTATAAGCTACCCCGTGCTTTTTAGGTTTTACCGTTTTGGCGGGTAAGAATTCCATCGTTTCCTCATCCTTAGAGGTCAGGCCAGACGGATAATAATACGTATATTCCTTTCCGGACGAGGTACGAATCCATGAATCAAACTCAAACTTGCCCTCACGCAATTCAATGATACGGCCACCCCGCTCGAAATCTCCATAAGCGTCCCATCCGGATACACGCCCGAAAGCTAGCCCCACATTATATAACATTCCTATATAATCGTTATCATGATCGTGCCCGGCGAAAGTAGCCATCACATCCTTCATTTCCACCAAGGAAGCGAAGAAGCCCGTGTTGATCTTGGGAGAGGCGATTCCCTCTTCTTTCTGTCCTAATGTAGTCTCCGCCCCAACGATCTCATTATATTCCAACAGAGGAATATGGAAAAAAGCCAAGGCTGGCAACGGTTTGCCGCCATTTTCCTTGGTATAGCGCATACTTTGCTCACGATACCAATGGATCTGGTCGAAATGAATCCAATCATACGTGCCATAATCCTTCAGCGTAGGATAATCATTGGAGTCGATACAATACAATAAGGCCGCCGGTTTCTTTCCATCCGAACTGTAGACCGGTATCACATAGTTTCCGGCTCCATGGATATCACCCGGTCCCTTCTCGCCCATAAAATAAGGTGATTTACTAAGCATGGCATAAATCTCGTCCTTGGGGACGATCTCCGCGTCATGATTTCCCATCATGACCGTAAACGGTATCTTGGCCTCCTCAAAGATCCCGATCACTGACTTCCATCCTTCCAAACCGGGGCTTGCTGTCACCACGTCGCCCGTCAGCATTGCCACATCCGGATTCTCCGCCTTTAATACGGATTGTATCGTAGCGACTGTCTTAGCGCATTTAGATGATTTCTGATCCCAATGAATGTCTGTAAATTGGACGATCTTGAATTTCCCATCCTTGAAAGCAAGCTGTTTTTGTGCGAATAAGCTCATCGGAACGCAAAAGCACAACAAGGCGATCGCTAATAAAAAAGTCTTTTTCATGTTCTTCGATTTAGTAATTGGGGGCTAAGTTATAAAAAAAAGAGAGCGATGTATAAAAACAGGCTCTCTTCCTTATGTTAAATGCCACAATGAAACCCTTGCTGTCAAACAAAAGCTATATACATATCCGCAAGCCGGGTTTTCCTGTCAAAATGCGGGATCTCTTTTACTATTTTCTCACAATCCTCAAGGCTCATTCCTCCTTTAGGTTCCCCCCAGTACCAAAGTTTAGGGGTATTCTGTTTTTTACTTGTTGACTCCATAATTCTCGTTGTTTTTATCGTAAGACAGGAAACGCTCAAATACCCCTATCCTCAAAATATATAAAAGATTAAAATAATGTGAATTTATATCCAACCGACAACCCCAATTTCAAATCCCGGTCATTGACACAATTCTGGAAATAGTTCACTCCCACATAAAATCTTTTTACCTCTATACCTACCGCCGCCGTAGCTCCCAGATTCCAAGATTCACCACTACCGGTGTAAGCACCCGCATTTAATCGGAGATTCACTTTATCGCTCAACGGAATATGAAAAGAAGCATACACGGGTACAAAAAAATCAATATTCCAATCATCTCCATATGAAAACGAATTCCCCGCGGTATGCAACAACAATCCCGTTTGTATAGAAAACAACCGTGATTGCGGAAAGTTTATATACGCCCCGGTTTGAAGTCCCCATCCATCTCCTCCTAATATACCGGTACGAGCCTCTATATCAGTTGCCTGCGATCGGCCAAAAAATAAAAGCAATATCAACAGAACAAATAACTTCTTCATTACTTACAAGGTATTAATATTAATATTTAGATTGAATAAAAGTTCGACATATCATGATATAGAACTCCCATTCAATCTAAATATTGCTTCTATATCATTATTCGGCTCCAAGTTAGTGTATTCCGAATATAGCGTCTTTTATGACGATCGAATCTTCCGAATTCTCTATATTATATAAAATACCTTCCATCTTCCCTTCAATATAAGGGGTACCACTTCCCTCATGAAAACGAATACTATCCACTTGTATCCGAAATGAAGATTTCAGTGGATGATACACTATTTTAGCGTCATCTTTCGTGATCCTAACAGTAGATTCTATCTCTTCATTCAATAATTTACCCTTATCGATCAGATATTCTCCTTCTCTCAATGGAATCAATGAGATCCTCAGCATAGGATAAGGATAGTCAGAGATATGCACTCCTAATGGTATCTCCCAATAGAAACCGCTTAAATCGGTATTTACCTCCTGCCAAAAATTTCCATGATCAATGAAAGAATGAGAGTTCGACTGATTAGCTATAGAAATATCTTGACTATTCACCTTTCCTTCAAAGTACCCCAAATAGTAAGGAGTTTCTTCAAAAGAAGTATCCTCATCCTTGTCACAAGAAACGAATGAGAATAGTAAAAGAATGAATAAAGAAAAGATGAAACCTGCCATCATTCCTTTTTTAGCTTCATCCCAGTAAAGCATAGAGATATTCCGTTTTTCAGTTGTTGATTCCATAATGACTATTGTTTTCTTATAAGACAGGAAACCATCAAATACCCCTATCCTCAATGTATATAAAAGATCACAATAAAGTAAACCGTATTTTATTATTTCTATTTTACACAAAAAGACATTAATTATATTTTTACATATAGCCTATTACAATATATTCACTACATTTGAAATATTAATCAACATAAAATATAAGCCATGCAAAAATCATCATTTAATAAACTTAGCATTTTACTATTTATTATAGTAATTCTATCTTCTTGTAATAAAGATAATGGCATAGAAGAGATTAGTGAATCATATATTGAAATAAAAGTACTTAGAATTAGCAAAGATAACACAAAAACACCTATTTATAATGCAATAGCATACATTTATTATGATATAGCACCTATTGATCTCGCAAATTACACAGATAAAGGGAATGGTATATACTCTAATGGTAAAAATACAATTATACCTAATCAAGTAAAAAGAACAAATATAGATGGCTATCTAGAAATAAAACCAGAAGAAACTATTCATTCTATTACAGTTTTCATCCATGACACTAATAGTAATATGATTTCTCACTCATATTGGTCAAACCGTCAAAATCAAATAAAAGAAACTATTACATTTTATTACTAATTATATTTAAGATATGAAGTAAATAGTTATTTATAAACTATTTACTTCATATTTAGCTTATTCATATAAGCATATCCATTAATACATTTTCAAAGGAGCCAACTCTATTTTATAATAACCATTATAATATTTACTATTTAATGGAATTGAATATGCCGTATCTCTACGTCCTGCATATTCAATCCAATCACCAGAAAGAACAACAGGATCATAAAAATTAACAATAACATCCCCCAATTCATCATTACCCAATGTAAATGTTTTTTCAAATGTAGTCGTAATTGTCTTTTTCGCACTTGCACCAAATTTCAATCCTACTTTTTCAAAAACTCCTTTTACAGGATTAAGTTCAAAATTTCCTGCAAATTCAGCAGTAGTTTGGCTAAGCGTCCTTTGAGTTTCTGTACCATCAATTTCTTCTATAGAAATTTTTATTACACAACTAAAATTTTCTATATTCCATTCAAACAGAGGTAAATCAAGAGGAACAACTAGGCATTCTTTTACACCATCAACTTTAGAATTACCTCCTCCTATATCTTTGTAAGATACTCTAAATAGATCTTCTGGTTTTACGCCAAAAGAAAAAGTTTGTTCTGTCCCTATAGGACTTTTTGTTCCAACATATACTTTAACTAAAAAATCAAATTTACCATCAGTCCAAGGAGTAGCTTTATAAGATTGCCTAGGATTAAATATTTGATCATAATCTAACTGTGCATCTCCTGTTTGATCTGATATCTTTTGGAAAGCTATATTTGGATCCCCTTTCATTTGGAAAGAATATAGTGTTTCTTTATAATCATAAACAAATACACCTTTATCTGAACCTGGAACCATATCATAATATATATAGTCCCTATGCCATCCATCCTTATTTTTATAAATATTATATGCATCAACTGATTTTTGTAATCTATCTTTCATACTTTTATTTACATTTCGAGATCTTAAAATGTTTTTTTGTTTCATATTATTAAAAGATTCTCCAAGAAAAGAATAAGTTATTCCCGATTTAGAAGAAAAAGTAAAATTAGTACTACTAAAATTACTTCTAGACAAATTACTATATTCATTCGCTACGATTCTTTCATTATCCTTTAATACAACAATAGGATACATAGGAATGAGATCTGATTTTATAATTTTTTCTTCCCCATCCTTATCATATATAGGAACATCGTTACTGATACAAGTTCTAACAGCAACAACTGGTATTTCTTTATCAGTATTCCAAAGAGCAGCAGAGAACGAATTCTTAGGTAATTCTGGAACAAAAATTGTTAGAGTAGGAAACTTTTCATTAATAGATAATAATTTATCCATTTCAATATATTTCCCTATATACTGTTCAAATGTAATATTATCTTCCAGCATCTCATCTTTTACTAATTGATAAAGAACATCATAATCATTATCAATCATTTTTAAAGCCTCGTTTTTAATCAAATTTCTAGCCATTAGGCTTTCATTAAAAACTTTTGATAATGCTTTAGCAAAATCTTTTTTCAAAACTAAGTCTTTATTCATTAGAAGAGAATCATGAATAGAAATTTCTATATTATTTGTAGATAATATATCATTTCTTTCCATCACTAAATCATCATTACAAGATGATATAAAAACTAAGCAAATAAATAATAAATACACCTTTTTCATAATACTACTTTTTAAAAGGTAAAACAATAGAAAATTATATTTTTACTCCTATATCATTTACAAATACAAAAGTTTAAATTTAAAAATCCCCAAATACATGATTATAATCATTCATTATATGTAATACTCCTTTTTCTTGATCTCTTACTTTTAGAGGTATTACTAAATATGGCATAGTACTCGTTTGTACCTTTTCATTATAGATCACTTCTCCCGTAGAACTAGTGACGATAACACATACATCACCAAGATCCTCGTGAAAGTTTACTATCAGTTCTCTATTAGCCTCCTCAATCGATGCATCCATTGGCAAACCTATTGGAATGGATTTTTTCTTATGTTCCCATTTACCATGTAGATCTATAGGCTTACCCCAGCATGGCATAGCCCATAATAAAGCTATTGCCGCTAATAACAATTTAAGCTGTCTCATTTCGTTTTTATTTTTTCAACGTAAAGATCAAGCCTATAGAAGAAACAAGCAAATATAACGCTAAATAATAAGCGACAAACGAAATTCATAATCAACTAATATTTAATTGATTATAAATCAACTAGCAGGACAAAGGGTAAAGCCAATATTAATAGAAGCTATTGTTTATCAATCTATTGTACACTATTAATAAGATAAGCACATAAATCAAGCTCTTTCGCTATGATTCCCAGCCTTTGGCGTACACGCTGCCGACGCTTGTTTACCGAATCCGGCTGGATATGTAACAGGATAGATTCACCTATCGAATCCAAACCCAACAAGCTCAAATAACAATAACGCAATTCGGCGGCAGATAAATTAAACGCAGCGAGTCGATCCGCTAAAAAAGGATAAACCTCATTCACTTGCGTAATAATATTTTGCCAGTCTTTTTCTGATAGTGGAGATTTGGTAGCTCCCGGTACTACTTTTTGGGATAGCTTGATTACTTTCTTGGCTATAGCGGATGATAAGAATAGATCCTTACGCCGTTCCGCTATCCGAAGGACGAGGGTTTCCTCTTCTTTTTTTATTTGTTCATATTCTTTCTCCAGTTTCTCTCTTGAATCAAGTTCATTCAGTTTTTCATTTTTTTCAGACAATTGAATAGATAAAGCCTCTAATCTATCTTGTTTGTTACGTAAATTATCCCGTAGTCTGAATAATTCATTACTCTTATTCGACAAATCGATTTCCTGCTTAAGAAGTCTTTTATTTTTTCTATCAATTCGTATTTGAAAGACCCATAATAATATTAAAAGAATAGATACAGATATTACCCAATAGATAAAATACTTTTGTTTATCCGATTTTAATCGCATATTTTCCAATGATATTTTTAAATGCTCATATTCCTTTTCTATTTTTATTATGTTTTCCCTATTTCGTATCGTCAAGATCGAATCTGAGGCACTGTTATATTCATCCAAGTAAAACCAAGCCTTTTCCCAATTACCCTCCGCTTTCTCTAACAAAGAATAACCATAAAGTACCGAAAAACGGGTCATATCATTAAAACTAGGTACACTTGCTTTCTCCAAACAAATACGTGCATTCTTAAAATCGCCTTCTTCTATATATATACCAGCCAATGTCCTGTAACTTGGTGCGTCATCAAAATCTGACATATTGACATTTTTCCACAAATACAATTTAGCTAACTCTTTATTACCTAACATATTATAAATATTTCCTATTCCATTATATATAGTCCCTATATCAGAAGAGTCACCTACTTCAACTATAATAGTATCCGCTTTCAACAAAAAAATTAACGCTATATCCAAAGAATCCGAAAACGCATACATTCTTCCCACATCCCGCAAGGCGAAAGCCGAACTTCGCATATTACCCGCTTTTCGAAAATAAGATTCCGCTTCCTTATATTTGTCCTTTCCTAACAGATAATTACCCTCGAAATCATACAGATCTCCCATATAGCTACAAATATATCCGGCTTGATTATAGTCTTCACTGCGTAAAGCGATATCCAAAGCTTGCAAATAAACCTTCATCGCTTTCTCGTTCTCTTTATCTTCCACATACGAACGCCCCAAATACAAACCAATCTTCGCTTGTTCTTGCTTTGTCCCGTGTGACTTATAATAGGCTTGCGCACGTAGCAATTGTTGTACATAGGGCAGATCCGTATATAACGTGTCCGCCACTTTACCGGATAGCATACACCA
>ERZ779996.326-NODE-326-length-10865-cov-3.01092_pt1 | contig 10865 bp, 8 predicted proteins | sample MGYA00511933_ERZ779996 | MGnify/ENA primary metagenome ERZ779996 (study PRJEB29588, sample SAMEA2147384) | human gut metagenome | biome: human gut; feature: human-associated habitat; material: faeces | place: Denmark | collected 2008/2010 ...
CGATGATAAAAGTCCTCCCATATCTACAACAGTATGGAAAATGGCAAGCATCCAAAAATTGCGTGTAGACGCGTATATCATGCAAAACAGCACGCCCATGAGACCTGCTGAAATAACCTGTATCAGACAACTGCTGAACTTAACCCCTGCGCCCATATTGGAAAAATGCATCAATCCAAACAGTACGCCTCCCAAAACTACGGCTCCTGTGATTCCACCTTTCGTCTTTGGAAAAGCTCTCAGCAGCAGATTGAACACTACGCCTCTGAACACCAGCTCCTCAACGAGCCCTACAAGGCAGACCGCGATAAAGAAAAAGAGTATGTTGTAAAATGCCTTCACATCACCATGCTCGCTCAAAAAGCACATATAAATACCTGAAACAACAGCATACAGACAATAAACTATGAAAAAACCGCCTGTGTATAAGCTTCTTGTCCATCCTGCTGCATTTTCCTTAAAAATATCCCACAGCCCAAATAAATATGTGATGCCAAGAAAAATAACTAAAACAACTGTCTCCACAATAGCCTGCAGCAGATAATCATCCGCCTTTTCCATGCCCGGAATCAGTCCCAACACTTTTCCGCTCCACTGCAAGAGTGCAATGAAAATAAAAACTGCAAGAATGGCAAATATTATATTTGCCGGTGCCGAAAGATTTCTCAATTTCTGTTTCATAACTTTAAATCTCCTCATTTGCGTGTTATTAAGTATGAAAATATTCTATAGCATTTACTTTGACATTGCAAGCGAAGTATTTCATACTGCAATGGGCAGCAAAAAAGCCCTGTCCTTACGAACAGAGCCCTATGCATTATGTTGCACTTACAAGTCTTACTATCACATCAATTCCAGCCGCCCAAAAGAGTATCGCCCCCACGATATATACCTTTGTCTTCTGCTCGAAACCGAAATGATATCCTGTGTAAATGCCTGCCACTATACAGATGACAGTGAGCAGCGCCACCATTATCATAATGGTGAAAAGTCCGGTACCAAGAAAGCCGAATGCTATTCCTGCAAGAACCGTATAAAATGCGGTGATTCCTGCTATCCTTAGCACTCTTTTCATGTCAAGCTGTGCCTGACAATGCTCCTCAATCCTTTCGTTTCTTATAGCCTTTCCTATAAGCCTGATCCCCAGTCCTATCAATATTCCGATAGAAATTATCTCTCCTAAAAGTGCTTCATCCTTCACCGAGTATTTCCCATTAAGAAAGCTTGACAGGAAATACCCGATGTACATTGCTAACAACTGGCAAACTGCAACTATGAAGCAAATGGCTGTAAGCTGTTTCTTATTTACTTTCTGGATCAGGGATCCCTGACATTCCATCGCAACGAAAATCTCCAGTGAGCTTCCCGCCACGATTAACAGATATTCTATCCAGCCCATTTTTGCCTCCCCTAATGTACAAACATCCTTAACTGTTCAGTACCTTCACAGTTGCGGACCGCAAGCGCATGAGAATCAGCTGCGCTGATGGGCGCTTGCTCCTACATAATCTATGTTTTCTTACGAAATATGCGGTACCGCATATTTCTGTACTGAATAGTTACAAACATCCTTTAATTAATTATTTGTCGCTATCTGCCTTAGCATCTATTGAAGCTAATTTATATATGAACTTAACGCTGCCCGTCTGTCCATCAGCGATTGCTGAGTATGTCTGATATTCCTCACCTGCGTCAATTACTGCCTGAAGCTTGTTGGTGAATGGCTTTAAGTCGCCGTTATATGCGTCGAGAATCTTGTTGATTCCTTCCTCATTAAACTGTACCATACCGTCTGCAAGTGTGTGTGCACCCTTTGAAAGTGTCTTAGATCCTGTCGTGAGCTGGTCAACACCTGAAACTATCTGATTTGTTCCATCTGCAAGCTGTGATGCTCCGCTGTTGAGCTTTGCATTGTTTGCTACAAGTGTGTTTGAACCGTCTACAAGCTGCTTGATTCCGCTTGTGAGCGTTGGTACTGAGTTCATGAGCGACTGTGTTCCGGCTGAAAGCTGGCTTGCTCCGGCATTGAGTGCTGTTGCTCCGGCATTTAATGTATCGTTGTTTGCAACTAATGTATTTGAACCATCCACAAGCTGCTTGATTCCACTTGTAAGCGCCGGTACTGAGTTCATGAGTGATTGTGTTCCGGCTGAAAGCTGGCTTGCTCCGGCATTGAGTGCTGTTGCTCCGACATTAAGTGTATCATTGTTTTTAACTAACTCGTTTGAACCATTTACAAGGCTGGTGATTCCTTTTGTCAGCTCTGGTAATTTATCTGCAAGACTTTGTGTGCCTGTCTGAAGCTCTGTAGCTCCTGTTGCAAGCTGTGTAGTTCCTTTTGCTAAATCAGAAGCTCCGCTTGACAACTCAGATGCTCCATCTGACAACCGTCCTAAACCAGCATCTAATGATGACGCACCATCTGATACCTTTGCTGAGCCATCCTTTAAAGCTTGCACTGTGGAAGCACTGTCTGTTACACTTTGGTTCACGGCAGAATATACTGATACAGCACCTTTTCCCTGAGACAGACCAACAAGTATCTGATTATAAGTTGCAGATGGATTCTGATTCTGCATATTAGTCAAAGCATCTATTATATCTCCTGCATTGTTTACTGCTGCATCCGCTGCTGCTGATACATTGTCTGCTGTAATCTTATCTGTATCAATATATCCAAGAGTTTTAAATAATGTTCCGACATTTAATTCATTCAGTGGTTCCAGAGATTTATTTATATTGGTTTTGATTGTTTCAGGCATATCTGATAAAGATTGTGTCAACTGACCAACTCCTTCATCAACCTGCTTTGCTCCTGCTGCAAGAGAATCAGCTCCTGTTTTTGCCGTATCAATACTTGTCTTTAGCTGTGCTGCACCTGCAGATACTCCTGCTGCGCCCTTGTTTGCAGCATTAATACCATCCGAAAGCGTTTTTGCCCCATCATTAAGGCTGGTCACACCTGTTGCAAGACTTCCTGTGTTGTCATTAAGCTGGTTCAAGCCTGTATTTAACTGACTTGCTCCATCCGTATATGATTTCAAGCCATCCTTAAGTGTTGCACTTCCACTTGCCAGTTGTCCTGCTCCGCTATTAAGCTTATCTGCTCCATCAACTAATGCACCTGTACTGTTTCCAAGTGTATTCAGTCCACCATTGAGTGTGCTGGCTCCATCTGTATACGCCTTAAGTCCATCCTTAAGTGTTGCACTTCCGCTTGCAAGCTGTCCTGCTCCACTATTAAGCTTATCTGCTCCTGACACAAGGGCTCCTGTGCTGTTTCCAAGTGTATTCAGTCCACCACTTAATGTACTAACACCATCAGTATATGTCTTAAGTCCACTCTGCAGTGTGCCAACTCCTGATGCGAATGTGCCGAGCTTGCTCTGCAATGTTGAAAGTCCGTCAGCAAGTGTGTCAGTACCCTCTGCCAGTGTCTTTGAACCATCCTGAAGCTGTGTTGAGGCATCCTTTAAGTCATTTATCATGTCATCGAGGTCTGATGTGTCAATTCCGTCTGTGCTTACATAATCAGATGCGTTTACCACGAAGGTCATGGCTGCAGGCATTGAGAAATTCTTTACATCTGCTGTCATTTCCATGTATTCAGGGATATTTACATCGCCATCAAGATCTCCGTCCTTGATTCCGAGGCTGTCCTTTAAGCCCGGAAGTGCATAGCCGAGCACTACGCTTGATGAGTCGCTTACCTCAGCCTTGCCGTTTGTCACTTCGATATTCTCGAAGCCATCACCGAGTACAAGTCCTGTTATTGCTGCAAATGGTACGGAAACTGTCTGCTTCTCGCCGTTTACTGTCTCTGTGTATGATGTGGTATTTGTGTAGTCAAAACGGATTTTGACCTTTCCTGATTTTCCTGCAAGATCCTCAGGTGAGATTTCTTTTCCATCGAGGTAATATGTAACCTTCTGTGTTACAGGCGGTTCCTCTGTTGCTGTGCCCTGATAGTAAATGTCCTTGCCACCGGCCTGCCAGGTGAGCTTATCACCGCTTTGTGTGAATTTTTCCTTGCCCTTTACGTTCTCGATATCTGAAAGGTTTGAAGCATCCTCCAAGGTATCCTTTTTGTCTTTATTTTTAAGGTGATCTACTACGATTGTTTTGTTTACGTTGCCGTTTGCATCTGAGATGAGGTATACACTCTCGTCCTTGTCTGCATCGTTATCCTTTAATGATACGCTGTCCATGAGCTTATCTGCTATGTCATCAGCATCCTTGCTGCTTCCTGTTGTGCTGTCTGCCTCGGCTGTGACTGCAGTGCTGTTCTTCTCTGCAAAAACCGCTGTTGCTCCGATTCCTGTACCTACAAGTGCTATTGTGAGGACTCCGGCTACAACACGGACAATATATTTACTTTTTAACTTTTCTTTCAATTCTGGTAATTTCATGTCTTATTCCTCCTGATTTTGTTTTTGAGGTCATATTTTTATGTTATGAGGGTCAAAAAGTATTTTATCCCTCATTTATGATTAATCAGATTACTAAGCTGTCAGGTTCTTGTTTTTAAAGCCTGCGCTTGTGGCACATATTACTTTGTCAAAAATCATAAACATTGACGGAAGTATAAATACTACTACAAACATACTGATGATTGCGCCTCGTGCAAGCAATATACAGATAGAACTGATCATATCAATGTTTGAATAAAGTCCTACACCAAAGGTTGCGGCGAAGAAACAGAGTGCACTGACAATAACTGAGTTTGTCGAATCAGCAAGTGCCTTTGTGATTGCCGGCTTTTTGTCCATTCCGGTGTATCTGTTCTTTCTGTACTTTGTGGTCATAAGTATCGCATAGTCAACCGTTGCACCAAGCTGTATGGTTCCGATTACGATGCTCGCAATAAACGGAAGCTTCGTTCCTGTAAATCCCGGAATTCCCATGTTTACAAAGATTGCAAACTCGATGACCGCTACAAGTATGATTGGAAGCGATACCGATTTGAATACTACGAGGATGATAAGGAATATCAATACGATTGATACTGCACTTACACGCTTGAAGTCTGTATCTGTGATAGTGATAAGATCCTTTGTACAAGGTGCCTCACCGATAAGCATTGCGTCCTCGCTGTAATTCTTTACTATCTTTTTAATCTCTGTAATCTGGTTGTTTACCTCATCAGATGCTGTCGCATATTTTGATGAAACAAGCATCATCTGGTAATCACCGTTTTTGAATATCTCCTTTGCCTCATCCGGCACCATATCATCCGGTATTGTAGGTCCAAGTATTGAGTCAAGTGATACTGCAAGCTTTACTCCATCGACCTTCTTGATATCATCTATCATGCTTATGCTGTCTGCCTTTGACATATCGCTCGGCGCGATGATGATATGTGTGGCACCCATAGCATACTCCTTGTCGAGTCTTTCATTGGCCTGCTTACTGTATGCACTGTCAGGCATGGTTCCTGCAAGGTCATAGTAGACCTGATCATGAGTGTATCCGTATATTGCCGGGATGAGCACTACGATGAAAATCACTGCAAGTATCTTATAATGATTTGTTACCCAGCTTGCAATCCTGGAAACATCCGGCATAAGAATCTTGTGCTTTGTCTTCTCGATTGCCTTATCACATGCAAGAATCAGTGCAGGGAGAATTGTTACACATCCGATAACTCCGAATACAACGCCCTTTGCCATTACGATTCCCAGGTCAAGTCCAAGTGTAAAGCTCATGAAGCAGAGGGCTACGAAGCCTGCGATTGTTGTGATTGAGCTTCCTGTTACTGAGACAATTGTGTGGGAAATGGCATGTGCCATGGCTCGCTTCTTGTCTCCGTCATATCTGTCTATCTGCTCCTGATAGCTGTGCCAGAGGAAAATCGAGTAATCCATTGTTACGGCGAGCTGCAATACTGCTGTCAGTGCCAGTGTCAGGTATGAAATCTGTCCCTGTATAAAGTTTGTTCCCAGGTTATAGATAATAGCCATTCCTATGCTTAGGAGGAATAACATCGGAACAATTATTGAATCCATTGTAATTCCCATGACAAGCATTGAAAGCAATGCTGCTATGATGACATATATAGGAGCCTGCTGCATAACAAGTGTCTTTGTATCTGCGTTGACCGCTGCCATTCCTGCTACGAAGCAGTGGTTTTTCACCATCTTATCCATCTTGTTGACGGCTTCCATTGTCTCATCCGAACCCATTGTGTCACTGTAGGTGACAAGCATGAGCTGGCTGTTTGCATCCTTGTTGTTGAATGCGTCGTACACCTCATCCGGAATTGCCTCTCTTGGCAATGTGGAATCAGCGATTGTTCCGTACCAGATGACATCATTTACACCCTTAAGGTCCTCTATGTCATCTGCCAGAGTCTCTATGTCCTGATCCTTCATATCCTCTAAGATCACAAATGACAACGCTCCGGTTCCAAACTCATCTACCATGATATCCTGACCCTTCATAGTCTCTATCTGGCTTGGCAGATAAGAAAGGATATCAAAGTTGATTCTCGTGTTGATAAAGCTGATGCCCGACGGTATAAGCAGTGCAAATGCAACTATCAGTATCAGCACACGATATTTTACGACTCCTTTTCCAAATTTAATCATTAGATTCACCACTCTTTCTTTTTTTCGTATTGAAGTATAAAAAAAAAGACCGAATAAATAAATATTCAATCTCTTCGATTTGTCATGTGAGATATACAAATCCATCAATTTGTATATCCGATATGACACATATATGATATTGTATTTGATTTCTGACACTTTTTCACAGCATTTTCATATTTATATGAACACATGCCTCTTTATGATTCTGCTTTATGAGTTTGCTTAAGCCGTCATTTTCCATGACAATTGTCCTCTACAGCTCACTTAGTATATCATCCATAGAGCGTGTAATCAGATACATGTATGCCTCAGCCATCTCCTTCGGCTCAATATCATCCATGCCCTGGGCTATCCAGCCCTCCGTGATAAAGCACAACGACTGCGCATAATATGTAGAAATCACCTCCGGTGTGAGCCAGCGGTATTTGGATTTCTTTCCTGTACTCTTTTCGTTTATGATATTCATAAACATCTCGCAGACGCATTTCATGGCAATCTGATTAAACGTCACAGCCCCCTCCAGCTTTAGTGCTTTCTTGTAAAAAACACTGTTTGCCGAGATATTATTGAGCATCAGCACAATCGCTTCAAAAATCATTCCGGCATTGAGCAGTGGCTTGATGGGCTCAAGCAGCTCGCTTTTGATAATCCACTCTATCAGCTCGTACTTGTCCTGAAAATGATTGTAAAACGTAGGGCGGATAACTCCGGCCTTGTCCGTTATCTCTTTAATTGTAATCTTATCGATTGGCTTTTTCGCCGAAAGCTCTATAAGGCTCTCAGCGAGCACCAGATCTATTGCATTCTTACCTTGCTGTGTCATTACTCATCAAACTCCATCGTGACAAAGTAGCCCTTCTCAGTCTCCCTTACATCCACGACATCGCCCTCGCGGCTTTTGAGCCTCTCGCTGACCACGTAGTTTCCCGACATGGCAATCGCATGCTCTATCGTATAATAATATGAAGTCGGAAGCTTGCTCTCTGTTACCTTCAGATGGTCACCGACCTTGGTAAGTCCGGGTCTCTCCATCTTAAACTCCATCCGACGCATTCTGCCGCCTTTCTGTTACTGCTTAATTGTCCTCTTTTCTGTCCTCAACAAACGTTGCCTCAAACTCCTTTTGCTTGTTGTAGGCGCTCTCAGCCTTTGTGGCACGGCTTGTAATCCAGATATTTGATACTCCGTTGAAAATCAGTATGATACCGACAACAACAGTGGCTGTCTTCATTACATCAAATGCATTTGTCACACAGATTATTCCAAAAATCAGACTGATTATTGAAAAAATCAGGCCGACACTCCAGCCTCCGTAACCGTATTTTCTGGCATCCACTGCCTCAATAATGCTCCTGATGCTGTGAAAAATGAGCACCAGACCGATGACTATAGGTATCAGGCTCACCACAACCTTTGGCTGTACCAGAAACCATATACCCACTGCCAAAACCACAAGCCCCAGCATCGCTGAAAAACCATTCGTGACTATATTCAAAAAATAGCTGCACATATAGACCACTCCGATGATGATAAGCACCACCGCAAGCACATTGGCCACAATCGTGAGCACCGAAGCTCTCCATATGATAAACACCAGTCCCAGCGCTATACAAAGCACTGATGACAATAGAAAATCAGCCTTGATTCTGCCTAAAAACTCCTTCATACACGACCTCCTTTATATATCCTGCCCTACATTACTTTTCTAATTCTGTTCCTCTGCACTTTTCTTAACCAGGTCAAGAACAGTCTGAAGCTCAGCACCCTCAACCGGTGCAGCTCCATATCCAAGACGCTTGTAATCCTCTGTAATCTCAGCCAGCTCAGTAGTTTTATCGCCCTTCGCATCAATTACAAAATATCTGCCCTGTGACGCAGCATCATCCCACACGAGATAAGCACGGATTGCGCAGTTTGGAGCCATATCCCTTGTCGGGAAATCAACTCTGGTGACATTAAGCGTATCAGAAATCTGCATAGACATAACAGAGAAATCCTCCTCCATATATGGATACATACGCTTCTGCTGATATGCCTCCTCGTACAGCTCATCTATTAACTTTTCCTTCTCATCGGCAAGTCGGTCCATGAACTCTTTTCCGCCCTCAAACATCTTCGCCGGCAGGAAAATATGCTCATACTGCATACGCTCGAAGATGACATACTGCTCTGCTGTCATCTGTACAGTCTTGCCCTTTGTCGGTGATGTAGGATGTCCCTCTCTTCTGGCCTTTTCCACTGCCTCAATCTTTTCTACAAGAGGCTTTTTGAAAATCAGATTGTGAGTGAACGGGTTGAATGCGATGCCATTAATCTTTGACTCTTTATTTGCCACCATATTGTTGACTGCAAGAAACGGCATATTTACAATGCATGGTGACGGATGATCCTTAGAAAGCTGTGCCTTTGAGGTATAAATCGGCATGAAAGCCTCTCCCTCACCGTTTTTAATAAATAGCGGAATCGGCTTGTTGTTCTCTCCGACATTTGCAGGTACCAGGAATCTGCTCTTAGTGCATTTTTCAATGAGCTTATTGAGCGTCTCCGCCTTTTTGTCGCTTGAATACTGTGTCATCAGCGCCTCAACCTCCGGGTTTTGCACCTCAAGAGTGAAGGCCGGATCATCCTTTAATTTATTTTTGATTTTATTTTTATCCATTTATACTGCTTCTCCTTATATTAAATGCCCGGATTTACATCCAGGCATTATTTTAACACATTTCTTTTATCAACTCAACAATCTTAGTGTCTCTTGCTATCCATTCTTTATCAAGAAAAGCGCTGTTGGCCTTTATTATCTCATCCGGCGTAGCCCATGACAGATGATACTCAAGCCTTATCTCGCTGTCTGTCATCTGTGCTGCCACATGCTCGTCCTTCACATCACAGAAATACACGTAGGTGTGACAGTAATATATCTTGTCAGCCTCAAATATATCGCGTCTCTTTTCTATGACCTTGCCGCACTCCCTGATGCTTTCCGGCACGACAAGAAGCCCTGCCTCCTCGCGCACCTCCCGTGCCAGCGCAACCTCGTTGGTCTCGCCTGCATCGATGCCGCCGCCCAGTATCTTGTAGTAGCCCTCACCTGCCTGCTGCATGGCAAGCTTGCCGTCTCTGATAATAACCGCGCGCACCGCGAAGCGCTCAAATACCTCCATATCATCGGAATAATTGTGTTTGTCAAATGTATATAGCGTTCTCATATTTATCCTCCGTATATGGGCTGTAATCATTCATTAGTATACATGGAAAGTAGTTTTTATTCTACACCATTTGATAGCGAATTGGAATACTATTATCGTCCATTTACCTGCAAAGTAGCACCACTGTCTCTATGTGCTCTGTAAACGGAAAACAGTCATATGGTGTTGCGCGTTTCACTGCATACCCGTGCTTTGTGAGATACTTTAAATCTCTCGCCAGTGTTTCCGGGCCACATGACACATACACCACTCTCTCCGGCGCCAGCTTGACAACCGATGATAAAAACGCCTCGTCGCTGCCGGTTCTTGGAGGATCCATTATGACAACATCAGCTTTCTCACCCTTTTGTGCCATCTCGACCATGAATTCTCCGGCATCATCATTGTAGAAGCGGATATTTCTGATGTCGTTTCGCTTTGCATTGATGACTGCATCACGGATTGCATCACGGTTTAGCTCGACACCGATGACTTCACCTGCATTTTTCGCTGCTATGATGCCTATGGTTCCGGTGCCGCAGTATGCATCGATTACGCGCTCCTTGCCGGTGAGGTGTGCCTCATGAATGGCTTTTTCGTATAAAAGCTCCGTCTGTACCGGATTCACCTGATAAAACGAGCCTGGTGAGATGCGGAAGGTACAGCCGCACAGCTTATCCTCTATGAAGCCCTTGCCATAAAGCGTGATGTTTCTGTCTCCGAGCACCATGCTTGTTCTTTTATCATTCACGTTGAGCACCACTGTCGTGATATTGGGATGCTTCTTCCTGAGTGCTTTTACGAAATTGTTCTTCGATGGAAGTATCGGCGATGCCAGGACAAGCACTACCATTATCTGCCCTGTTGCATAACCCTTTCTTACAAGCACATGTCTGAGAAGGCCATAGCCGGTGTCCTCATCATAGGTCTTTATCCTGAATGAGCGGAGCATATCCTTTATGTCCCTTATTATCTCATCTGACTCCTGCTCCTCTATCATACAGCTTTCGATATCCACCACATCATGTGTGTTTTTCCTGTAGGCTCCCGCCCCAATTCCTGAATAAGCCGTCTGGAGCTTCGCATCACC
>ERZ779996.337-NODE-337-length-10617-cov-1.88269_pt1 | contig 10617 bp, 8 predicted proteins | sample MGYA00511933_ERZ779996 | MGnify/ENA primary metagenome ERZ779996 (study PRJEB29588, sample SAMEA2147384) | human gut metagenome | biome: human gut; feature: human-associated habitat; material: faeces | place: Denmark | collected 2008/2010 ...
TTCTATAGAATTAAAGAATTTTCCCCCTGATTTATCGGGTGAGCCGAACTTAAGGGGATTTATACAAAATGAAATGAATGTTTGTCTTTCTTTAGGATATTGAGTTTTTATAAACCGTACGATCCTTTCCGCGGATGAGGATAGGTTTGTCCTTGAGTTTTTTGATGTGGAGATGTTGCGGAATAGTGAAGCCCTGATATAGCCATCTTCCATCTTATAGCTTTGTTTTCCGTTGTATAGCTCTTTTTCGTATCGTTCGATATCTGCTTGGGGGATATTGTATTCCGTCTTGTCTTCATTCGGAGAGTACATGGTGTAAATATCGTTGTATTTCTGTTGGTTCTCGGGAGTTGATGAAGAACCCGAAGTCAGAAATACACTTACCAATACGAAGAAATAGAGTAAATACTTCATCATTGCGGTTGCAAATATAGAAAGTTTTCCAAATATAAAGAGGTTATTGTAAATAAGTTTTGTACTTTTGCGGCACAATTTAAATCTATTCACTTTAAGATAAATATTCGGAATAATGAGTGCACAAACTCCTTTCTTGGTGTTTTCGGGAACGAACTCCCGGTATCTTGCAGAGAAAATTTGCAACAGTTTAGGTTGTCCTCTGGGACAGATGAATATCCAGCACTTTGCCGATGGTGAGTTCTCTGTTTCTTATGAAGAGTCTATCCGCGGTAGAGATGTATTCTTAGTACAATCTACATTCCCTAATTCAGACAATCTGATGGAGTTGCTTCTGATGATTGACGCGGCTAAACGTGCTTCCGCACATTCAATCATCGCTGTAGTCCCTTACTTCGGTTGGGCTCGTCAGGATAGAAAGGATAAGCCTCGTGTTTCTATTGGCGCTAAGTTGATCGCTGATATGTTGAGTACGGCAGGTATCAATCGTTTGATTACGATGGACCTTCATGCGGATCAGATCCAAGGATTCTTTAATGTTCCGGTGGATCACTTATATGCTTCTTCCGTATTCTTGGATTATATCAAGACGTCTTTGCCTTTGGATAACTTGTGTATCGCGACTCCGGATGTTGGTGGTACGAAACGTGCCAGCAGCTATTCTAAGTATTTAGGCTTGCCGATGGTCATTTGCCACAAATCTCGTTTGCGTGCCAATGAGGTGGCCGAGATGCGTATTATCGGTGATGTGACGGGCTTGGATGTCCTTTTGGTTGATGACATGGTGGATACGGCCGGAACAATTACGAAAGCCGCGAACTTGATGTTGGAGAATGGCGCTAAGTCTGTTCGTGCTATCGCCAGCCACGCTGTGATGTCTGATCCGGCTTCTACTCGTGTAGATCAGTCCGCTTTAGCGGAAATGATCTTTACGGATTCTATTCCTTACGCTAAGAAATGCGAGAAAGTAAAGGTATTATCTGTCGCTGACATGTTCGCTGAGGCGATCCGTCGTGTATGTAGTGGAGAGTCTATCAGCTCTTTGTATGCTATTTAATAGAATAAGATAGAAAAATAAAAACGGTCGCTTCCTTTTGAGGCGACCGTTTTTTATTTAGAATAAATCTGAATATGCGTTACTTGGTCTCATCAATAATCATGCCGCTGCCCAGACATAAGTGATGGTCTTTGTCGTAGATTACACTGTATTGGCCGGGAGCGATACCTTGAATCTTTTCGTCGGATTCTACACGATATAGATCTCCGATACGACGGATGTAGCCATGCGTAAATTCCGGGGTATGACGGATCTTGAAAGTGATTTCTTTCTCACCCTCAAATTCTCCCCATGGATCTTCCGTGATGAAATCGAAACCTTGCATATTAATCACCTTGCCATATTGCGTTTCCGGGTCGTAGCCGTTGGAGACATAAATGATATTTCGCTTAATGTCTTTTTGGATAACGAACCAAGGGCCGCCACTTAATCCCAATCCCTTACGTTGGCCGATCGTATGGAACCAATATCCATTGTGTTTACCCAAGACCTTACCCGTCTCTAGTTCCACGATTTTTCCCGGGCGTTTCCCTAAATAACGCTCTATAAAGTCGTTGTAGTTAATCTTGCCTAAGAAGCAAATGCCTTGGCTATCTTTACGCTTGGCGCTCGGCAATTTCTGGGCCTCGGCGATGGCACGTACCTCACTTTTCATTAAATGCCCGATCGGAAACATGAGTTTCTGTATCTGTAGGCGGGTGATTTGCCCTAAGAAATCAGTCTGATCTTTTACCGGGTCCTTGGCAGTAGAAAGCCATGTCTTGCCGTCTATCTCCGTGGTCGTGGCATAATGACCGGTAGCGATCTTATCGAAATCCTTGCCCCATTTTTCCTCGAAACAACCGAACTTGATATATTTATTACACATCATATCCGGGTTAGGGGTAAGACCGCGTTTGACAGATTCGATCGTATAGCTTACCACCCGATCCCAATACTCGTCGTGTAAGGAGACGATCTCGAACCGGCATCCATACTTGCGGGCGATATATGAGGTGATCTCGATATCCTCTTCCGCCGGGCAATCGATATAGCCATCCTTGTCTTCCATACCGATACGGATATAGAAGATGGTCGGATCGTATCCTGCCTCTTTGAGTTGATGCACTACGACAGAGCTGTCTACTCCTCCTGAAACTAATGCCGCTATTTCCATTCTCTTTTTTGTCTTTGCTTTTGAACTTACAAAAGTAGAGAAAAAATCTCAAACCTTTGATATTGACTGTATATTCTCTATCTTTGCGGTTGGCCCTTATTGGAATGCGGGCCTTCAAACTATGTACTTTAGATGTAATATATTATAGGAAAAGCAAATCGTAGTAAGTATGAAAAAAATAATGTTATCGCTTATGACAGCTATGGTTATGACGGCTTGTACAGGCCAACAGTCGGATACGGCATCTCAAAATTCCGATAAGGAGTTCAATTATGTAGTGGATCAGTTCGCTGATCTGGAGATTCTTCGCTATAAAGTTCCGGGTTTTGAATCCCTGTCCTTGCAACAAAAGCAACTATTATATCATCTTTCCGAAGCGGCCTTGATGGGACGTGATATATTCTTCGATCAGAATGGACGCTATAATCTGGCGATCCGCAGGACACTGGAGGCTATTTATACGAATTATAAGGGAGATCGGGAGGACCCTCAATTCAAGGCTTTGGAAACCTATTTGAAACGGGTGTGGTTCTCCAGTGGTATCCATCATCATTATGCGTTGGACAAGTTTGCCCCGGGGTTTTCTCCTGAGTTCTTGATGGATTGTATTCACCAAATCGACGCTAAGAAGTTACCTCTTCGTGAGAATCAAAACGTGGATCAGTTCATGATCGAGATCGCTCCGGTAATCTTTGATCCGGGCGTTATGCCAAAGCGTAGCGTACAAAGCGGTGACGGTGATCTGATCAAAGCTTCTTCTAATAATTATTACGGGGGAGGCATCAGTCAAAAAGAGGTAGAGGACTTCTATGCGCAAATGAAAATGGGAAAGGATACTATTTCCCCGATTTCTTACGGGTTGAATAGCCGTTTGGTAAAAGAGAACGGTACGGTCGTTGAAAAGGTTTGGAAAGTAGGAGGGCTTTATTCCGCCGCGATAGAAAAAATCGTAGATCAATTGCGACAAGCCTTGCCTTTCGCCGAGAATGATACGCAGAAAGCGATCATCGGGAAATTGATCGAATATTATCAAACGGGCGATTTGAAGACTTTCGATGCTTATTCGATCCTTTGGGTAGAGGATACAGCTTCGGAGGTGGATTTTGTGAATGGCTTTATCGAGACTTATGGGGATCCGTTAGGAATGAAAGCAAGCTGGGAGTCTACCGTGAATTTTACGAATAAGGAGGCGACTAAGCGTACAAAAATCATCAGTGATAATGCGCAATGGTTTGAGGATCATTCTCCGGTAGATAAGCGTTTCAAGAAAGAGAAGGTGAAAGGAGTTAGCGCTAAGGTAATCACGGTATCTATGTTGGGAGGTGATTGCTATCCGGCTACCCCGATCGGTATCAATTTGCCAAATGCGGATTGGATTCGTAGGGATCATGGCTCGAAGTCTGTTACGATAGAGAATATCACGGAGGCTTATGATAAGGCGTCTCAAGGAAATGGCTTTAGCGAAGAGTTTGTTTGGAGTGACGTGGAGCGGAACGGTATGAGGCAGTACGGTTTCTTAACGGATAATCTACATACGGATTTACATGAGTGTCTGGGACATGGTTCCGGTAAATTGCTGGAAAATACGGACCCGGATGCGCTGAAAGCCTATAGCTCTACACTGGAGGAAACCCGTGCGGATTTGTTTGGCCTGTATTATTTGGCAGATCCAAAGCTGGTGGAACTGGGATTGCTTCCGGACGGCGAGGCTTATAAGTCGGAATACTATAAATATATAATGAATGGCTTGATGACCCAGTTGGTTCGCATCGAGCTAGGCAAGAATGTAGAAGAGGCGCATATGCGTAACCGTCAGTTGATCGCTAAGTGGGCTTACGAGAAAGGGAAGGAAGCGAATGTGATCGAACTGAAAAAACGGAATGGAAAGACCTATGTGGTTGTGAATGACTATCCAAGGTTACGTGAGTTGTTTGGGACATTGCTCGCTGAGATTCAACGTATCAAGAGTGAGGGTGACTATGCGGCCGGAAAGAATCTTGTTGAAGGATACGGCGTGAAAGTAGATCCGGAGTTGCATGCGGATGTCTTGGGGCGCTTTGCTAAGTTAAACTTGGCTCCCTATAAAGGTTTTGTCAACCCTGTGATGAGAGAGGTAAAGAACTCTAACGGTGAGGTTACCGATATTGTCTTAGACTATACGGAAGGTTATACGGACCAGATGCTTCGTTATGGCCGTGATTATTCTTTCTTGCCGACTTATAATGATTAATAGATGGAAAGTTTACAAGACGAGATAAGGGAGATCCGTAAGGAACTTCGTTTGGCGATGAACGGGGTGATTTCTACGAGTATGCGTGAGAAAGGTATCGTATATAAGTTAAATTTCGGGGTTCCGTACCCCGAAATAAAGGGAATCGCCCGTAAGCATAAACCGAATGGAGAGCTAGCGGCGGCTTTATGGAAAGAAGACATCCGTGAGTTTAAGATATTGGCGACCTTTCTCCAACCCGCCGAGACGTTGCCTTTGGATGAGGCGAAACGTTGGGTCAAGGAGATTCCTTATTTAGAGATCGCGGAGCATTGTTGCCGGAACTTGTTCGTTCATCTGCCTTATATGGAGGACTTCACGTCTGATCTGGTTGCTGATAAGAAAAATGAGTTCGCTCGCACGGTCGCCTTTCTTACTAGGGCCGAGAATTTTAAGCGAGGTGGCAGCTTATCTTCTGTGGTTTTAGGATCTTTCTTGGCAGAAACCTTAAGTAGTCTAGCGGAGACTAAGGATTTTAAATCTACGCTGAAAGAGAAACAAGCGTCTATTCAAGCCATGAAGTTTTATGGGCGTCAATCCGAGGGGAATGCGGAAAGGATCCTAGACGGTTTCAAGGAATTTCAGGAGGCTGCGGGAAACACGCCGGAATTACAAGAAATCTATAATGAATTAAAATTCGAGTTTGAATATTATCGGTAAGGCTTTGCGTTTAAAATAAATGCGCTAACTTTGTCGTTTGTGCGGTCTTTAGGAGATGGAAGCGAAAGTTTATACGGAAATACGTGCGTTGTTTACCGAATATCTAACGGAGAAGAAACTGCGGAAAACCGAGGAGAGATATGCTATATTCAAGGAGATATGTGCTTTTCCCGGGCATTTTGATATGTGTATGCTTTCGGATCGGTTGGAGCAAGACAACTTCCATGTCAGTAAGGCTACACTCTATAATACGTTGGATGTACTGGTTGATGCCGGTTTGGTGGTGCGTCATCAAATAACCGTCCAGTCGGTGCAATATGAGTTGAGGATTTATGCCGATACGCATTTGCATTTGGTTTGCACGAGATGCGGGGCCATCCGGGAGCTGCGAAACAGTACGTTGAAAGCGGATATGAGAAACTTGAAAGTCTCTCGTTTTACGCCGGAGTATTATTGTTTGTACATTTATGGCCTATGCAGTAAATGCAAGTTTAAGTTGCAAAGGTCAGTTAAATAAGAATATTAATAGCCTATAATAAATATAGAAAAGATGAAAGTAGACGTTTTGTTAGGATTGCAATGGGGCGACGAGGGCAAAGGCAAGGTTGTCGATGTGCTGACTCCGAATTACGATGTGGTAACTCGTTTTCAAGGAGGCCCTAATGCCGGACATACATTGGAGTTTAACGGGGAAAAGTATGTGTTACGTTCGATTCCTTCCGGTATTTTCCAAGGTGGAAAGATAAACGTAATCGGTAACGGTGTCGTTCTGGACCCGTTATTGTTCAAGCAGGAAGCGGAATCATTGGCAGCGAGTGGTCACGATATCACCAAGCAGCTTTATATCTCTAAGAAAGCTCACCTAATTTTACCTACTCACCGGATCTTGGATGCCGCTTACGAGGCCGCAAAAGGTTCCGGAAAGATCGGTACGACAGGAAAGGGTATCGGCCCGACTTATACGGATAAGATTAGCCGTAACGGTGTTCGTGTGGGCGATTTGTTGCATAACTTCGAAGAGAAATATGCGGCCGCTAAAGCAAAACATGAAGCGATCTTGCGTTCATTGAACTATGAATATGATATAACCGAGATGGAGGCTCAATGGCTGGAGGCCTTGAACTACCTCAAACAATTCAAATTGATTGATAGCGAGCATGTCATCAATAACTATTTGAAGGAAGGCAAGTCGGTCTTGGCGGAAGGCGCTCAAGGTACGATGCTGGATATAGACTTCGGTTCTTATCCATTCGTGACTTCCTCTAACACGATCTGTGCCGGATGTTGTACGGGACTGGGGGTTTCTCCCCGGAATATCGGTGAGGTATATGGAATCTTCAAGGCTTATTGTACACGTGTAGGTAGCGGTCCGTTCCCGACCGAGTTGTTTGATGAGGTGGGAGATAAGATCGGTCAATTAGGCCATGAGTTCGGTGCGGTTACGGGACGTAAACGCCGTTGTGGCTGGATTGATTTGGTAGCCTTGAGATATGCCGTGATGATCAACGGTGTAAGCCAATTGATCATGATGAAGAGTGATGTGTTAGATACCTTCGATACGATCAAGGCTTGCGTGGCTTATAAGATGAACGGTGTCGAGACTAATGAGTTCCCGTATGAGATCGATGATACGATCGAACCTGTATACGTGGAATTACCGGGTTGGAAGACGGATATGACGAAGATGCGGAGCGAGGACGAGTTCCCTGAGGAGTTCAACGCTTACCTTTCTTTCTTGGAGGAAGAACTGGGTGTGCCTGTGAAGATCGTTTCCGTAGGACCGGATCGTGAACAGACGATTGTCAGATATACAGAAGAATAAACTCGTTATAAATCGTACAAAATGGCAGAAGACCACATTCCTCAAGGGGTGTCTCCTGCCATTTTTGTCTTTGGCAAACTTTTTGTCGTTGTTTTATAAAACTAAATAAGATAGAAATTTATGAGCATGTATTGGATTATATTTATTGGATTTGCGCTATTGAGTTGGCTGGTGTCATCCCGTCTTCAGGGCAAGTTTGAGAAGTATTCGAAAATTCCTATGCCGAATGGCATGACAGGAAAAGATGTCGCAGAGAAGATGTTGCATGACAATGGTATCTATGATGTAAAGGTGATTTCTACACCCGGACATCTGACGGACCATTACAATCCCGCTAACCAGACGGTGAACTTGAGTGAGTCGGTTTATTATAGCAATAGTATCGCCGCCGCTGCGGTTGCCGCCCATGAGTGCGGTCACGCTGTGCAGCATGCTACCGCTTACGCTCCGTTGAGAATGCGTTCGGCTTTGGTTCCGGTTGTTAGTTTCGCCTCAAATATTATGACATGGGTGTTGCTGGGTGGTATGTTATTATTGCATACGTTTCCTCAGTTATTGTTATTCGGTATAATCTTGTTCGCTACGACTACGCTATTTAGCTTTATCACGCTTCCGGTCGAGATCAATGCGAGCCAACGTGCTTTGGTGTGGTTGAGCAATGCCGGTATAACAAATGCTTATACGCATGATAAGGCAGAGGATGCTTTACGTTCCGCCGCTTATACGTACGTGGTCGCTGCGTTAGGTTCGCTTGCTACATTATTATATTATATAATGATATTCTTGGGGGGAAGAAGTCGGGATTGATAAGCCTCGGAAGAGGCTTTCCATGGATGCCCATTGTAAGGATGTTTGAATGCCCATTGTAAGATGCTTATGACTGCGATTGTAAGCTCCTTACAGTGGGCATTGTTATTTTCTTATTTATTTCGAGCAAAAAACATTACCTTTGCGGCCAGAATAATCATTTAAAACATAAGATCATGCAAAAACCTTCCATACCCAAAGGTACCCGAGACTTTTCGCCGGAGGAAATGGCGAAACGTAATTATATATTCAACACGATCCGTGAAGTATTTCACTTGTATGGCTTCCAGCAAATAGAGACTCCTGCCATGGAGAACCTTTCTACATTGATGGGTAAATATGGCGAGGAAGGGGATAAGCTCCTTTTCAAGATATTGAATTCCGGTGATTGTTTCGCTGGTATCTCGGATGAGGAGTTAATGGAAAAGAACCCGTTGAGATTTGCTGCTAAGGCTTGTGAGAAAGGCTTGCGTTATGATTTGACCGTTCCGTTCGCCCGTTACGTGGTACAACATCGTAATGAGATCAGTTTTCCGTTCAAACGTTACCAGATCCAACCGGTTTGGCGTGCCGATCGTCCGCAAAAGGGACGTTACCGGGAGTTCTACCAATGTGATGGCGACGTTGTGGGTTCTGATTCCTTGATCAATGAGGTGGAACTGATCCAGATTATGGACGAGGTGTTCCATCGTTTTGGCATTCGTGTGTGTATCAAGATGAACAATCGTAAGATCCTTTCCGGTATTGCCGAAATCATAGGCGAGGCGGATAAGATCGTAGACATTACGGTAGCTATCGACAAGCTGGATAAGATTGGCTTGGACAACGTGAATGAAGAGCTTCGTTCCAAGGGTTTACCCGAGGAGGCGATCGAGCGTTTGCAGCCGATCATTATGCTGCAGGGTTCAAATCAAGAAAAGATCGCTACCTTGAAAGAGGTATTATCTGCGTCTGAGACTGGTTTGAAAGGTGTAGCCGAATTGGATTTTATTTTGGAGCGCATCTCTCATACGTCAATCCGTGCGGAATTAGAGCTTGATCTGACATTAGCTCGCGGCTTAAACTATTATACAGGTGCGATTTTCGAGGTGAAAGCCTTGGACGTACAGATCGGTAGTATCACGGGTGGTGGTCGCTATGACAACCTGACAGGGGTATTTGGCATGGAAGGCGTATCTGGTGTCGGTTTCTCTTTCGGCGCTGATCGTATCTTTGATGTATTGAACCAATTGGATTTATATCCGGAAGGATCTTTGAAGACTACACAGCTTCTATTCGTGAACTTCGGACTGAAAGAGGAGATTCATTTATTGCCGCTGATCGCTAAGGTTCGTAAGGCGGGGATTCGTACAGAGCTATATCCTGAGTCTACTAAGATGAAAAAGCAAATGGGATATGCGGACGCTAAGAAAATCCCGTTCGTTGCGATAGTCGGAGAGAATGAGATGGCCGAGAATAAAATCAACTTAAAGAATATGCTCACGGGTGAGCAAACCCTTGTGACTATCGAGGAGCTGATAGAACGCTTTTAGAGAATAGTGGATTATGGAACACGGACTACACGGATGATACGGTATTAGTATTTATCCGTGTGTTCCGTGTCATCCGTGTAGTCCGTGTTTAAATGGTTCTAAACTTATAAATTAATGAAACGACCATGAAAATACCTGTTTTTATACTCTCAATATCTTTATACCTTTCTTCCTGCTCTTTCACCCCCCGGGCCGAGTGGGTAACGACAACCGAGAATACCCCTTGGGCTGAGCAACCCGATCTGATCTCCGCCCTTGCGGATACGATACCTAATATTGATATAACAATTCTAACAGAAAAGCATCAACAACAAATTGATGGTTTCGGAGCCTGTTTTAATGAATTAGGTTGGCTTTCCTTGAGTAAGCTGGAGCCAAGTGTACGTGAGGAAATCATGGAAGAGCTTTTTTTCCCCGGAGTCGGAGCCAACTTCACGATTTGCCGGATGCCTGTAGGAGCAAATGATTTCTCCCGTGATTGGTATTCGTATGACGAGGTAGACGGTGATTTCACAATGGAACATTTTACCATCGCCAATGACCAACAAACGTTGATTCCTTTTATCAAGAACGCTCGGAAGTATCAGCCAGACTTACGCTTGTGGGCTTCCCCGTGGTGCCCTCCCGCTTGGATGAAATATAACAAACACTATGCCTCTGCCTATACGGGTGAGAATTATGACGAGAAGTATCGAAATGGTTTGTCGGCCGATAAGGTCGGCCATGAAGGTACGGATATGTTTATCCAAGACTCTCTTTACCTGAAAGCCTATGCCCTCTATTTCTCTAAATTTATCGAGGCCTATAAGAAACACGGAATTCCAATCTTTGCCATAATGCCCCAGAACGAGTTCAACTCTGCGCAAATATTCCCGAGTTGTTGTTGGACATCGGCTTCTT
>ERZ779996.354-NODE-354-length-10363-cov-14.7598_pt1 | contig 10363 bp, 10 predicted proteins | sample MGYA00511933_ERZ779996 | MGnify/ENA primary metagenome ERZ779996 (study PRJEB29588, sample SAMEA2147384) | human gut metagenome | biome: human gut; feature: human-associated habitat; material: faeces | place: Denmark | collected 2008/2010 ...
ACCGTGGGTGCGACATGAAGTCGCATAGATAATTGTTGGAATGATACTTACGGGTATCAGCTTTAACCCGCTGTTCCGTCAGCGGTAGCCTACCGACCGATGCACCTTAATGTTGTATTAAGCGGTCGGGACGAAGTACACTTTCGCAAGACAAGACAGAACCGTGAGGGGAAGTCAAGTACGGTTAGTATCATACCGTAGAGTGGCGAGGCTGGATAGTATGGTTAGCGCAAGCGAACTGTTAGTAAACTTCGTAATGTCACGAAAGAGTGTAAGATACTGGCACACTCTACCCAAAAGGGAAGCGGTCGGTTAATCCTCTCCATGGTAGGATTACACGGATATAAGCACCGCCGGAGGATGAGACAGAACCTAACCTATCCGTTAGTTATCTATGTGGAACATGGTAAGCCTGTATATCTCCTGTCATGTAAAAATGACAGGTAAGCTGACAGCAATGAAAGCCGAATGGTGTGCAGGTATAAGATAACAGAAAAAGCGAATGCCGTTCTGTAATGGAGCGGATACGGATTGAACCGACATCACGGGCTGATGTGGGCGACATCATCCGACACGAAAGTGGGCAGACTTCTGTGACGACATTAGGTAGGCAATCAAACCGAATGTTGTCAAATGGTGATTCTTTACAATTAACTTTTAGAACTTTCAAAAGGAGGAAAGCAAATGAACGAAAACAAGACATCGTGTGCGCCTGCTGACAATCAGCAAACACTTTGGGACAGAATAGACTGGACTAAAGCGGAGTTGGCTGTCAGAAAGCTACAAGCACGAATTGTAAAGGCTCAGAAGGAAGGCAGATACAACAAGGTGAAAGCCTTGCAGTGGACGCTGACCCACTCTTTTTACGCAAAAGCCTTAGCCGTAAAGAGAGTTACTTCTAACGGAGGTGGCAACACCCCCGGAGTGGACATGGAAACATGGGAGAAACCCGAAGCAAAAACACAAGCGATAAGCGAACTCAAACGCAGAGGCTACCAACCGAAGCCATTGAGAAGAGTCCACATCAAAAAGAGTAATGGCAAACTGCGACCGTTGGGAATACCGACAATGAAAGACAGAGCCATGCAAGCACTCTACCTTATGGCATTAGAACCATTGTCGGAAACAACAGCCGACTCACGTTCATACGGTTTCCGCAAGGAACGCCGCTGTATGGACGCGGTAATGCAATGCCATAACATTCTCCGAAAAGGCTATTCTCCCGAATGGATTCTGGAGGGTGACATAAAGGGGTGCTTCGACCACATCAGCCATGAATGGCTGCTTGCCAACATCCCTATGGACAAGGCAATACTCCGAAAATGGTTGAAATGCGGCTATATCTTCAACAAACAGATGTTCCCGACAGAGGAGGGAACGCCACAAGGTGGCATTATCTCTCCCACGCTTGCCAATATGACATTGGACGGATTGCAGAAAGTCCTTGCAGAGAAATATAAACGAGTTAGAATCAAAGGTAAGTTATATTCGCCAATGGTGAATCTTGTCCGTTACGCTGATGACTTTATAATTACCTGCGAGAACCGTGAAACACTTGAAAAGGAAATCAAGCCATTGGTAGCCGACTTTATGTCTGAAAGAGGTCTGACCTTATCAGAAGAAAAGACGGTGATAACCAATATCCGTGACGGTTTCGATTTTCTCGGTTTCAACATCCGCAAATTCGGCAATGAAATATTGACCAAGCCGACCAAGAAAGCCGAAAAACGCTTTATGGAGAATATCCGTAAGGTGACAAAAGGTCATAAGGGTTGCAAGCAGGAATCATTAATCAGGATGTTGAATGCTAAAATTCGAGGATGGGGAGCATATTATCAGCATGGGGCGACACGTGATTCTTTTCACAGAATCGACCATCAGATATTTCTCGCCTTGTGGCAATGGGCTAAACGCCGTCATTCCAAGAAAGGGAAACGGTGGATAAAAGACCGCTATTGGCACAATATCCAAGGGAACAGCTGGACTTTTGCGGCTAAGTTCAAGAAATCAAACGGCAAAGAAGACCAACTTACCTTGTTGAAACTGGCATCTTCGTTTCCTTTTCTGCAATATACGCAGATAAAGGGGGACATGAATCCGTTTGACGCAGACTGCCGCCTGTACTTCAATAAAAGAATGAAGTCAAAGATGCTTGTGACGCTGAAAGGACGTAAATCCCTGCTTTACCTATGGGAAAAGCAAGGTCGGAAATGTCCGATATGTGGTGAACCGATTGACACGCATAAGGCATGGAATGTAATGCCGACCGTACAAGACGGACGGAAATGCAATATGTTGGTTCATGATGAATGTTTCAAATTATCCCGTAAAAAACAATGGAAACAAGAAGTAGGATGAGCCGGTCTCTGCACACGAACAGAGACTTTGAAAAGCTTGAGCCGTATGAGGGGAAACTCTCACGTACGGTTCTGAGGGGGGAAGAGGGCAGTAATGCCCTTGACCTACCCGATAGACCTGCCGACATGGAGCAGCGCAACGGTCGTGCGGTACGCAAGGGTAACACCGTGAAGCTCTGGGGCGGTAACGTGGTGGATATTGTAATCTACGGAACGGAAAAGACGCTCGATGCCTACAAGTTCAACCTGCTCAAAAACAAGCAGATGTTCATCAACCAGATAAATAACGGCACTATTGCCGTGCGCCGCATCGACGAGGACAGCATGGACGAGGACAACGGCATGAACTTCGCCGAGTTCGTGGCTATCCTTTCAGGAAATACCGACCTGCTCAACAAAGCCAAGCTCGACAACAAAATCATGCAGTTGGAGAAAGAACAGGCCATATTCAAGAAAGAGCGCATCCGTGCGGAGCGCAAGATTGCTGCCAACACGGAAGCTGTCTGCAAGGCAGAACGCATCGTGGCGCAGGTCAAGCAGGATATGGAGTATATCGCATCTTATAGTGGCAGTAGGGAAACGCTGTTGCTCAATCTGCCGCAGGCTACCCGGGAAGAGACAGGCCGTGAACTGCACCGCATAGCCAAAACATATAGAGGTGAGGCTTACCGTACATTGGCAGCTATATGGGGCTAAATCTGCTTGTCAGCAGCGAGTACACCCTTTCCGGCTCGTTCGACCGTAACGTTTTCTTTGTCGAGGGCGTAAGTGGACTGAAATACCGCTGTGGCGTGTCGGGAGTCCTGCCGTTGGGATTTGCCGAATCGGCACGCTACCCACAGGCCGCACTTGAAAGGATGCCGTCATTGATAGAGAAACAGCAGAAACAGATAGCCATGCTGCAGCACGAAATACCGACCTTGCAGGAAATCACCGTCCGGAAGTGGAGTAAGGCGGAAGAACTGGAACACTTGAAACAGGAATGTAAGGACTTGCAGCATAGGATTGACGAGGTACTCAAGGAAGCCGAGCGTCCGCAGTCCGAAGTCCCCGAAGAAGAAAATACAGTCAGGGCAGCCTGACCGTGATTCGTTGATTTAACCTTTTTGCCTGTCCGGTCGTGATGATCGGGCAGGTTTTCCTGTGTTCCGACTTGCCGGGACCCGGCTGGCTTTTATAGCCTGGCATCTGCCTTTTTTATCCTCCTTTTCCCTTTTTATCACCTCCCTTTATATCTGTCTTTCAATTCTTTTATATCTTTGTCCTTACAGTCCGCCTTGACCTTCCGGCTTATTGTTCCGCGAAAGTAACGGATAACAGCTGTACCTTGCAAATCCTCACGGCCTGCGGTGGCCGACGGAAATCTTCCTTCTTTGGGAGAAGCGTATTTCTGTCGCCAGATTTGTCCGGTTGCCGTTATCACTTTCGTGGTGCGGAAAAATAAATCTGGTGAAGGTCTTTAAGGACCGAAAGCAGGGAAATAAAAAAGTAAACTTAAAACGATAGCATTATGGAAAATGAAATCAGAGAAAGGGAAGTGGTTGTGGACGGCATGACTTTGACACTGTTTCATAAGGACGGTAAATGGGTTTTCCCGTTTGTCACGTATTATCAGCATGGACTTGGAGCACCACTTTGTTTGGCATTGTTGGCGTATGTAGAAGACAGTAACGAATTTGAGTCGGAAGCTGTCATCACGGTCAATCTGCCTGGTGTGGAACGCGGTGCCGGGTGTCAGTTTATCGACACGAACAACAACAGGGAAGAAGTTCTCGACTGGCTTATGCTTTACGGATTATGTACCCCCACTGGCAGATACGCCGTTTCCGGTTTCTGCAAGTATCCCGAGGTGGATTTTTATCAGAGCGAACGCTTCATGAAGCAGAAAGAGCTTTGCGACAGATATTTCAACATCGTTGATTGACAGGCAGGAGAAGGTGGTCATACAGGACTGCCTTCTCCTGCCTGCCAGTGTCCTTTTATATGGATACCTTTCCGGTATTTCCTTCCTTTTCTATCCGGCTTCCCCACCCAAAAATTAAGGTATGATGTCTGTGCCGCTGTCCGCCCTCCATTTCAAGGTACGGAAGGCTGTGCCCGATCAACAGTAGTCTGCTTCATACCGCTACATGTCGGAGCTTCGACTTGTCGAAACAACCGGTATTCCGCTATATGGGCATCCTGCTTGGTTGTTGCTCCGGCACATTCCGCCTTTTGTCCGTATCTTTCCTTTATGGGCCGACGGCGTCATGGGCAAGCGGTGACACATTCTGCTTGTGCCGTCCGTCGTGACTCCGGCATGTCACAGGCAGAAAGAGTCCCCTTTTTGTTTGCCCGGCAGACCGTTTTTTACCCGCCCAAGCCCTCATCCCTTTTATCATAAACCTTTTATACAGGCCGCTGGCCAATTCCTGTTCTATTTGCGATTATTGTCAGCTGTCATTCCTTGTCTGCCACCGCATAGGTTTTATCGGGTGCGAATTTAGGTTGTCGCGCCTGATTCTTCCGTTTTGAAGTGCATTTCTTGGGAAAATCTTCCTTGCTGGGCAAGAGTATTTAGCCAAGAAAAAACGTCGAAAGGGCTGTACCGACATCCTTTATCTGCACCATAAAACCCTAAGGCGGTTCGGCAAAAAAGAACTGACCAGAGGGAAAATAAAATTATTATCAACGAACAATTAAATTCAATGAATTATGGAAAGAACAGGTATGCAGTCAGTAGAAGAAAAGAAAATCAGTATGGTTGCATTGGCAGACATTCAGCCGAGCGGTTACAACCCACGCAAGCACTTTGACGAGGCGAGCCTTGTGGAACTGGCAGACAGCATCCGTCAGCAAGGGGTCTTGCAACCTATTGGAGTGCGTCCGATTAATGAAATCGGAAAATTTGAGATAGTTTTCGGAGAACGCAGATACCGTGCTTCCCTTATGGCAGACATGACGGAAATTCCTGCTACTATTCTGAATGTGTCGGACGAGGTGGCAGAGGAAATGGCAGTAACAGAAAACTTGCAAAGAAAGGATGTTACACCCATTGAGGAAGCAAACGCATATCAGAAACTTATTGATAGTGGTAGGCACGACATTAAGTCTTTGGCCGTTCAGTTTGGCAAGAACGAAACCTATATACGCACTCGCTTGAAGTTCACCGCACTTATCCCCGAAATTGCGGAACTTCTGGAAAAGGACGAGTTGACAATCAGTGTAGCGAGTGAAATCTGTCGTTATGGCGAAGACATTCAGAGAGAAGTGTTCGACAAACATCTGAAAGAGGGTGTTATGTATGGCAGTTGGCGAGGTATGAAAGCTACCGAAGTGGCGAAGAACATAGAGCGTGACTTCACAACTGATCTTGGCCGCTACAATTTTGACAAGACCCTTTGTCTGTCATGTCCGCACAACACGAACAACATGACACTCTTTTGTGAGGGCAGTTGTGGAAATTGTGCAAAGCGCAGTTGTCTTGCTGAAATGAATACGGCATTCATTGTTGAAAAGTCTATTCAAGCGTTAAGTGCCCATCCGCTCCTTTCGCTCGGGTACAATCAATACTGCTATGATATGGGAGCAGTAAACCGTCTTAAAGAGTTGAGCTATGAAGTCACAGAATTAACAGGCAGATGCTACCAATACCCCGAATTGCCGGAAGAACCGCAGTCTGGTAACTATGAAACGGAAGATGCGTTCAGAGAAGCCAAGTTGGAGTACGACCAGAAAGTCAACGATTATATGGAAGAATGCAAGGAACTGGTTCGCAGAAATGAAGAGGGCGAGATTTCTCTGTACGCACAGATAGGTCAGAAAGATATATCCATGTGCTATGTGGAAGTGGCAACCCGAAGTTTAATTAGTGGACAGACAGCAGAATTGGAACAGCTTTCTCCAATACTGAAGCTGGAGAAACAGGATAAGCGCAACAAGGAGATTGCACGTGAAAAGACTGTGGATGACATCAAGAAACGGATTTTTGAAGTTGATGTTACTGAAACTAAATTTGGTACAGACGAGGACAGGATGATGTACTACTTCATGCTTTCGTCGTTGCGCAAGGAGCATTTCTCTGTCGTTGGCATTGAGGAAGAACATTCTCCATATCTTACAGGAGAAGAAAAAATGAATATCATTGCCAACCTTACATCGAAGATAAAGGCTGTCATCCGCAGGGATTATCTGATAGCTAATTTCAAGAGTGATGCATACGGAAACAATGTCGTGGCCGACCTGTTGCTTGCATTTGCACAGAAGCATATGCCCGAAGCACTGGCTGAAATCAAGAACACGCATGACGAGGTGTACCAAAAACGGCATCAGCGCATCGAGGAAAAGAAAGCTGTTCTGCAGGTGCAGGAACAGGCCAAGCAGGAAACTGACCAGTTCGAAAGTGATACTACCGAACAAGAGCCTCAGTCGCAAGAGGTTGCAGCCTGACCATAATTCATAATTTGTTTCAGATGCAAGACGGAGCAATCCGTCCTGCTCTTATAATATGTAATTTGTAGAGAATAATAAAATGTTTAATATTTAAAAGAAATTCTATTATGAAAAACTTCATTTCAAAGATTAGTAAAGATGCCTTGGTAAGTAGTTCTGTTGCCTTAATGATGCAAGAACAGTATTATTATTCGTTATGTCCGTATTGGTATGATAAGTTTGGTCAGAAGTATGATACTTCGATAAGTAGAGATACTCCAATGTATATGTGCGAATGTTATACTTTGGAAGAATGTTACCATTGGCTTATTACCGAACATAATTTTTCATTTGAAATCACCCAAAATGAAGGTATATATCATATCGTTGTAGTAAATTGTAATTGTGTCGTTTACAAGTCAAAAAGAGAGTCGAAATGTTTCAAAACGATTGAGGAAGCCTTGAATAAGGGAATGGAAGAAGCGTTGGAGTTTTTATACTGATAGAGAAGTTGGTGATAGTACCTTTATTAATCGTAAGAATGTTGCTGTAGGAGAGGATTTTTCTACAGCAACTCAAAGTAGAATAGTTGCATATATATGTTTATGATATACTCTACTTTCAGTTTCCTTTTTTACTGCCCTTCTTGTTTTTCGGCAGTTTTCGTCTGCTGAAACAGTACGAACCAGGGTTCTGGCTGATTCCTACAGACCACATGGGCAGTCTTCCGTCATCGGCCGGCCCGGGCAACCTTTATAGCCGAACCTCTTATAATACTCTGGTAATCTCAACATTTGTTTTCAGCGAAGTTACAGCATCTTTCTGGACAAACGCAAGATCCGGGTGAATTTGGGAAACAATCTCCAATCCTGCGGATAGTATTCTTTCCCAAAATCTTGCATGAAGTCCCGACAGAGCTGTGCCCGGGCAAAAAAATTGTTTCACCTCCAATCTTCGTTATATGAATACATTTTCTTTCCCTCAGATTTCAGTAAATTACAAGGATGCCGATGCTGCAAAACGTACCATGGTAAACTCCTCCAGAATAAGCTACGACATTTTCAAGGAAGCATACGATGAATGTATGCAGCATCATGAGGAATGCTGGGTGATGTTCCTCAATCAAGCCAATAGGCTTCTCGGACTCTCCTGCATATCAAAATGCGGCATCAGCCAAACCGTTGTGGATGTCCGTATCATCCTACAGACGGCACTTCTGGCCCACGCATCGGGCATAATCCTCAGCCACAACCATCCGTCAGGCAACATGGTGGCTAGCTCCAATGACAATGCCATTACAAGCAAACTCAAGAAAGCCTGCGAACTCCTTGACATCACTCTCCTTGACCATATCATACTCTCGGATACGGGCTATCTGAGCTATGCGGACGAAGGGATGCTTTGACAGCATCTCTTTTTACGACAAATCCTGTTATACTGCCACCCTCATGTGTGCTAGACGGAGACTGTTATAAAACCTGCATGTCTACGGCAGCCTTGGGCTGCTGTAAGCACTACGGTCCGGAGCTGTGGCTGATGACGGAATCCTGCACGTGCAGGGTTCTGTTATCGGCCGCTCCGGAAACCTTTATAATTCTCCAATTATATGCCGTCCGTCATATTACCCCACCGCCGCCCTTGTCCATTTATATCTTTCCCTTTTATACCGAAGCTCTGGCTGTCATGTTTTTCCTTTCACCGTTCCTTTTGTCACCGCATCGGTTTTATCAGGTGCAAATTAAGTCAGCCGCGCCTGATCCTCACGTTTTGGGATGAATTTCTTGGGAAAATCTTCCTTGTTGGAGCAAGAGTATTTTCTCAAGAAAAAACGCCGGAATAGGCTTTTACGGCAGACAATTTTCGCACCATAAAACCCAAAGCGGCTCCGGTAATAAGGAAGCCGAACTGAGGGAAAAATAAACAAGTTTTCAAATTTAATAATAGAATCAACTATGGACAAAAACATTCAGAAATCTAAAGAGTTCCGACTTGCAAAGGATTGGGAAATGGCGGTGAACAGTTTTTCTTTTGATCCGAAACGCTTTGCGGCAGCAATCCCTACGATGCACCCTACGCTGCAACAGAGCCTGTACAGGCTGATCAAGGAATGCATCAAGGTTATGGCAGATGATACGCGTTACTACGACGACCGTAACATAGCTTCGCATGAGGAAGCAAAATGCCTGATGGAATATCTCAATAAACATGGACGTAACATACCTCTTAAATAATTGTAGTATGAACTCAGCCTTATTCCACACTTTGGCGTTGAATATTTATGCAAAAATATAATAATTAAAAATTATACAATGAAAACAAAGGAATATCAGTTTGATGGCAGCATTTATGTATGTCGTATTGTTCAAGCCAATGATGGCGAAGAACTTGTAATCGCACCTACAGCTTTATTGGATGTTATTCAACCCGGTAGCTTTGAAGATGAAAATGAAGGCTTTGCCAATAAGGAAGCCGAATATATTTATGACGAGATTTTTTTCTTCACTGATGCAGAGACTCTTGCTTTGCCAGAGGAGCAGTTTATCGAGGAGTTGAAGAAGGATAACAGTGAGTGGCTTGAATAATTAGTATATAATCATTAAATTTTTTAGCATTGTGGATAAAGATTATGTTATGCGTATAGCCGGAACAATCCGCGAACAGTTGGTATCAATGACCGACACAGCAATCCTTATGTCATGGGGAATTCAGGAATTTATGGCAACGATATATAAGGATTTGCCTGGATTGAAGTTCCGTGTCAACGGACGTCTCTTTCAGGGTTATGTTTTGATTTGTCTGAATGGTTCTGACTATTATGAGGTGTATCTCTTGAATGAGGAAGAAACCAGATGCATTAGTGATGAAGTTTGCTTTGATGAACTGGGAGAGATTATCGACAGACACGTAGAAAGTGGAACGGATAAAGAAGAATATGCTCGTTTCTGTGAACAGATTGTATCATTTTACTAATATGAACGAGAAGTCTTTCAATTATAGGAAGGACTTCTCGTTTTATTTCTAATGACTTTCAGTAAGTATTGCACTTATTCAGTTTATTTCCTTTTCCATTTTCTAATTAATTGTTTTTGCATGTAAATGACACTTCGAATGTATAAGAAATCTAATTATCCTGACTTATTCTTTAAAGAGTAGCATATATTCTACCTTCCTTCTCCGTTCGATGCTTGGAATTACCTTACCTCTGTAGCAACGGAAAGAAATGTACTCCTTATAGATGTCCCTGTCTCCTGCTTCCAGTTTTTGTATGAGCTTGCTTTTGGGCAGATCTCTATTACCTAAAAGGCGAAATGCTCCCACCTGGTAAGCCAAGCAGGATAAAAGTGTCGAATCACGACCGAATTTTCGAAAAAGACGACACAGTTTCCTCATGTCTGCTCTAAGAATAGAATCCCCTTGCGTTTTTGTGATGTCATTGGTGAATCTCTCATAGGGAAGTACCTTATGTCCCCATCCTACATAGGGCCAGTGTTTTTTCTCTCCATGCCAATCCTCCCACTTATGATAAGCTACTCATAAGTTCGATTATGACAAGTAATATGTTATGTAAAGTGCAAGACTTATAAAGTGAGCAAACT
>ERZ779996.357-NODE-357-length-10262-cov-4.40325_pt1 | contig 10262 bp, 10 predicted proteins | sample MGYA00511933_ERZ779996 | MGnify/ENA primary metagenome ERZ779996 (study PRJEB29588, sample SAMEA2147384) | human gut metagenome | biome: human gut; feature: human-associated habitat; material: faeces | place: Denmark | collected 2008/2010 ...
GGCGGTGCTTTATTTTAGATTAAAGTATAGAATTAGTTAGTAACAATTTTTTTAATAATTGAAGCTGTCTTCTCCGGTAACTCTAACTGAGGATAAAGCTTTGCATTTGCAATATGGATGATGTCGCATTTACTGTTTAGCTTATGGTAATTGTTGATAACATCCATATTATTTTTTATTCCTGTTGATGCTATAATTGATACATCCTTGTCCAGGTTCTTGAGAGCAGGCGCGATATTAGTATTGATGTAGTTTGATAAAATGCTTGAGTAAAGATATTTGCCGCGGCTTTGCCCTTTATGTGCGGACTCATAGTATGCATCCTTCATCTTATCTGATATGAGCTGGCTTCTTGAAATAAATTTATTTCTGAAGAGTAAATCTACCTTGATAGGGCTCATAAGCTTATTGTATATAAATGTACCTATGATTGGCAGATTAATTATGTTCTGCTTAAATTTGGTGCTCTTGTCAGGTATGCATTTAAGCTGTTGCAATGATACAGGGTTTATAAGTATGATTTTATTAAATAAATCCTTTGACAGAGCATTTGCCATGATTACAGGAGCTGTTGAAAGATTGGTTGCAGCTACGTTAACAGGCTTTCCGATTACGTCATTTACAAAGGCTGTGAGAATCTGTACATACATGTAGCTTGTATACTGGATGGAAGTGGATGGAAGGCTTGTCCGAGCGGCCACATCCAAGCAAATCAATTGTGTATACGGTATTGTTCTTTGCAAGCTTTTTAGCTACTTTAGCCCATTCTTCACCGGATGCTCCGGAGTCGGTGTCGTGTATTAAAAGTATTGGCTCACCGGTGCCGGTTTTTGTATAAAAGATATTTCCTTCTTTCCATTTGTAGTAGTGGCCATTGTCTACTTTGAGTGCATTTTTCCTTTCGGCATTAGAGTCTACAACTCTGTTGTATATATGCATTCCGGCAATCACTGCAGATGTGAGAAAAAGCAGATTTTTTGTACTTTTTTTCATATTATAACCTCCTAGTATAATAATGGTGTAGTCAATCAAGACTACTTGGTTAATAAGTTTCTGTAAATCAGATAACAAAAGAAGGGATTCTTCCTTCATCAGATGTTATCCATAATAATTATCATGTCTGACGGTTCCTGATAGACACCAGATAAAACATAAGGTATTATCTCTTAGGATAGGACAAAGAATGTTCACCTCCTTGGGAAGTCACTTCTGTGACTGATACCTGCAATAAAGTCAATTAGTCCATTCGACAGGGTTTTATGTTTTAGCTGGTTGGGAGCCTGAAGGCCATACCCGAATAACACGCTAGGTTGTGTACCTGCCAGATTGGAAATGGATTCCTATCAGAAAGGGGCTATTGCTCATGTCAAACAAAGTTATTTTTAATCTTGATGAACTATTCATCTCTGTTGGTATTGATGTCGGTGCTGATTTCTCATGGATGTCTATAGCACTTCCAAACCAACAATTCGTAGGAAAACCTTACAAAATCCTACATAACAGTATTGATTCCCTTACAACCGCTGTTTCTAAAATAAAAGAAGCAGAAGAGTTGTATTCTTTGGAAAGTCGCATTTTCCTCGAATCCACGGGAATTTATCATTACCCACTCTTCTGCTATCTTCGTGATAAGGGTTTTAACTGCTCGGTTATTAATCCTATCATCACTAAGAATAGCACAAATATCAACATACGAAAAGTACATAATGATCGTTTTGATTCTAAAAAAGCTGCTTTGGTTGGTTTGAAACCTGATTTAAAGGTTTCACTTATGCCTTCAGATCTTGCTCTAAACTGCCGTAACCTATGCCGTGAATACTACGATTTAATGGATAATCGCAGTGCCTATGTGAATAAGCTTCAGGGTGAATTACGCATGGCGTTTCCACAGTATCTTGGCATCTTTTCCAAGGTTACTATCAACACTTCTCTTACATTATTGGAGACTTATACCTCTCCATCAGCTTTTCTTAAAGCAGACAAGCAAGAGATTATTGATATCATCAAATCCACAGCTCGATTTGGGCTTACATATGCTCAAAATAAGTATAATGCCATAATTCAGGCGGCAACTGATGCAAATCAGTTTGGTTACATCATAGACAGCAACATCAAGCGTATTCGCCTTTATATCAGCTTCATACGTAAATATGATGAAGAAATCAACAGCATTCTTGAATCACTCCACGAGCTTGTTGATGCTAATGAAGATTCTGACTTTGTCAAGCAGATTCATTTGATTGAAACTTTCAAAGGTGCTGGTTTCTTGTCTGCTGTATCCATTATGGGTGAGATCGGTGACTTTTCAGCATTTTCAAAGCCCAAACAACTTTTCGCTTATTTTGGTCTTGATCCAGCAGTAAAGCAATCCGGTAAATTTGAAGGCACCAAGGTTCAAATGTCTAAGCGTGGTTCTGCCATAGCTAGACGTGTTATTCACACGTTAACCTTACAAAGCATCAGTATCTCCCGTAATAGAGAAGCTAAAAATCCAGTTCTTCGTGAGTACTACCTCAAAAAATGTGACTCAAAACCAAAGCTCGTAGCAATGGGAGCTGTTTCACATAAGGTATGCAATATGATATTTGCAATACTCAGAGATAACAAACCATTCAAAATCATTGCTCCTCAGGAGCATATCAAACAATACAATTCTGCTAAATGCGACATAGCTGCATAAAATACTATGAACCCAATGAATCAATATCTTTCAAAAAACGATATTTTCACCAAGGGGAAAGTCCGCCCTTTTTTAGTCAGAAAATAAAATAGATTTTTTCTCATTTAACTATTGACATTTATTAGCTGGACTTGTTTTTATCTGAAAAATTTGATATATTGATTTTGTATTCTTATAACTATATTATAACAAAAAAGAAGTTTTATACAATTATTTTTTATAATTGCTTTTAAATATAGTAAAAATGATATATAATTACCCTGTAGATAAATTAATTATACAAACAAATGTTCGATAATTATGGTTAAACAATATTTAGAGAAAACAAGAGATGAATTTTATGACAGCAAGTATGCGCTTATAGAAAAACTTACTGCCGCTGAGAATCATTTTAAAGAAAATATCAAGATTATACAGATGCTTGAGGGAAAATCCGATGAAAGCTTTGAGGCTTTTACTCCTCGTGAAATCAATTCATATAATAAGAGCAAAGCTAATGAAATTAAGGAAGAGCAGAAGCTGATTGAGCCTCAGATAAAGTCTTTACACCAACAGATTTCTGATATTGATTGCAAGATTGATGAAATCAACAGTGTTATCAGAGTGTATAATTCTGATGAGACAACTAATGAAGTAGAAATTTCAGAGGCCATATCTGATGTTATCAACGAAGAGGATAGTGATGCTTTTAAGAGGGTGATTTTACAGACTGTGGAGAGCGAGAGACAGCGTATCGCCCGTGATTTGCACGATTCTACTGTACAGAGTCTGACATCACTCACTCACAAGACAGAGCTTTGTCTTAAACTTATGGATGTTGACCCTATCAGGTGCCGGCTTGAGCTCACGTCTCAGGGAAAGATACTGAAGGATATTATCAATGAGCTTCGAAATATGATTTATAATTTAAGACCTATGTCATTTGATGATATTGGATTTAATATTACTGTTGAGCGTGCTCTTGATAAGCTTCGCAATTCAAATAATATAAGATGCAATTTCAAGACATCCGGTGATGAGTACATGGTAGACAGTCTTGTGTCACTAACCTTACTAAGGGTCATTCAGGAGGCTTGCAGTAATTCTATCAAGCATGGTCATGCCAAAGAAATTAATGTTTCATTAAAGTATGAACCAAAATCACTTACTTTGACAATAAAGGATGATGGAGATGGTTTTGATACATCTGCTATTCCTGAGTTTACCAGAGATGATAATTCAGGCTTTGGATTATCTATGATGAAGGAAAGAATTTATCTTCTTTCCGGTAAAATATCTATTTCATCAAGACCCGGTGAGGGGTGCATAGTTAAGGTGATTATACCTGTAAATAAGGAGGATTAAATTATGGCTATTAATATTATGATTACAGATGATCATTCTATGATCAGAGAAGGACTAAAAAATCTGCTGGAGCTTGACGGTGATATAAAGGTTATTGCTGAGGCAGAGAATGGTGAGGAGTGCCTTGATAAATTAAAGACCTTCAGACCAGATGTATTACTTTTGGATATCAATATGCCAAAGATGAATGGTCTTGAGGTATTAAAAGCATTAAAGGACAGAAAGTCTAAGGTAAAGGTACTTGTTCTTACTGGTCACAATGAGACAGAATATCTTATGAAGGCTGTAGATATCGGAATCAATGGATATGTATTGAAGGATTCTGAGTCTGCTGAGCTTAAAAAGGCTATTTTCACTATTGCTGATGGTGAGACTTATATACAGCCTAGTCTTATTCCTGCTCTCAATTCTAAGATGATTCAGAAGAATGAGGATGAGCTTAAGATAGATGCCCTTACTAAGAGAGAGATGGAAGTACTTAAAGAGATGTCTGTTGGTAAGTTTAACAGAGATATTGCTAAGGAAATGAAGATTAGTGAGAGAACTGTTAAGAATCATATTTCAAGTATTTTTAAAAAGCTTGAGGTTACTGATCGAAAAAGCTTGAGGTTACTGATCGTACACAGGCTGCGGTATTTGCAATCCGTAACAACATTATTCAGATTATGTAATATACGATTTATATTTTATTGGAAATTTATTAGAGGAATGTTTCACGTGAAACATTCCTTTTTGATTATTTGATATAGTTTATTGACAATAGTACGGAATCCGTCATGCATATACATTCCGCACTCGTTTTACTCCGCAACTGAGAGTATGTAAGAAATTACATATAGGTTGAGACAGTAGTACGCCACCGTCCATATTCGCCATCGTGGCTCAGTATGGACTCGCTTGTACATGCTATGTATAGAAGTGATTTCAAATATACTCTAAGTTGCTATGTAGACTCGTTTGGAATGTATATGTATGCCGGATTTCTTGAATTGTGGATGCACTATGATATATATGGTATTATAGTGTTAAATTTATGATTATATGATCTGAATATATACATACTTTAATATTTATTAATTCAACATCAAATAATAAATATTAAAGTATATAGCAAAATGTTTCACGTGAAACATCTATTTATTTATATAATATATGATTTAATTTATAGGGATATTTTAGTTTAATAACAGTAGCTCCGAATGCGACATAAATATACATTCCGCACTTATTTTAATCCGCAACTAAGAGTATGTAAGAAATCATATATAGGTTGAGACAGTAGTACGCCACCTTCCATATTCGCCATCGTGGCTCAGTATGGACTCGCTTGTACATCTGTGTACGAGCGCTGCTATGTATAGAAGTGATTTTAAACATACTCTAAGTTGCTATGTATAGAAATAATTTCAAACATACTCTAAGTCACTGCATAGACTCGTTTGAAATTTATATGTATGTTGCATTCCTTAGATTGTGGATATGCTTAAATGTCATATAGTATAGTACTTATAAAATAAATAATATGTGAATTTATATTGTATAGGTTAATATTTTACGTTTTAAATTATATGATGGTGTATAATCAATTATTATGTAATTTGATTGTAGAGAATTAAATAAAACATTAATTGATAAGTATAAGTATTAAATGATAAAATGGGAATGTTTCACGTGAAACATTTAAGTGATAAAATGAGTAATTACGAGAAAACTACATTTTGATAATTAGACTGACTAAAAATTTTAAATATGGGATATAGAAGGTGACAGAACTTTTTCAATTGAAGATAGTATATTAAATGATTCGGAGAAAATGAAAGTGAAGATGGCAGTATTATTTTTGCGTATGACACAAGAAAAAGAGAGAATGTAAAAAAATAATGTGCATACATAGTGGAATTTTATAGCATTATACAGTTAAGAGTGATATAATAATTTGAGTATGGAAGATTTCAATTTACAAATATGATGATTCGGCAGAAATTTTAAGTAAATTGCGAAAGGATTTATAATGGGAAGAATTATAGCAGTTGCAAATCAAAAGGGTGGGGTTGGAAAGACCACTACTTCTATCAATTTGGCAGCATGCCTGGCTGAAAAAAAGAAAAAGGTGCTGGCAATTGATTTGGACCCGCAGGGTAATATGACAAGCGGCCTTGGTGTAAATAAGGACGAAGTGGAGAATACGGTATATAATCTCATGCTTGATGAGTGTTCAATTGCAGAGAGTATTGAAAATACGGTGATGGACAATTTATATGTTATTCCATCTAATGTAAATCTGGCCGGAGCAGAGATTGAGCTTTTGGGCATAAATGATAAGGAATATATATTAAAGAGTGCAGTTGATTACATAAAAGATGACTATGATTTTATTATTATAGATTGTCCTCCTTCACTCAACATGCTGACAGTCAATGCAATGACTACTGCAGATACAGTTCTTGTTCCTATTCAGTGTGAATATTATGCCTTGGAGGGACTTAGTCAGCTGATTCATACAATCAATCTGGTGCAGGATAGACTTAATCCGGAGCTACAGATTGAGGGAATTGTTTTCACCATGTATGATGTCAGGACAAATCTGTCAAATCAGGTTGTAGAGACGGTAAAAGAAAATCTGGATACAAAGATTTACAATACAATGATTCCAAGAAATATCAGATTAGCAGAGGCACCATCATATGGTATTCCGATAAATATGTATGACAGTAAATCGGCTGGAGCAGAAAGCTACAGAAATCTGGCAAAGGAAATAATAGCGAGAAAGGATATTTAAGAAAGTATGGCGGCAAAAAAAGGATTGGGTAAGGGACTTGATTCATTAATTACAGACAAGGTATCAAAGCCGGTAAAACCAAAGAGCAATCATGCAGCGGATGCTGTAATGATAGATATTAATAAGGTAGAGCCTAACAGAGAACAGCCTAGAAAGAAATTTGATGAGGATGCACTTATAGAGTTATCAGAATCGATAAAACAGTTTGGCATTTTACAGCCTTTACTTTGCCAGGAAAGGGATGATTACTATGAAATTGTCGCAGGTGAGCGAAGATGGAGAGCAGCAAAGCTAGCAGGTCTAAAGGAAGTCCCTGTCATAATCAAAAAATTGACTAATCAGCAGATTATGGAAATCTCCCTTATAGAAAATATTCAGAGAGAGGATTTGAATCCAATTGAGGAGGCTTTGGCGTACAAGCGTCTGCTTGAGGAATTTAAACTGAAGCAGGATGAGGTGGCAGAGAGAGTATCAAAGAGCAGAACAGCAGTTACCAATTCAATGCGTTTACTCAAGCTCGATGAAAAGGTACAGCAGATGGTGATCGATGAAATGCTCACTACAGGCCATGCAAGAGCATTACTTGGAATAGAAGATAAGAATCAGCAGTATGTGGTAGCACAGCAGATTTTCGACCAAAAGCTAAGTGTCAGGGATACAGAGAAGCTTGTTAAATCATTACAGAAGAACAAGAAAAAGGCAAAGTCTGAAAAACAGGTTAATCCTCAGATGGAAGCAATCTACAAGGATCTTGAGGAAAAGCTTAAAAAGAATATGGGAACAAAGGTTCTGATTAACAGGAAAAATGAAAATTCCGGAAAGATAGAAATAGAATATTATTCTCATGATGAACTGGATAGAATAGTAAACATGCTCAATTCAGTCCAAAATCAATAGAATAATTAGATAGTATTTAGATTTTGTATATTTAATGAAAAGAAATAATAAAATCATACAGAAAATGAGACAAAGAGACTATTTAAATTTTATGTAAAATGTACGACAATATAGATAGGAGTAAAAAATGATTTCTGAATATTTAGGATTCGATTCCGACTACATTATATTAGGATTGGCGGGAGTGGTAATTATTCTGCTCATCCTCATAATTATAAATATGGTGCAGACCGGTAAGCTCAAAAAAAGATACAAAGTGTTTATGAGTGGAAAAACTGCAAAGTCATTGGAGGACACAATTATCAAGAGACTTGACGAGGTAGATGAACTTGTTGCAGCAAACTCATCAATCAAAAAGAATATAGAAGAATTATTTGCTAATATGAAGTGTTCATACCAGAAGGTAGGACTTGTGAAGTATGATGCATTCAATGAGATGGGCGGAAAGCTAAGCTTTTCACTTGCCATGTTAAATGGAAAGGATGATGGCTTTGTACTCAATGCCGTTCACAGTCGTGAGGGCTGCTATACATACATCAAGGAGATTGTTGGCGGAAATTCCATTATTGTTTTAGCAGATGAAGAGCAGGAAGCGTTGAATATGGCCAAGGAGGCAAATATGCCTGCAGAAAAATAACAATGGGGTGTTTTAGTTTATGAGGATAAAAGCAGTCAGCAGCTTAGTTGGCGGTGAAGTACTTGCGGAACCAATACTAACAGAAAAAAATGATATTTTAATACCAAATGGCACAAGACTTAAGCCTGATTATGTGCCACTTATAGAGTCATTTATATCATGATGGCAAATCCTTAAAGGAATTTGAAATAATCGCAAATGATATTGTCCATGATATAAATGATATGCCATATGACGTGATTGTTGATATAAAAGAGCGTAATTCGGACTTATATGAGCACACAGTCATGGTGACACTTTTATCAGTGCTTGTTTCAAGAAAGCTAAAGCTTGACGAAAAGCGAAAGTATAACATAGCGGTGGGATGTTTGTTACATGACATCGGGCTGCGTTTTATTGTCACACGATATAAAAACAGGGATTTTTCAATGCAGATCCTGCGGAGCTTTTTGAGTATAAAAAGCATACCATTTTAGGATATTCTGCATTGGATGAGGAAAGCTGGATAGCGCCAATATCAATGAAGATGGTTTTATCACATCATGAAAATATGGCAGGCACAGGTTTTCCTATGAAGCAAAAGAATAAAGAACTGGAATGCAGAATAATTCAGGCATGTGATGCGTTTGATTCGCTGATAAGCGGTATGGAGTGTAAGCGCATTTGTGTGCAGGAAGCCATAAATCAGATAAAGGAAAATGATGGCGGCAGATATGATAACAAAATTATTAAGTGCCTGCTATCATCAGTAGCCAGATATCCTGTCGGTACAACAGTAAAGACCAATGCGGAAGAAGAGGGAGTAGTAGTTTCCCAGACAGTAGATTCGGAGAATCCTATTATCATGATTTTTGGAAATGAAAATAATGGCAAATTGATGCTTCACAACAGATTGAATCTCATGCTTGATAAAAACATTTCAATTCTTCAGGTAATTTAAAGAAAAGAGAAATAAGTAATGCACCAATTCCTCAGAGCAATAGGATTTTCAGATATAACAAAGAAACAGTTAAACGAGGTAATTAACAATATAATAGATAAGCCGGAAAAACTAAAGGTAACAAAGGATTCCGAGGGCAATGAATTTGCTGAGCTGTCATGTGATGTGGCACCAAATATGGGAATTACAGTCAGAGGAATATACAATGACGATGATAGCTTTGATATAGATTACTACTATCCGTATTTCATGGGAAGCGAAAAGACTACAGATGAGATAATAGATATCGAAAAGCACTCAGAGAAGGAATCATATGCAGGCGTATGTGATGACCCTAATCTCGGCGTAACACTTATATTTTATCTGCAGAATGTGTGTGATTATCTGTCAGAGAAGGCATATATAAACAGAGAGGTAAGGGCAAAGGGAGCAGTGCTCTCAGGACTATCAGTTGATGGATGTATTTTGCTACCAATGAAACAAAAAAAGGCTAAAACATTAAATACAGTTGATTCAGACAAAAAAGATAGAAAGCAGCTGATTGCAGAGGCCAGGGATGGCGATGAGGGCGCTATGGAAAGCCTCACAATGGAAGATATAGATTTATACTCATCCATTACGAGAAGAATCCAAAACGAGGATATTCTTTCAATCGTAACAACATATTTCATGCCATATGGTATCGAAAGTGACCAGTACAGCGTGCTGGGAGATATTATTGAGTTAACAGAAGAAAAAAATATCATTACAAATGAAAAAATATATTGCATAAAAGTGTCATGTAATGATATAATATTTAGCGTGTGTATAAACAAAAATGACCTCATCGGTGAGCCGATGGTTGGCAGACGTTTCAAAGGAAACATTTGGATGCAGGGTAGTATTTGTTTGTAATATACATTTGTTTTCATAGTTAAATGGATATAACAAGCGCCTCCTAAGAGAAAGCCGAGGCATTCCCCAAAGGGAAAAAATAAAAAACAAC
>ERZ779996.369-NODE-369-length-9970-cov-3.69259_pt1 | contig 9970 bp, 10 predicted proteins | sample MGYA00511933_ERZ779996 | MGnify/ENA primary metagenome ERZ779996 (study PRJEB29588, sample SAMEA2147384) | human gut metagenome | biome: human gut; feature: human-associated habitat; material: faeces | place: Denmark | collected 2008/2010 ...
TGGATGCCGACGGCTACGTTACCGTACGCGGGCGCAGCAAGAATATGCTTCTCACTTCCAGCGGACAGAACATCTATCCCGAAGAGATAGAAGGCAAACTGAATAACATGCCTTACGTCTCGGAGTCGTTGATTGTATTGCAGCATGACAAACTCGTAGCCCTGATTTATCCCGACTTCGACGATGCCTTTGCCCACGGCCTGCAACAAACCGATATAGAGAAGGCAATGGAAGCCAACCGGAACGAACTGAACCTGCTTCTGCCGGCATATTGCCAGATTACCAAAGTAAAAATACACTTCGAGGAGTTTGAAAAGACCGCCAAGAAGAGTATCAAACGCTTTATGTACCAGGAAGCCAAAGGCTGAAATTCCTAAAAAAGAGATAGAGAAAAAACGGCGGAATTAATATATGTGCACAGATAATTCCGCCGATGGAATAAACAGCAAGCCTCCATCAGCCTCATTTGATATAGCAATTATACAGCAGCAATTCATAGATTTCCTTAGCTTCTTGTTCTTTCAGGCTTCTTATGGTAAAGGAGGAACCATTGGTAGAAATGACAAGATTTACTCTGTGATAAAAAGGAGTAAAAGGAGTAGCTGTCATGCGAACCACTTCCATGTTCGAATATTTGAAATAGTTTTTCACTTCTGCAAACTTTCCTGAATTGATTTCCACATAATCCTCTTTTAAAGTGATAGAACTCCGACGTACGGCAAAAATCCCTTTTATCAGGGATATCAGCATATAAACGACCGGGAGCCAAAGCCAACCGTAATATTGAAAATAGCATAAGGCTATACCGGCTGCAAGCGAAACCAACAGATCGAATCGGATGGTATAGCCTAATAAGCCGTATCCGGATTGAGCAGAAACGATAGGTTGCGAAGATGCATAATCCTTTCCCAACCACCAGTCCAGAAAAGTTGTAGCAGAGTCTGAACCATAAATTCTGACATCCGCTCCTCTATTCCTGTCAGTGGCATTCAATGCCTGTTTCAGCATAACAGTGCTGCAAGCCAACCATTTTTCTATGATATTCCGCTTGATATAAACAGTACAAATCTTATCGTATGAGAACCGGCTACTATTACGCGAAATCAGTCCGCTCTCAAAGAACAGCTGTTCCCGGTCTATACGTATATCCATATTGAAATAGCGCAAAAAGACTTTACCCAACCATAGTAGCAATGTAACTATATACAAGATAGCGGCAACAGTGATACAACTTGATAATGAAAGCCGTAAGAAATCGGCATGTGTAGCCATGTAACCATAAAAATATTCCACAGCATTTTCATCGACCGATATAATCTGGTCATATAAAGTAACTAAAATACTTCCAAATACAACCATGCCCCGAAGGTGGTTTTGACAAAGTGCTCCTTTAATCAGATTCAAATTACCAACGCTCAACTTGGTAGTGTATCCATCGGTTTTCTCTTCAATCTTATCTGCTTCGGATGCCTGTATCTGTGTCTGACTATCCAAAGTTTCTATCCGGCTGAGCAATGCTTCCCAATCTTCATTGTCAAGAATCATTTCTATTTCTTCCGATTGCGATGCAAGCGTATCAAATGATACTCCCTTCATATCCAGCAAACGATAAATCAATCCCTGTTTAGTACGCAAAGAATGAATTTTCGTCAAAGATATACTGGTAATTTCCTTATGTACCAAACCGTGAATGAAAATCAGATTTCCATTCTCCACATAATACTTTTTGGAATAATAATTGATAAAAGCAATGACTGCTGCCAAGGTCAGACAGATTGCCAAAACAACCAAAAAATCCAAAGCCGCTTCAATAAAAGATAATTTCTTTTCCGAATTAAACAATTCAAGAATGACTATAAAAAGAAAATACTTCGCATAAAGCCATAGGTTGTTGACAAGGAATATTACGAACGCGCTTTTGCTCATTCGCCTCGGCGCAGAGAAATCATTTGTTTTCATTTTTTATACTTTCTATGACAAGCGCCTTCACTTTATCTGCTCTCTCTTCCGTCAGTCCGGGAATTCTGATTGTAGCCAACAATTGGGCTCCGTTTACCAAGTCAACGGAATACAGTCCAAACAGACGTGTAACAGGATTCTGACAAACACTCACCTGCTGAATTTTACAGAAAGGAACGGTAATAACCGAAGGAAAGATAATCCCGGAGCGAAAGGTTATATCGTGCTCACGAATAACGAATCCTTTATAGTTGTATGCCTTGGGAAGAATTAGCAAATTAACAACGGATGCTACAAGCAAACCGCATTCAACAATGATAGTAGCGGCATACCGGTAAGCAAACCCCTCTGCACAAAGAAGAAAAAGCGAAACAGCCATAAGGCTGAGATAAACCAATGCCACTTTGACAAACTGCACTTTCAGATATTTCTTTTCCAGAGGCGTATAAATACTATGTTCTATTCTGTCAATGCTCTCCGGGTTCATTTGTTTATTTGTCATATCATATGCCGATAATTCAGTTAATATATACCGCTCTTAGCAGAGTTATGATTTTTATAATACAAATATTCACAATTTCCCCTGACATTTACAAGCTAAAAAAGAATTTTATTCAGGCTTCTTCCGAGTCTCTTTCCGGCTTGTTCTCTTGTTTTTATTCGCCACATAGCCCGTTATACTCCTCAGACAACTGCAAAACAGCTCTGAGAAGAATACCGAACAAAATTTAAACAAGTCCGAAAAAGAAGTTCAATCTTATAATAAATGTTATAAAACATGCTTTTTTTCTTGGATAATTTGCAGATTTATCAAATGTCCGTATCTTTGCAACGTGTTTTTCATAGTATTAGATTTAAGGTTAACAAAGGTTGGAGTACAGCGGTACTCCTTTTTTTATGCCCATGTATTTCATCCGCTTCTTTTTCGGAACCATCTTTTTTACGTTGCAGTGTCTTTTACCACCATTTCCTCTATTTATAGCATGCTTTAACGGGAATCATAATGTATCTCGTATTCAGAAACAATTATAACACTCCCGGTTTTCCTGTCCACTCCTGATTAATTTTCCAGCCACTTTTCCGATTTTTCTTTCTTATTTTTCAAAAACCAATCGGTTGTTTGGTTTTATATTTTCTTTCTTATATATTTGCATCAAAGGTTCTCGTCAGTACCTTTTAATTTGAGAGAAGCAAATAGTTTAAATCAGTTTGTATCAATGAAATACGCCATTAGCTAATTATATGTACTTACTGTTTGGAAAAGAAAAATAATATTTACCGAAAATGAAGATAATCTTGTCCTATATAACGGCCACTATCATCCTTCTTTTTCTTCTTGCATTGCCCATTGCAGGAGTAGTAGCCTACATACGGTTAATCCGTAAAATGCGCAGAGAGCAGATAACTGCCATTCCGAAATTCTCCTTATTCATGCTTTTTCTTATCTGCGGAACTTTGCTCATGGAAATTCTGTTAGGAATAAGCGGCATGTGGTCGGGAGCATCGACAGCGGGATTCATATTCCTGCTGTTCGTTGCTCCCGCCTTGTGTGGAATGATAGCCTGGCGGCATCGGCATCATAGCGAAATATCCAAATACCACTGCACTATTTTGCATGCAGCATTAGGGTATTTGCTGGGCGAAGCGGTTCTGATAGGTGCAGTCAGCTTGTTTATCATCGGAGAACTGGCTTATATGGCGCTGCTCGGTTAGCATAAAACCGTATTTTCGCATACCGGAAAAGAAATTCCCGGAATATTAATTATCTTTGGTGAAAAATAGAAGGGAATGGATATACATACGTTTATAGGCAATTATAGGGAAGCTTTCGGGCAGCAGGCCGGACTTCCCATCGTATTTTGGTACTCCGACCAACCGGAAGCTCCGGCAGAGAAAGTAAACGGGTGCTTTTTTAAAAGCATGGCGCAAGTAAGAAACGGAAAAACAATCAGCCTCAATGCCGAAACAATAGGCTGTGGAGGCGGTAAGTTCTACACAGGCTTCACGGATATGCCGGAACATGTGCCCGGCTTCGTCTCTTTGAAAGAGAAATACAAGAAAACACCCGATATGGTTGTTGACTTCATACAGGAATTGCAAGTGCCTAAAGCGGAAAAAGCCTACCTGCACTTTGCACGAATCGACAAGATTGGTTCTTTCGACAAAGTGGAAGGCATATTGTTTCTTGCCACGCCGGACATGCTGGCAGGACTTGCCACATGGGCTTTTTTCGACAGCAATGCAACGGATGCCGTATCAGCTCCTTTCGGTTCGGGCTGTTGTTCCGTAGTAACTCAGACTATCCTTGAAAACCGGAAACAAGGCAAACGAACCTTTTTGGGATTCTTCGACCCGTCTGTCCGTCCTCATTTCGAGGCGGAGTTATTAAGCTTCACCATTCCGATGTCCCGGTTCAAGGAGATGTATCACACCATGCGCGAAAGCTGCCTGTTCGACACGCATGCCTGGAGCAAACTCAAGGAAAGGATACAAGGCAGGCAGAAAGAGACAAAGGCTTTCAACCATTTAAATGTATCTTTTGAAATCCGTCCGGATATTGTGCTGCGTGAAGTAACGGTAGAAGATGCCGCTGCCATATACCGTGCCATAGATACCCACCGCGACTATATGCGGACATGGTTGCCTTTTGTAGACAACCTGAAGTCCGTAGCCGATGAAGAAAACTTTCTGAAAGGAGTCCTCTCCGCCCCTGCCGACAACTACGAACCTATATTCGGTATTTGGAACAGAGAGAATGAAATTTGCGGACTGATAGGTTTTCATTTTTCCGACTTTGCCAATCACCGCACGGAAATCGGTTACTGGCTTCTGCCCGAATACCAGCATCAGGGCATCATGACCGATTGTGTCCGCTGCCTATGCCGATGGGCCGTCGAAACCAAAAATATAAAACGCATACAGATACGTTGTGCCACAGGCAATGTAGCAAGTAACGGCATTCCCATCCGACTTGGCTTCCGCCTTGAAGGAACGGAACGGGCCGGAGAGTTATTGGCTTCAGGAGAATATGCGGACATACATGTATACAGTATTTTAAAAGAAGAACTTATGGAACAACAAGCGAAACTCAATGAGCACAACAAACAGGAATACCCGCCCCATGCAGACAGATGAGACACATTCTCTTATTTTTTTAGACAAAAGAACATAAGAACAAAAAGAAAACATGGAAATAGAAAATTTGATAAAAGCTGTTATTCAGTGTGCTTATAATGTAAGAATACACCTTGCAGCAGGTTTTCTCGAGAATGTTTATCAGAAAGCATTGATAATAGAATTAAAAGAAAAAAGTATTCATGCAGATACAGAAACTCCTATAAATGTATATTACAAAAATGAAATTGTTGGAGAATTTAGAGCGGACATAATCGTAGAAGGAGAAATAATCATTGAACTTAAAGCGGTACAGCATCTTCTTCCTATACACGAAACACAATTAGTAAATTACTTAACCGCTACCAATACAGACCACGGCTTATTAATAAACTTTGGTGGTGAACGTATCGAAATAAAAAGGAAATTCAGAGAATATAAACATAAAAATTACGCATAAGAAAAAATTTGTTCTTTTGTTCTTATGTCTCAAAGCAATAAAAATTTATCTATTATGGAAATAAATCAAGCAGCCCCCAAGTTTCAGGATGTGTCAATCGCACCTATGCATACCACCGAACACATCATTAATCAGACAATGATCAGATTATTCGGTTGCGGCCGTTCCGTCTCCGCTCATATAGAACGCAAAAAAAGTAAATTGGATTATCGGCTCAACGCCTGCCCCACAGAAGAACAAATAGAGAGTCTGGAAAAAGCGGTAAATGAAGTGATAGCACGGCATCTGCCTGTCACTACCGAGTTCATCACTCAGGCAGAAGCCAAAGGACGGTTCGATTTGGAACGGTTACCCGAAGACGCTTCGGAAACCGTACGTATAGTAAAAGTCGGTGATTATGACGAATGCCTTTGCATCGGTACACACGTTGCCAACACTTCCGAGATAGGAACTTTCAAAATTATCAGCCACGACTGGGACGAAGAAAGCAAGCGCTGGCGAATGCGTTTTAAATTAGTATGAAATTCAATCAATTTTAAATAAAAAGATAGCAATATTGGCATTATACAGGTAAAATAGTCAGCCCAACAATGACAATTAGTCAATAAAGTGAGTACAAACCTGTTGGCATACAGTTTGCCATAACAGTAAGTGAACAACGGTTCAAGATACAGACGGTGAAAGCCGAAAGGTAAACATCGGGGAACATCGAAAACCGAAGTTCAGAGCAAAACGAATGTATAACTTTTTAAAGATAGGAGACTATGATTATGATGCCTGTAAGAAGAACTCAGAATTGGTTACCAAGTATCTTTAACGATTTCTTTGATAACGATTGGATGGTAAAAGCAAATGCTACTGCACCTGCAATCAACGTATTTGAAACAGAAAAGGAATACAAGGTAGAGTTGGCAGCTCCCGGAATGACCAAAGAAGACTTCAACGTCCATATCGACGAAGAAAACAACTTGGTCATCAGCATGGAGAAGAAAACGGAAAACAAGGAAGAGAAGAAAGAAGGCCGCTATCTGCGTCGCGAATTCTCATACTCCAAATTCCAACAGACAATGATCCTTCCGGACGATGTAGACAAAGAAAAGATTTCCGCCCAAGTAGAAAACGGCGTATTGAATATAGACTTGCCGAAGTTTTCCGAACAGGAAAAAGAAAAGGCCAAAAGATTCATTGACGTAAAATAAGATAACTGGTAATTAGAGAAAAGTCCCGGTGCAGATTCTGAATAAACTGCATCGGGACTTTTTTATCATACCTGAACTGGATTACATTGTACATGCGTTTACCTCACTACACGAGAACTAACTTTTAACAGCTTTCTTTCCTTTCAGGAATCGGTCTGTCAGCCATTTGCGTATAGGTTCGTCATAGAGTTTCAGACAGGCATAGGCAAGCACGAAAGCACCGGCAAAGGTCAGTATCATATAAGGAATGCCTTCCGCTAAAGTAGCATTATTATTGCACACCCACGCCGTGTAGGTATACACTAACGGATAATGCGTTATGTATACCGGATACGAAATATCTCCCAGAAACTTGCACACAGCGGTAGAACGTTTGCCCGTCACCTTACCTCCCGCCCCCATGGACACAATCACAGGAAAGACAAAAAGAATGCAGCAGGCCTCATAGAGTCCGTTCATCCAATAATGATTTTCACCGCCCAGACGGGGAAATGCCAAAACTGCCACAATCATCAGACTGCACCACCAGAACGCACGCTTCTCAATACGAACAAGCCACCCCAGACGGGACAGCAGTAATCCGCCAAAGAAAGGATACATCAACCGGACAAGCCCTACGTACTGCTGCTCCCAATTCAACGCCCAGCCGCCGACAATATCACCTGCAGGTGCGGTAAGACAAAGGTGCACCGTAAAACATCCCGCCACAACAACGAGAACGGATAAAGCTGTCTTGCTGAACTTGCGGATGAACAATGCATAAAGAATATTGCCTATGTATTCGTAGTAAAGCGACCAGGCCGGTCCGTTGAGCGGATGCATCTCGGTCCAGCCGCGAATGTCCCATTTCAAAGGAAGCGGAAGCAGCGTACACCCCAGCAGCATTACCAGCAGCATAGTCCCTACCGATGTATCCTGAATAGCCGGAAAGCAGGGCGACTCCTGAAAATAAAAGAACACTGCACCCACTATGCTTCCCACTATCACCATAGGATGCAAACGGATAATACGCCGCTTGAAGAAAGTACCGATGCTCATCCTGCTCCAGCGGTCGTCATAAGCATAACCGATAACAAAACCGGAAAGCATAAAGAAAAAATCTACCGCCAGGTAACCGTGATTGATAATTTGTTCCAAGTGATTGCCGCCGGAATGCGCTTCCAGCAAATGAAAAGCGACTACCATTACGGCAGCTACGCCACGAAGCCCGTCGAGTATCTCGTAATGCGGCTTTGAAGCAAGATAAGAGTTTTGCGTGTTCATTCGGTATAAGATATTAATTATATGTACTTGCAAAGGTATGAAAAAGATTATCTCATTACCTTTTTCAATTCCCAATTTCTGTAACTTTTCATCACCCGAATATCGGCTGTCACAGTATAAAGTCCACACGACGAATCTGACACCCCAGAACGCAATAGACAGGAAAATGTCCGTTTTTTACAAAGAGAGGGCATAAACAGAACATTTTATAATGCTTATAAACCTTTTATATATAGAAGAGACTGAGTAATTTTGTCACAAAACTAATATACCTTGAATTATGAAACGAATTTATTGGATTTTAACAAGCATCTCACTCTACTCGCTGCTATCCTGTAGCAACGGAGCTAAAGACACGCGAGAATACCAGACCGTAAAAACAGATACGGTTGTCTCCGCCGGCGGGCAAACCAGCCTGCAATATCCCGGAAAAGTAAAAGCGGCACAAGACATCAGCCTCGCATTCAGAGTGAGCGGCACGATACAGAAGATATATGTAAAGGACGGCGCCCGCGTGCAGGCAGGACAGCTGCTTGCCGAACTGGACCCTACAGACTACCAGGTGCAACTGGACGCCACCGAGGCCGAATACAAACAGATTAAGGCAGAGGCGGAACGCGTAATGGCGCTTTACAAAGACAACGGAACCACGCCCAATGCCAACGACAAGGCCGTGTACGGACTGAAACAAATCACCGCCAAATACCGGCATCACAAAGACCAGTTGGGCTACACCCGCCTTTACGCCCCTTTCAGCGGCTATATACAGAAAAGGCTGTTTGAAGCGCACGAAACGGTGGGAGCCGGAATGCCTGTCCTGTCCATGATAAGCAACAGCGCCCCGGAAGTGGAAATAAACCTTCCGGCAGCCGAATACATCCGACGCGAGCAATTTGACCGATACCGCTGTACGTTCGACATTTATCCGGAACAGACCTATGAGCTGAAACTCATCAGCGTCACCCCCAAAGCAAATGCGAACCAGCTCTACACCATGCGCCTGCAACTGGTTACAGACAACCGCCCCGTTCCTTCTCCGGGCATGAACACCATGGTTACCATCCTTTGCAACAATGACAGTTCACGCAACCTCTCCGTACCCGGCAGCGCTGTCCTGCAAAAAGACGGCAAAGCCTGCGTATTCGTATACAACCCGTCCGACAGCAAAGTACACAGCCGCGAAGTAACCCTCGTACGCCTGCTGAGCAACGGACGCAGCATCATCGCTTCCGACGGGCTGCAACCCGGCGACCAAGTGGTGTCGGCAGGAATACATCACAAAAAGGATGGAGAAACCGTGACTCCTCTGCCTGCTGCCAGCGACACAAACATCGGCGGACTGTTATAGCATTGTTTTTCTTTAAAACTCAGCAATTATGGATATAAGCAAATGGGCATTCAAAAACCGCAATCTGGTTTACTTCCTGGTGACCGTCCTGTTTGTAGGCGGCATCCTCTCCTGCTACCAGATGAGCAAGCTGGAAGACCCTGAAATAAAAGTGAAACTCGCCATGGTGGTAACCACCTATCCGGGGGCATCCGCCCACCAGGTAGAGCTGGAAGTGACGGATGTGCTGGAGAAGAGCATCCGCAGCATGGGCAATATAGATAATGTGGAAAGCTACTCGTACAACGACCTCTCCCTGATACAGGTAGAACTCACCACCATTACCCCGGACGATGAAGTGGAGCAGTGCTGGGACATGCTGCGCCGCAAGGTGAGCGACGCCTGCGCCCTGCTGCCCGACGGAGCGAGCACCCCCATCGTGAAAGACGACTTCGGCAATGTATACGGAATGTTCTACGCACTGACCGGTGACGGACTGTCCGACCGGGAGCTGTCCGACTACGCAGAGCTTATCAAGCGCGAAATAAGCGACATGACGGGCGTAGAACGGGTGGAACTGTACGGCAAACGTCCCGAATGCATCAACATCTCCCTGCTGCAAGACCGCATGGCAAACCTCGGCGTAAA